>ERZ1292637.926-Hain-H14-01um-R3-926-length-13883-cov-6_pt1 | contig 13883 bp, 19 predicted proteins | sample MGYA00564405_ERZ1292637 | MGnify/ENA primary metagenome ERZ1292637 (study PRJEB36523, sample SAMEA6512645) | groundwater metagenome | collected 2019-01-09 | study: AquaDiva: Metagenomics assemblies of 32 groundwater samples | reverse complement strand
TTTGTCGTGACGGATGTCCCGTCCGATCAGATCGGAACGACGGGCGGCTATGTGTATGGGAAGTTTCTCTCCACGATGGTCAACCGATCCGTCCGTGTCGGCGGACCCTTCACCTAACGAGGAGATGAATTAAATGGCCCAAACACGCAGCACCTTCCCTGAACTTCACGACAACATCGATCGCACGGTCACTGTCCTGCTCGGCAAGGAATGGAAAGAGCAGAACCCAATCTGGCGACGAGTTTACAACATCAAGAACTCCAACAAACGCTCGGAGTTAGTGACCAGCGTAACGGGCGTTGGGGATATCCCGGAGAAGCCGGAAGGGCAGCCCTACGCCTCGGATGTCATTCAGGTGGGATACACCAAGGAATTCCTGCACACGGAATTCGGGATGATGTTCGAAGTCACACAGACGGCACTGGAAGATGACCGGTACGATGTCCTGTCGGATCACGCCAAATGGTTCATGTTCTCCGCGCGCGTCGTGCAGGAGAAACGGGCGGCGATTCCGTTCAACACCGGCTTCACGTCCGAACAGAGCCCCGACGGCGTCTCCGTGTTCAACTCCGCCCATCCCTTAAAGAGCGGGACGACCGCCCGGAACCAGCTTGCCACGGCCGCCGATCTCTCATGGACCTCACTCCAACAGGCGCTGGTGGACTGGCAACGGGAAACCAAGTTCGAGGCGGGGCAGGTGATGCAACCCGTCGAAAACTTGGTGCTCTATGTCCCGCCAGAACTCGAATTCACGGCCGCGAAAATCGTGAGTTCGACCCTGCAACCGGGCATTGGCGACAACGACCTGAACACAATCCGCACGTTGCGGAATATTACGGTCATCAAAAACGTCTATCTGACAGATCCAGATGCCTGGTTCCTGCTCGCGGGGAACAAGTCGCATGGCTTCTGTTCTTATACGAGGACGCCCATGTCGATGGAGCCGGCGATGACAGACCCGCGCACACGGAATCGGCTCTATCCAGTCCGGTTCCGGCAGTCGTGGGGCGTGACGCGCTGGCAGCAGAGCTTCGGCACGGCTGGCGCCTAGCTATTGCGCTCTGCATATCAGACGCGGGGGTGCCCCGATGGCAGAGCGGGGTGAGCCTCCAGGGCCCGCCCCCGCGTCGTGACCTGGAGTATCGATCATGGAATTTCGCAGCACCAATACCGTCGGCTACGTCCATTACCAAGGGGACGTGGTCTCGAATGTCGGCAGTTCCCACGGCGTGCAGTTAACAGGGGGGAGCACGGGGGGCACCGTGCGCCCAATTGGTGATGACACCTCCATCACGCTCACGCTCGAAGCCAAGGGCGCTGGCCTGCTGAATCTCGGCCAGTCGTCCGCAACGGTGCGCATTGGGGGGGCTGGCAGTTCAGGTAGCACGACCGGCATTTCCATGGGCCAGCGCTATTTGGTGGAGTGGACGGTGCCGGCGATGTCTAGCGGATCCACAGCCGCAGAGAGCACCATTACGGTCGCTGGGCTTACGACGAACAGCCTTCTGTTCGTATCGCCTCGTGTGCAGGTAAATTCGACCGTGATTGGGGTCACACTCCACCCACGGTGCTCCACTACCGACGAGCTCGTGCTCCAGATGAGCAAGATCGGGGAGTCCTCAATCAGCGGATCGACCCAGAGCGCGTACCTGTGGCAGTTCAGATTCTAGATCGTCGTGGAGTGCTGTCATGGACTTAATTGCGCAACAGGGATGGACGTCAACGGGCAGCTCTGGGGGCTTGGCGGCGTTACGGCTGCCGCTGCCCCCCAGTTACAGTGTCTTGTACTGCGATTTCAGCACGCTGGCGACGACGAATTCGTTTGCCCTGCAGTCCGCCCTAGAATCCAGTGGGCCCTGGCTCGATGAAGTGTCCACGTCGATTTCCACCGCCACCTCCACGCGCTTGGGGATCCGCGTGACGGGTCCCATCGGGCCCTATGTGCGGCCCATTCTCAAAACCGCCAGCACGGGCACCTATAACCTGATGTTTCTTGGCGTGGGCTAAGTCGCATGGGTGCGCCTGTCCTGCTCCTCCAGATCGTCGATCTTGAGGGCCGCGTCATCCAGTTGCCAGGGGGAGGGGCCTTAGAGACCGATCTGGTGCAATCCTGTGCCGAGAGCATCCTGAGCCTGGGTGCCGTCGAGGTGGAGGCGGCCTGCACGGCCGCCCTGCGCGCGGGCTTGACGACGGCGATCGACCAGTGCACCAACGCCATTACGTCTCGGGGCATTGGGGTGCTGCGGACCGAGGCGCACGTGCAGCAGGCCATTCGCGATGGGTTACAGGAGGTTTTGGCGGCGGATCTCCTCCTACGTGTGCAGATCCGGCACCGTGTGGACGGGTCCTTTGGTGAAGGGAATGTGCGTGAAATCGTGGCGCTGGGATTGCGCGCCGCGATTCAGCGATTGAAAGATCAAACCCGCGCGGTGGTGTGACGCCATGGCCTACAGTCGCGTCGGACTCGTGGATCAGGCTCGGGGGTATGTCTGGGATTCCACGACGCTCAGTTGGGTGGCGGAAGTCCAAGCTGGGGGCGGCTCTGGGTCCACGATCATCACCATCTCGACGGGATCACTGCGGGTGCTACAAAGCACCTATTCCGAGCTGAATGCCCAAACGCTCGAGCGACCGTGGAGTACGACGAGTCGGTCCAGTGTGACGCAATCGTCTACGAATGTCACCCTGCAAGCCGCAAGTACCAACCGGCGGGCGTGGAGTTGTTTTAATAACCCCACGCAAAGTGCCTCATTGTTTATGAAATATGGCGTGACGGCCAGTACAGCGGATTTTGATGTGAAAGTGTTGCCTCAACAGCTCTTTGAAATGCCACAGCCGGCCTATACGGGCCAGATTGACGGAGTGTGGGACTCCACCGGCGTAGGGTTTGCCCGTGTCTTGGAGGGGCTGAACTAATGCCACTCTCCCCGGCACTCGTCATCGGGATCGGGATTGGGGCGGCGACGTCGGGATCCGTGTTAGTTGTGGGCACTAATGGGGTGCTGGCAGAAGATAACGCGAATTTGTTTTGGAATGACAGCACCAATCAGCTAGGGATTGGTACCGCGGCCCCGGCGTTTCCACTCCACCTTGTCCAAACTGTGACGAATATTATCGTCATGGATGAATACTCGGCCAACGCCAACGCGGCAGGATTCATCGCACGTAAGTCCAGAGGCACGGTCGCTGCTCCGCTGCGGACCAAGGCCAATGATGCCCTGTGCGCCATTAATGCGCGTGGGTCCAACGCCGCCGATGATGTGACTAACGCCTCGTGGAACTCTGGGAACAATGCCAACTTCCGGTTCCTTGCGACGGAAGACCATACGGCAACGGCTCAGGGCACTTCTTTCACTTTAAATACATCGACCATTGGTACCACCACGTCCACCACGCGTCTAACCATTGATGAGAATGGGCTCACCCTGGCGGATGCGCTGAATCTCATCACGGGCACGACCACCGGCATGAAGATCGGGACCGCGACGACGCAGAAGCTCGGCTTCTACAACGCGACACCCATCGTGCAACCCACCGATGGCGCGACGTTGACGAACAATGTCACGGTGGGAGGCACCACGGATACCATAGCCGACTATAGCAGTTTGACGGTGTACGCGACTGATGCGGCAGCGATCCGCAACGATATCTATCAACTTGCGCGAAAGCTGAAGATTGTCGTTGATAACCTACGCAGTCTTGGGTTGGAATCGTAATGGAAGCCACCTTCGGCTTGCAGTACAGCCTGGTTGCCACGGCTCCGGTTCCGGCAGTAAGCGGAGTCTCACTTACGGTCACCGCTGGTGACGGGGCAACTCTACTACCAACAGCACCGTTCTATCTCCTCGTATGGCCCACGAGCGCGAAGCCCACGACTTCCAATTCGGAAATCCTCAAAGTGACTGCCGTCGTGACCGATGTCCTGACCATCGCGCGGGCGCAGCACGGATCATCAGCACGGACCGTGGTCGTGGGCGACCAACTGTGCGTGGTCATGCCGAGTTCCTCAAGCGGTATGGCGGCCGCCGATAAATTAGGGTCTGGAACGGCAAGTAGTAGCACATTTCTGCGGGGAGATGGCACATGGGCTGTTCCCGCTGGCGGGTCGGAAGCGTTTCCCGTGAATGCAGTGTTCATTGCGGTTGTCAGTACCAATCCTGCCACGCTCTTAGGCTATGGAACATGGGCAGCGTTCGCAACGGGCCGGGTCCTTGTCGGCATTGACCCTGGGCAGACCGAGTTTGATGTCGTCGAAGAAACCGGAGGCGCGAAAACTCACACACTGACAATCGCCGAGATGCCCGCGCATGACCACATGCAGCGGCGGCACGCGACAGCGACAGGTGCCTTGAGTGGCATCACGACGGCCGCCGATGCGTCCTCATCCAATCCGGGGGACCTTGGCCCAGTGACGGGCCAGACCGGAGGCGGCGGCGCGCACAATAACCTGCAGCCCTACATCGTGGTCTATATGTGGAAACGGACATTATGAAACTCACATTTCTGACCTCCGCGGCTCTCGTCCTCAGCGTTATTGGCTTCGCGAGCACGGCAGCGGCGCAAGACGCCGATCCCACCGACTACCTTGCGTGGGATCAGGCTGCACCATCGCTCGTAGAGGCACAAGCGTACGTCTATCGTGGGTACAAGGACGGCGCGACGGCTGGAGAGGTGCTGACGCCAGTCACTTGCGCAGGAGCGGCTTCGCCGTACGCCTGTCAGGTGCTCTTTCCTGCGTTCGTCCCTGGCCCTCACGCCATTGCAGTGAGCGCTGCCAACAGTGGCGGTGAGTCGTTGCCGTCCGTTCCGCTGAAGTTCATCTTCGTCGTAGTGCCACAAATTCCGACAAGTCTCAGAATGGTCAAACAGCCATAAGGACTACGTCAATGCTTATGAAGTGTCGTTGGTTGTTATTGGTCGTTGCCTTCGTGCCCTTCCTCCTTGGGGCTGGTGCTCAGTCTGGCAGCAACATCATCACAGGGCTCTCCGGCTGGAAGGCGGTCCTTCTGGCGCCTGACCCTACGTTTCGCACAGGCGTAGACGGGATCCATGACCAATGGTGCCAAGCGGCGACCAACCAGTGGAATACGGATTGGGCCGGTTGGCAGAACCAAGCCATGATGGAATGTTTTGCCGTGCCCAATGCGACGACTGGCAGCTGGCTCAGTGGCGTGAATCTCACAGGCTACACGGGGCACGTCTCCAGCCAGTGGTTCGCCGGGTATTCATTGCTGGTCGAGGGCCAGCGTCTCAACGGCATTGAGACCACGAATCGCATTGCCCTCTGGGACTACGGCCAACAGCGCACCCTCTTTTGGCGGGATTGGCGGCAGCCCAACAAGTTCTTCTTCGGAGAATTCGTCCCAGGGAAGGAACTGGATGTCGAAGTCACCGGCGTCGTGCGGGCCACCGTGGTACTCCCGCGAGGCAACAGCTTGATGTGCGACAGCGCCCAGCGAGGCAAGATGCGTTTCTTAGAAGGCGCGGACGGCGTGCGCGATACCGTGCAGTTTTGTGGGAAAGCCTCAACGGGTTCCGTCGGCTGGAGGACCATGTACTGATGCCGACTCACGAGGAGACACACACCGAGACGACACCGATGCTGTCACGAAAGAGCCTTGAGTTGTTGAAGGTGCTCTTTGGTGAGCAATCGAATCTCCAGGTGCCAGTCGCCATGGCTGAACAGGTGTTGGAGATTCGTCACTGGGCACAGGTCAACGCTGCCACCACAGCGATCAGTGAACCGGTCGCTGAGCCATGACGATCTTCGGTACGCTCAATATCGGCGACGGCACGCCGTGGCTGGATGTCAAAGCCTATGGCGCGACGGGGGATGGGGCCACAGATGATACAACCGCGATTCAGGCAGCAGTGAATGCCATCCCTGCGGCCGGTGGCGTGGTGTTTGTGCCGCCTGGCGTGTACCTCATTAGCGGTCCGATCAATCTCAATGCCTTCGTGATTGTGAGGGGCGTAGGGTACCAAGGTACCGAGATTCGCGCCAAGTCAACGTTCTCTGGCGCGGCGATGATCCAGAATCTCACACAAGACGGGACGCAGCAGTTTGTGGGCATTGAGTCCCTCTATGTGAATGCCAACAAATCAGTCGCCACTGTTCCAATTGGCATCAAACTCAGCACGATTGGGCAGCCAACATACTTAAGAGATGTCGCTGTGGGAAGTGCCACAGGCAATGGGATTGTTGTTGATGGAGGTTCAGTCGGCGGTGCAGCAGGGTTCCTCTTAGACAATGTGTGGGTATCCTCATGCAATGACCACAACATTGTGCTGCAGGGAGAACTCTACGATGCCGTCTTGCAGAATGTCACATCTGAATTCCAGGCAGCCGGTAAAGCCGCGATTCATCTGAATGGTACGGCCAGTGGGATAGGGCGTCGGGCCATTCGGCTCCATAACATTCATACCGAGTTTAGTGGAGCTAGCTCATACGGCGTGCTGATTGAGAGCTTCATTAACGTCCTCGTCGATACGCTGCTCTATGTTGGCTCGACTGGAACAGGCGATTTAGTCCGTATCAATGGGCTGGCCGCCGACACGAATCAGATCATCCTTCGGAATCTCATGACGAGCGGTGGAGCAGCGCTCGCCAACATGGTGAACGATACGACGCGGAGTGTCACGATCACCACCTCATTGACCACCTTCGTTCGTGAATACACGACGGGCGGAGCGATCTACGGGGCGACAGAAGTAATCAACGGGAACCTGCAAATCAGCAATAACGTTGGATTGCTCGTCCGGTCCGCTGACGCGACTTCCATCAATGGCATCGGCGTGAACTCCAGTGACGAGCTCGTTGTCGGTTCAGGCAATAAAATTGTCCGAATCAATATCAGCACTGGAGGCGCGAGTGGTGCCAACATGCTCGTCCTTGAGAATGGGATGGTGAAAGTTGCAGGGCGATTACAGCCAGCCAAGGGAGCAAATATTGCGGCCGCTAACAATCTGACATTGGGAGCAGATGGGACGCTCTTCCACATCACCGGCGCGACGCAAATCAACGCTATTACAACGACGAACTGGCAAGCCGGTTCAGAAATCACTCTGATATTTGATAGCACGCCAACCGTGAAACACAACACGGCGGGCGGTGCAGGAACGGCGGTCCTGTTGTTAGCCGGCGCGGTGGACTTTGTGGCGACGGCCAACGATACCTTGACGCTGGTCTACGACGGCACGAGTTGGTTCGAGAAGGCCAGGTCAGTCATCTAAGGAGCACGACTATTCAATTTTCACATCTCTATTCATCGGCGCTGGATCAAGAACTCGGGACCGACGACTCGACGCGTCTCTTTACGAGTGCCCGGCGGAAACGCGCCATTAATCGCGGGATCCAAGAGTTCTGCGATCTGACGAATTGTCTCGTGCGTCAGAGCACGATCACCTGTTCCAATGGGACTGGCGAATACAACGTGCTCTCGACCGTGAATGTCCCATCTGGCGATTTTCTCCGGCTTGCGCCGCAAATGCCGGAGTTTCACCTTCTCTCGTCCGGGAGCACGAAAAGTACGTCCTTCTCGGCTGGGAATGAAGTGTTTCCGCGGCGAGAGATTCCGTGGTTGAACCAGTATCACGATGGGTGGCGTGGGAGCACGGGCGGGACGCCGGAAGGCTTCTATTTCCGCGCCGATGGGGGCCAGATGTTCCTGGGGTTGACGCCGCCGCCGCGGATCACCTCGAGTCAAACGGGGAAAGTGATCTTTCCCTACATTGCTAAGCCCTCGTCCATGAGTTCCGACACCGATGTGCCGTTTACGTTGGGCAGCACGTACCGGACGGATCTGGAGCCCTATCATCAGGCTTCCGTCCATTACGCCGCATATCAGCTCGAGAAACTCCGTCGCGATATGGAAGCGAGTCAGGCGCAACTCCAACAGTTCCTTGGGTTTGTGGAACGATACAAGCGGAACACCGAACCAATGGGCCCACAACAAGTGCGATTGGGACGGAATTATTTCCAGGATGCTCGGCGCCGCAGCGGGCGGGAGCTCGATCCGAGCATCATCCGGAGCTTCACATGATGCAGGTAACCTTCCGCTGTGGACACAAAGGCACCGTGAGCGAAACCGCGGCTGCTGCGCCGATCTGTCCCACATGCGGGGAGACACAAGTGACCCACGTCGTGGCGCGGGCCCCACGCTTCACTGGCGCTTGTTCAGGCCCCTATGCGGAGACGCGCCACGTTGAGTCCGCGATCGTCAATGTCGCGCCCGGCGGTCCGCTTCGATTGAAGGTGCAGGAGTAATCATGAATCCATTCGGGATCAGTTTCGTGCCAGGCGACCAGGAATCGAACCAGCAAGGCCCTGGGGCTGGCGGGCCCTCTGGCCTTCCGCCGCTCCAACAGGCCATCCGGCTCTTATCGCTCCGACTGCCGCGCATTGGGGGCGCCTCTGGCGGACTCGCGCCGGGGGCGTTGGCGCCAAGTGCGTTGTTGCATGGGGCGGGCTCGGCGGGCTTGCCACAGGTGCCTGGCGCTGGGTCGCAGTCCATTGAGGCGATTCTGCGCGCACTCTTCGGCTTAGGAGGCCCCGCCGGCGGCACTGGCGGCACGAGTTTCCAAGGCCTGTTTGGAGGCCCAGGTGGCGGTCCTGGCGTGTTTGGAGGCCCAAGTGGCGGTCCTGGCGGCGGCAGGCCACCTGGGCCACGTGTTACGCCCGGACTGGGCAGGCCACCTGGGCCACGTGTTACGCCCGGACTGCTGGGTACGCCACCGCCGCCGCCGCCACCCATGCCGCCGAAAGTGCCGCCGAGTTTCCCATCGAAAGGGCCGATGGGACTGGAACCACCCAATGTGGAGCCCCCCAACATGGACTGGCTCTTACAGATGCTGAGTCGCTAATGGCCGGATCAGGCGTCCAGGCCGCGCGCACGCGGAAACCGACCGCGACTCGCACGTATCAAGTGCTGGAAATCCCAGACATGTCTGGCGGCCTGGATCTGCGCCGGTCGCCGACCTTGCTGGCCACCAATCGTGCGCGGGTACTCCGGAATTATTCGCTCACGACCCCCGGCGAACTCCCCGTGCGCCTGGGCTATACGGCCTATTCCACGACGAATCTTGGAAGCTCCAAAGCCCAGGGCGGGCGCCGGATCTATCTCGCCAGTACGCAGTTCACGCTCCTCGCGTGGGGCGGCAACGTCTACCGGCCCCCCGATAATGGGGCCCAGTCCTCAGTGATTGAGTATTCCACCCTGAGCGACACGGCCGCGGTGTTCTTCCCGTATGACCGGACGCTGGTCGCGGTGATGGATGGGGCCAATCGACCCAGAAAAAGTACGGGCGATACGACTTGGACGCGCATGGGCATCGATGCCTCCACGGGCCGATCGTCCGCCTCCAGTGTCTCAAGCGGCTCCCTCTCGGCCTCCGAGTTTGAATTCACCTTTAGTTATAAAGATCGCGGAACCGGCCACGAAAGTAATATTTCGACGCTGGTCTCGACGCGCACCCTCGGGGCCACGGGCGCGATGCAGCTCCAAGTCCCGAATTCCTCCGATGCGCAAGTGGATGCGATCGTGCTCTATGCGCGCAACAAGACGGCCGGCGAAGCCGTGTTGCGAAAAGTCTCGTCCGGAGTCATGTCCACTGGCGCCAGTTCAACCTTCGTCATTGATTCGTCGGCGTGGTCCGCCAATGACGAAGCCCCCACCAACCATAACGTCCCAGGCGCCCATAAGTTCGCGATTTTTTGGAAGAACCGGTGGTGGGCCCCCTCGAGCAGCATCGGGAATCGCTTGCACTTCGCCGAGATTTTTCAGAACCAGTCGTGGCCGACCCTGTTCTTTATTGATATCCCGTTCGAGCGCGGCGATTCCATCACCGCCGTGATTGCCCAGGGCGATACGCTGCTCGTCTTTGGCCAGAACAAGGTGTTTCTCATCATCGGGCAAACCTCACTGGACTTTGAGGTTCGACCGAGTGCGGGGGCCCAAGCGGGCGCCTTGGGACTGCGGAGTGTCTGCGCGATCGAGAACGGCATCCTGCACGCCTCGGCCGATGGCATCTTTATCTTTGATGGTGCGAGCGATAAGTATCTGAGCTTTGACATTGAACCCGGCTGGCGCGATTTGGTGCAACGGACTGCGGCAGCAGACTTGGCCCAAATCGATATGGTCTACCACTTTCCCTACAAAGAAGTGCGTATCGCGGTGCCGCGACTTTACCCCCGCGGGACGGCCGGCGAATGGGTGCTCGATCTCAATCGCACGCGGGAAGCGGAAACCCCCGCCTGGACGGATACGGACCGCTCGATTGGGGGTTATATCCTGTGGGACGGCAATGAACCGACGGTCGGGGCCCGCGGGCGTCTGCTCACCTGGGATTCGACCGGCGGCCGTCTGTTCGAAGAATCGACTGGGACGACGGCGAATAGCTCCAATATGGTCGCCGAATACGAAGGACCCCACCTCACGATGGGGCTGAATCGCGCGCGCTTTATTGATCTCCATGGCGAATACGAGCCCCATAGCGGCGCCTTCACCGTGGAAGTGGTCGTGGACAACCTGTCGCAGGGACAACAGTCGATCACGATCGGGTCGGGCCTAGCGCAGTATGGAAGCACCACATACGGCACCGCGCAATATAGCGGCGCCGGCCGGCGGAAGTTGTATACCCCGCTCCCGATAGGCGCTGAGGGGCGCACCGCGTGGCTGAAAACGTCGTATTCCGGCCAGGATGCGTTCAAGCAGTTCACGTATGCTCTCGGCCTCGTGCCCGAGAATGCCGTTTTACAATTCAGCGAGTAACCGATGCCCAGCTATCCTGACGCCGTTAAAAGTTTCACGACGAAAAACGCTGGCGACTTCGTCAACGCCTCGCACATGAATGATGTCCAGGACGAGGTCAACGCGGTGGAGGCAGGCCTGCTGAATGGGACGGCCAGGCTGAACTCGTCTAGGTCCACCCTCGCCACGCTGAGCGTCTCTGGCGCATCCACTTTCGCCGTGCGTCCCATCACGCCGCCGCCAGCCTTTGCGCTGGTCTTTACCGCGAGTACCTATGCCGCCGGTTCCTCGCAGTTCAGCACGATTGCCTGGACACAGATTGCGTCCACGCTCGGAGACATTACCGCCTCCACGGTGACCACTCCTGAGCGACTCACGCCGGGCAGTACGGGCCTCTATCTGGCGACGGCGCAAATCGGCATCGCCTCGCCCTCGTCCCTTGTGAATGCGATCCGTATTTTGGATTCCAGCAATGCCGCCATTGCCAATATGCGGGTCAGCAACAGTACCGATCTCACGCAACTCCTCGCGACCGGCATGAAATATTTCGACTCGACTGGGGGCTACTTAACCGTGCAGTTCGTAGGGGACGGCGCGTCGTCGCGGAGTCTCTCGTCTGGACTCGCCCAGACCTGGTTTTCCCTGGTGAAGCTCTAGTGGCTGTTCCCGGCTATGCAGAAGCGTTACTGGGCGGACTCCCTGGGGACGTGAAACGCGTCCTTACCGAGGTGTTTCGTTATATCGTCCCGAATGGAAGGTTTGGCCCTGTGGAACATCAGACCAAGAGTGAGAGTTTTCAGGCGTATTACCTCAACTCCACGACGCCAAGCGACACGTCAGAATTTTCCGTGGTACATGGTCTAGGCCGCACGCCGTATTCGCTCGTGCCAGTCCTGTCCTTAGAATCCTCAGCCGTGCATCTGGTGCGCTTAACCGTGACGCGCCCCGCAGATGGGCAGCGCATCTATCTGAAAACCGACGCCGGCAGCACCAACCGAGCGTTTAGCGTGCTGGTGGAGTAGTAGATGAGTGAGTTGAAGCGCTGCGCCATTATCGGAACCGCCCAATCGCTGCAGATGTGTCCGTGGGAGGATGCCACGCTCGAAATCTGGGGCCTGAATGACACCTATGTCCTCGGGGTGCCGCGCATTGATCGGTGGTTTGATCTTCACCTATTCCATCAGATGGTGTTCCGCCAGCCGAGCGAACAGACGGTCCACCCCGATCAGGCACCGGTCGGCTCGTATCTGCGTCCTGCGGGGCACTTGGAATGGTTGCGGTCGCGTCCCTGCCCAGTATTTCTTACTGAGGCTCGGCCGGACTGGCCGACGAGTCAGACGTTCCCCAAAGACGCGATTCTCCAGGCCTTTGCCTCCGCATGGCCGTATCGGCTGACACGCACTAAACAGATCATACCCGGCACCGATTACGAAACGTCCACCCCGGCGTGGATGCTCATGCAGGCCATTGTCGAAGGCTACCAGGAGGTTCACGTGTACGGCATTCATCTCGCCACGGAATGGGAGTACGTCCAGCAGCGCCCGAATTTCGAGTGGCTGCTCGGCTACGCCGCTGGCAAGGGGATCAAGATTGTGCTGCCGACCATGACGCCTGTCTGCCAGGCGGCGTTTCGCTATGCCTTTGAGCCGAAATCGGACCTGCGGCAACAAGCGGCGCAACGACAGGTCGATCAGGTCAAACAGACTGGGGCGGTCCTCCAGAAGCGACGGGCGCGGTTGCCGTGGTACGCCTACGGGCAACGGCGTGATCTCGAGGTCCGGTTACGACAGTTCGATGTGGATCTACTGGATCTGCGGCAGCAAATCATGCGGGCGCAGACCAAGACGGAGGCGTCGCAATGAGTGCAGGCAGTGCTGGGAGTGGCGCGGCCACGGGCGCAGCTGGAGGCGCGGCCTTCGGGCCCTGGGGCGCGGGCATCGGGGCCCTCCTCGGCGGTTTACTCGGCTTGTTCAAACGTGGCGACAAACCGATTGACAGTCCGGAATTGCGCCGACTGCTCGAGCGCCAACGGGCACAATACATGGCGCAAGGCCCATTGGCTGAATCCGTGGCGCGGGCTGGGTTTCAACGGTTGCCGCAGGATGCGCGCGCGAATTTACCGGAGCCATCGCTCCAGTGGGCGAATAGTCAGGTGCCAGCGATATCGGGCGGCGACGGCGATATCCCCCCAGAGATTCGCGCCATCCTCCGGGAGATGGAAGTGCGCGACATGATGATGACGCCGCTGTCGGATGCCGTCCGTCGAATGGCGGGCGCACGCATGACGATAGGGACCCAGCCGAGAGGCTTCACGTTTCTGACGCCCGGTGTGGGGAATGGCCCGTACGGAGCTCCTGGTGGTCCGGGGTGGCCAGAGGGATACGATCCCAGTGCGCCACCGACGCCGCCGCCACCGCCACCTGGAGACGATGTGCCCCGCTGGGACCCTAACAATCCGTGGATGCCGAATTATTCGTTCTATCGGTGAGGACATAGATGGCCACCGTCACGTTACTCGGGGGTGGAACACGACCGCAGATTCCGGACTATTCACAGCCGGCCTCACCCTTTCTGCCGGCACAGCCCCAGACGCAGACACCGCAGGCGCCGCCGACATGGGACTCCGCGCAGACACAATTTCCCACACTGCCGCCGACGTCACGTGATCCGGCGCGGCGCATTCGGCCATCCGGTCTGCCCGGATGGGGCACAATCCTCGAACCCCCGCAGGACATTCCGGATCTGCACCAACGACGCGACATGCGATTTGGGATGTCGCCGAGCGACTTCCAGAACAACTATCAGCAGTGGTTTCAGTACGCGACGGCGAACCAGCCGGCCACTCAGCAGACGCTCGAATACATGGTCCCGCAATTGGAGCATTGGGGATTCGCCTTGACGCCCCCCAATGCGGAGGGCCATCGCACGAAAATTCGCTTGCCTTCAGGCCAATGGGTGCGTGTCATTGAAGGCGACCCGATCGCCGGCGGTTCGTGGACGTGGGTCCATCAGGGCGCGGACACTGGGGGCAGTGGCGGCACGGGTGGTGGAGGGGCGCCAGCAATGCCGACGACCCCTCCCATTCAAGATCAAGGCGTGCCAGGCCTCTTGTCGTCCTATACGCCACAGTTCGAT
>ERZ1292637.702-Hain-H14-01um-R3-702-length-17153-cov-6_pt2 | contig 13913 bp, 20 predicted proteins | sample MGYA00564405_ERZ1292637 | MGnify/ENA primary metagenome ERZ1292637 (study PRJEB36523, sample SAMEA6512645) | groundwater metagenome | collected 2019-01-09 | study: AquaDiva: Metagenomics assemblies of 32 groundwater samples | reverse complement strand
CGCGCGGTTTGAGGAATTTGGATGAAACTCTGCCAAAGAACGTGTTGAATGTGCCGCCGACGGCTTGATCAAAGTGGGCCCAGCCTTTGATCGGGGGCGCGGTTAGATCCGAGAGAAACTCAGAATAGAGGAGATCGAAGGCGTCGCCGGTATTCCGGAACCAGGGCGAGCCGGTTGCGCTGTGGGTCCCGGAAGGATCGGTGTAGGTATATCGGAAATTGGTGAAACAGTTCAGAAGCGTGATGTTCGTGGTCAGCAGGGTGATGTTGGTTACGGTGTTCGTGACGACGCCGCCCGAGGAATTGGTGAGCACAAAACTTTCCGTCGCCTCGGAATAGCCGGCGAAACATTCGATCGTTTCATAAATCGCGGGCTTGTTGGTTCGGCCCTGCACGGCCATGCGCTCGAGCGTGGCCCGGTATGCCTGCTCCGTAGGTTCGTACAGGTCAAGTTGTTCTTCCGTGATCCACTGATTCGAGTTGGTGAAAGGGAATCCGGACCAGCCGGCAGACGCGCACGGAGCATGAAGCAAAGCGCAGAGCGTAATCAGTGAGAGGAGATGTCTGCGCATGCGGCCTCCTACGGGTTAGTGAGGACACCGCCGAGCCGGATATCGTGACGGAGATCATCAGTCAGCTCGTACATATCCGACCCGAAAATATATGCGAAACGATAGAGACCTATCTTGATGTCCGAGCCCGTGGAGGTGGGCCGAGAAGCCGCCGTCTGGGCAGTGGGCGTGGTACTGCCCTTGAGAAGATGAAGATAGACAAAAGACACCGAACCAGTCAGAGCCACGTCGGATTGAGCCAGCTCGTAATATCCCTTCCCGATAATGTCAATCCCGCCCGGGTAGAGCCTGATTGTCTTCGGCCCCAGCCACTGGAAGCCGAAAGAAACGCGATCAAAAGGCGTTCCGCGATATGTGAGCCGGCCCATCTCCACGGGCGCGAGAGCACGCAGGGCGGCCAGCATGTCGTTGATGGTCTGCGCAGACAGGCGCTGACCCGCCAGAACGTCCTGCGGCAAGGGCGGCGGCCTTGTTCGTGGTTCGGCGCGCATTAGGGATTACTCCCGTCGCTTTCGACGTCCCCGGCATACAACGTCGCGCTCCATCGGAAGGCAAAAAGGAAGTCCTGGACGATGCGATAAAGATCGGGGCCGGCGGGTTGGATTACCGGGGCGATCTTGAGCCATTGTTTTTTGCCCGCAGTGAAGTCTGCCATTTCCCCGATCGGCCCCAGGAGATCACTGGGCGGCCGGGGCCCGGGCGCGACATACAGTATCTGCGCGCGATCCACCCCTTTCCAGGACGCGCGGAGTTGACTCTTCCGATTTGCCATGACCGTGGAGCGGAGCACGGCCGCACTGCGAATGAAATGCGTCGTCCCGCGCCGCCTGATCTTGTAATACGTGGTGGCCGCGCCGGCGACGGGAGTGTAATCCGCATACGCTTCCTCGATTGCCTTCTGCGCCTGCGCGACCGCGGCTTGATCGGCAGTCTTGTTCAGATCGGGATGCGCTTCCAGGGGGCGCTCGAGGCGACCGCCGAGAAGTTCCCATTGTTCGGAAACGTCCGCAACGGTATCCTGCGCGGCATATTGCAGTTCCACGACGCCGACCCCGCCCTCCGTGACGAGGCGGACCCTGTTATTGCCGAGCACGGCTATGAGTCCGGCATATTTATACTCGGCCTTCGCAATGGGGCCAACCCATGTTTCCACCCACGCGGTCCCGCCCGCGCGCGTAAATTCGCGGGTGCGGCTGGTCCGGGTGACGGCGTTCGCTCCTTTGATCGTGGGTGTGCTCATGCAAGCCCCATATATTTTGCAATCTCGTGACTGATTTCGTTCGGCACTTTCTTCATGATATCACGGATTTCTTCCTGGATCTTCATTCCGCGTTCCGCCACCCGGAGCATTGGGGAGGCCTCAGAAGAGGCGAGCGCGCCGATGCGGGTCATTTCATCCGCTGAGATCGGGGAGATACCGCCCATGCCCTTACCTTCTTTGACTTCCTCAAGCCTCTTTTTTGCGCCCGCGATATCTTCCTGGCGCTCCGTTTCTCGTTCCTTTTCTTCCTTGCGCGTGGCTTGGAAATCGGCGTATTCCGTGTCGGCCTTTCGGCGGCGAGCCTCAAATCTCGCATCGGCCTCCCTGTTCGCCTCTTCGATCGCATTTTCATTGGCGGTCTGAATTTCCTTCTGGCGTTGTCCAGCCAATTTCTTTTCTTCTTCAGACTGTAGAAGCATTCCGGGGGGAGACGCCGCGGGCTTCTTCGGCGGTTCTTCGGGTTGTGCGCCTACCACATCCGAGCCTGCCGCATCATCCCAATCCACGCCCTTATTGGTTGCAGTTTCGTAGAGCAATCCCAGGCCCGTTGAGGCCTCCTCGATCTTGGTCACGACCCACCCGAAAGCTGAGCCGAGACTGGTCCGGACTTTCATGGCGATGACATCCAGCTTGTCCCCTATCCTGTCCAGTTTGTTGATCATGCCCTCCTCAATGAGCAGCCCCGCCTTGCGGGCTTCATCCGCGAGCTGAGGGAATCCCTTCGCGGCAAGTTCGGCGAGCAACTGTTTCAGTCGCGGCCCGGACTTGGTTCCGAGGACATCCATGGCCGCGGCAAGCTGGGCGGACCCCTCCTCTGCGCCGGATGCCTGTTGTGCAACGGCCATGAGGACTGCTTCCGGGCTCATCGTCTGGAGTTCCGCAAATGTAATCCCCAGCGCCGCAAACGCCTTCTGGGCGCTGTCTGAGCCGCCCTTTGCTTCGCCGAGTAGTTGAGTTACACGCGACGACATTGTCGCAACCATGTCCTGGCTGACGCCGACTTTTGCGCCGGAGGCCGCAAGCGCCTGGAATTGAGTCGTCGTGAGGCCAGCCGCAACAGACAAGTCCTTGATGTTGCCGGCCCACTCGAGGCTTCGGCGCGCCTGGTCGGCGATCGCCACGACACTGACAGCCCCCGCAAGGGCGCCAGCGGCGGAAGCCATCTGCATTCGGAACGTGGTCGCCGCCTGGCGGGCCTGGGCGAGGCCGACTTGCACGCCCTTGGCGTCCATGCTGACTTTACCGCGTATTTCAGCGCGAGCCATGTTTGTCCTTTCCAAGCCTGGGCCGTGGAGCCGGCCCGGCGCGGACCGCTTCCCGTGCCTTCTGCTCGTCCGGAGTGATCAACGTGTTCGTGCCGTTCAGATTGCCGATGGCGTCGCAGAGGCACCACGCAAATCCGAGCGGTAGATCCCACGCCTGCTCGAGGGTCAGCGCCCCCTTCGTCCCGATGACCAGGGACGTCACCAGGCCGAAGGGCCAGGGGACGCGGAGCTTCCAGTACCCGCGCTTTTCGGCGATGTCCCAATGCTCGGCGCGGCGCGTGAATGCGCGGACATAGACCTGAAGTTCGGCCTGCAGAAGGCGCCGGGCGCCGGGGCGGAGTCGGAGTCCCCTGCCCCAGGACTCCACCTTCCTGAGCGCCTCGGCGTGGCCTGCGGGGTCACAGAGGAACCCGGCGGAACTCGGGATGACGCCGAACATGCAGCTGTTCTCCCTCCACGACTGGCAACACACGAGCAGAGTCTGCAAGAGGTTTTGCAGGCTGTTCCGGCGGCTGAACAGCGCCTTGTTGCCGATGGCATCCAGGACAAAGACATGTCCGGCCGAAAAGGGTTTCAGCCTCCGACCGAGGATTGTCGGAGGCTGAAGCAGGGCGGCCTGTAAAAACACTTCGTCCATTGTACGCTTTCAGCTCTACGCGGAGGCGAAGACTTACGCGTAGCTCATGCTGTCCTCTTTGACAGCGGTGAAGCTCACGATCATTTCCTGTCCCTTTGTGCGGACAGGATCCACGTCCGTGATCCGGTAGTTGACGCTGTTGATCGTGATGGTGTCGCCTATCGCGATGGTTGTCGGATCGGAGCCGGATTTCACGACGAGGTCTTCCAACCGGAGTTCCTTGCCCTTATTGATGATGAGGACCGTGGCTGTGGCGCCGTCCTCGTCTTCGACAGACCGCACCGTGGCGGTCGGTTTCAGCGTTGCCTTCCCGACATAATATCCGGTGTATGTGTAGGACCCTATCCCTACTTCCAGGGCTGTTCCCTTTTGTGTTGGTGCTGCCATGTTCTTCTCCTTTGTTCTCTATCGTCTATTGCTCAATGATCACGCACTTCAAATTCACGCCCGACACTGCCCCGGTCTCGCTTGTTCCCGCCTGCGCCCACAATCCGTTCGTCGGATGCAGACTGATCAACGCGGAATCGCTCCCAAAAAGCCGGCCGAATGCCACGAAATTCGTATCGCCCGGCGTCACCACCCGAGCGCCGATATCCACCCAGCGCGTCCGGTTCGTCGCCGTGCATCGCCAGAAACTGTAGCCGTTTGTCGCCACATCGGCGGGCACAGAAATCTGTTCATACGCGCCCGTCTGTATGCTTTGCACTATCCCGAAAAGACTGTCCCCGAGCTGATCCACCAGATAGCTTTGCACCGATTCAGTCGCTTCGAGCTCGTCATGATCCAGGCTCAGGTAAAAGTTCATCGTCAACGCGTTCGTTCCCCCATCCGCCAGGCCCGCGGCCGGCACAAACGCCAGAGACATCGCGCACAGCAAACCAACTGCAAGGTTTTTCATTTTCAACTCCCGTGGCAGAGAAGCATTCCACGCCACTCCGCCACTATGCTATCTTCGTCCGGATCCACGAAACGCCTGAATCCTGTCGTGCGCCAGAACTGCGCCGTGAAATCCGCCGGCAATCCGGATGACGCCTGGATATGCGTCGCAAGGTCCTCCCCCTCCACAAAATCCGCCAGCGCCCCGACAAGCGCGCGGAACACTGCCCGCGTCGTGTCCGCCTTCGGGCATGCCAGCCGAATCAATATAGGCACATCCCATATTCCCTCTTCTTTGACGCGTTCTGTTGCTTCCTCGTCCGCCCCGGCCGCGATGAGAATGTACGGCAGCTTCACCTCATCCGTCTCATCGTCGAATGCCCGGTACACCGTGATATCCGCCGCCGTTCCTCCGCCCTGCGGTGTGTATTGAAGCGTCGTCCCCTTATTCGCGTCAATGTACGCCTTCCAGGCTTCCTCGGCCTTGTCGAGGATGGCATTCCAGGGCGCGCCCATGTTTTCTTATCCCTTCGTTTCGACAGGTTTATCCACCCAGCGCCGGGATCCCGTCGCCTTGTCCTGGTAACAGACCCGGAATTTATCCTCATGGACTTTTTCTTCATTCGGCCGCTGAGCGTCTTCTTTTTTCGTTGCCATAATCCACCTCATGCTGCTGATTTGAGTTTACCCGCCTCGTCCATTTTCCGTGCGATATACGCTTGCATGTCCGCCGCAACAAAATTGATTGCCCGCTGGAGGCCCTTGACGGCGATCGCTTCCTTGCGCGCGACATCTCCGCCGCCGCGATTGCTGTAATAGGTTACGATAGCTTCCGCGACGGGCCGGGTGAATTGCGCCGCAATGGCGGTCCCCTGGGCCATCGTCAGCTCGCTCTTTCCGCGGGCCCCGCCGCCGCGGCCGGGCAGCGCCTGGCCGGCCTTTGCGAAGCCGGACTTCATGAAGCTGATCGCGCGCTTCCGGGACGAGAGAATACGCGCCGATAATGCCCGCGCTTCCGCCCGGGTGTAATGGCCGGCGGCGAGCCGGCCGCCGCCCTGGAAGGCGCGCAGGCTGACGAAAGAGGCTTTCCGGCCCTTGCCGACCATGCCGACAACGCCGCCTTGGCGCATGAGCCGTTTGGCAATATATTTCGGCCACCATTCCCGCGTTACAAGGGCTGCGATGGCCGCCGCATCGGCCTTGGGGAGAAACTGAACCGTCCGGAAGCACAGGTCGCGGGCTTTATCGTTACAGATTTCCGGCCAGGCCTTGCCGGTGATTGCGGCATATTCGACGAGTGCCCGATCGAACTCGCGCGTGTCGAATTGGAATGTCGCATCCATTACAGCCTCTTCGATCGCTGGACCGTGAAGATCATGAAACTGCCTTCCGGGCTCAGCTGGCGATTCATGATCTGCCATTTAACATCGTCCACCGTGAAGACGTCGCGGGCATCGTCGCCGGGCTTGGCGCCGGTGAAAGGTCGGGCATTGAGAAGGATGCGGGCGGACCCGCCCTCCGCGTAGCCCGGGAGCCCCAGGGTGTGCTCCATGCTGTCCTCGACCAGATACCCATCATATTCTTCGCTCGCAAACGTAATGCGTTTCTTCAGGGCGCCGCCGAGAAAGCCCAGGCTCTCGCTCATGTCCTTCTCCAACATGCTCACAGCTACAGTTGCCGGCATTCTGCCCCTCCAACAAAAAAGGCAGGTCTGATCCGGCGCGGTTCTCTGTCGGTCCGGACCGGACCTGCCCCACGACGCTTCTCCGGCTTATGCCCCGGGCTTGGCGGGCTTGGCGGCCTTTGCCGCAACTGCCAGCCGGATTACTTTCCGGAATAATTCGATGTTGTTCAGCGGCCCGAGCACTCGTCTCGGGGTGTGGATGGCGGATTCGTCCAGGCTCAGAGTCCGGATTTCGGTGGTGCCCGGGACTTTCACCTTCAGGGCGAGCTTGTTCCGGATCGCGTACCTGATCAGGCCGGTGAAGAAAAGTCCGTCTATCTCATCGGGCGGTTGCGGACCCGACGCAACAAACGTTTCGGGGGCTTCTTTCTTCCGTTCCGCCAAACGCTGGGCAGTTGCTTTCCGTTCGGCTTCCGTTTTGCCGGGCAGAGCGGGGTCACATGGGACATCGCGGTAGAGGCCGTCGCCGTCCACGAGCAGGACCCGGGCGAGCTGGAGATCCTTGCCGACTTTGCCGCCGGCGAGCTGGAGCTTCTCAACGTCCGCTTTCAGGCCTTCGACGTTCTCGGGTTCCTTGCCGAGATTGTGCCATTTCCCGTCGGCGTCTCGCGTGTGGTAACTGCCCTTTGCGTCGATCCCGATAAGAAGTGCGATCCTCATCTGCTCTCTCCTTCACTCGGGCGCTGTCAGAATTTCTGACCGCGCCCGCCTGTGCCTGTACCGCTTCGAAGGATTATTCGCTCTTGATGCGCTGAAGGGCGCTGCCGTTCGCCTTGCTGGCGCCGTAGAGCGATTCGAAGGTGTAATAACGCTTACCGGGATCGGGGTCGTACCACACCCTCATGCAGAGCGTGAGGCCTGTGTCCTCGTCCGCGAGGACCTGGAAGTCATCGATCCGATTGGTGCTCTGGGGTTCGACGATGCGCTGGGCGAGCGCAATGGCGTCGCTCGTGGCGACGAAGCCGACGAGCTTCTCGGCTTCAGGCGTTCCGCCGGCCTTCGGCAGTGCCGCGGCTTCGAACACATTGAAGATGTCCACCTTCTGCGCGCCGACCCTGCCCAGAAAGCCGGTCTTCACCACGTCGACGCCGGACGCGCTGAGGTTCTGGACTGCTTTATCTTTGCGAAGCGCGGCGACATACGCCGGCTTGAGGAGCATACCGATGGCATCTGGGATACAACAGGGGTATCCTGCATCCGCGAGGTTGGCGTGGATGTCCGTGATTTTGTCGAGATTGAACCCGGCCGCGCCGCCCGCATAAGCAACGCCCGAGAAATTGGCGGCTGTGACCAGTTCGAAAATGTAATTGAGGATACTCAGCGCCACTGAGTATCCGCAGTCCCTGGCGCGCTTCTCGATGTAGATCGGCAGAACATCGCCCTGAATTTGGGCGGCCTCGCCGTCCGTGATGTTGAAACCCTTGCAGGGCTCCTGGTTGAGCGTGACCGTTACGGTTGTCTGCGCGGTGTCCGCCGCGGCCGTTGCGCGGGACCCGCTGTGGTCATCGGTCAGATCGCCCGCGGCAGTGACCGCAGGGTTGATGCCGACCGTGACGGCAGACCCCTTTTCGGCGTGCGTGGGCTGGAGATCCGTGGCAAAGACCCCGATGATGGGGTTCAGCATCACGCGCAATGCGCTGATGACGTGCTTGCCGACAAGAGTTGCTATCATCGGTGAATATGTGTTCGCCATGGCGTCCTCTCCTGTCCCGGCTGTTGGCCGGGACTTCTTTTTCCCCTGCAACTCTTGCGAGCGCGCGGGGCCTTGTTACTACATGCTGTCCCAGATCAATTTCACAACGCGCACCATGGCGTTCGTGTTCGCCGCAGTGACGCGCACTTGCACTTTCCCGTCCACAAGAGGAATCCTCGTGTAATCGTTGGTGAGGTTACTGCCGGATGTGTTCTGGCATTGCACGCGCGGATGGATGGTGGAGTCGCCGGCGGAACTGGAGAGGGAAACGATCGTGACTTCCGGAAGGGCTGAGAGCGTGGGATCAAACACGACGTTGATGTCGCCTGTGCTGGAGGCCGTCACCGCTTCGACGACGACAGCTTCCACCCATCCGGCGACCGTGTCCCAGGTCTGCGTCCAGCAATTCGTGCCGGTAACGGTGAGCGATTGCAGTTCTCCTGCCACTGCGCCCCGGGCTAGGAGGGCGCAGAGCAGGAGGGTTGCGGCAACCCATGCGTGCGGGGCGTGTTTATTCGACTTCAAAATCTTTATAAGTCACCCATACCTTGACGTTGTTCGTGGTCAGGTTTGCGGACCAGGTCTTGAGAGCAACGCCCGCGGAGTACGTGGGGCAAAAAACGTTGTTGGTGATCGTGGCTTTCTGGACGCCGCCCGTGTCGAACATGGGCTGATATTCATAGACTGCCGTTCCGGTGCCGTCGGTCACGTTCTGCCGGATGCCGTGAATCGTGACATCCGTGCCGCCGTTCGTGGTCGGGGCGTAGAGATTCATACCTTCGCCGGCCGTGACCACGGCAATCGCCTGGGTGAATGTCGAACTGCCGACGTCGATCTTGATGCGGACAATTTCGCCGTTGACGGCTTTCTCGACGACCTTGGCCGTGGTGCCCGTCCATGCCGTCTCGTCCCAGGACTGAACCTGGATGCCGGCGTGCGCGATCGTGATCAGAGAAAGAATCGAGAGGACCATCATGGCAACGAGCAACTTCTTCATGCGTTTTTCTCCAAGCGATCAGCTACGCTGATCTTTTGCCCTCCGTAGCTGTAGTCAGCTATGGAGGGCCGTTTGACTATCACGATGCTTTCGCGGCGGCCCGGCGGTTCCATTCCTCCAGAAGCGCCTTTTCGTTTTTCCGGAAGAAGCTGAACCGCGTACGGTTCGGCTGCTTGAGCCATTCGTCGTAAAGTTGAGCACCCGTCGCCTGGGCCGGAACGGAGGGCGCATCCGTATCGCCCGAGGCAAGGGCTTTTGTGCCCGGAGCGAGATCCATGTGCGCCGGGGAAAGGGCGAGCTGGCCTTTCGCCTTCTCAAGCTGACCCACAGCCTCCACCAGGCTCTTCTCTGCCTTCTCGGCGCGGGCAACTTCCGTCTGCATCTTCTGCTGGAGTTCCGTCAAGGCGAGTACGTCGCCGGCATGTTTTTCCGCGAGCATCTTCACGTCGGCCGTGAGTGTGGCAATGGTCTGAGTGAGCTGTGTGTTCGCGGCTGTCAATTCCCCGATGCGAGTTACTGCGGCGTTGTACTGTTCTTGCAATGTCATGGTTTCTTCTCCTGAAAGCCTTTTTACAGACCCACTCTGCTTCTACATCTATGCGGATTTTGTAAACTCAATGTTCGGCCATGAGGTCGGCATACTGCCCCGCGTCGCAAATTGCCTGTTCCATGCAGGCGATGCTGTCCACCAGCCCGGCGGCCTGCGCCTGATCTCCCCACATGCACTGGCCCTGCATGCAGTCGTCCTCAACGTGTTGCCGATATGCTTTCACATGGTCGCGGAACGCGGTGAAAGCATGCTGGACGTGCTCCTGGAAATGTTCCCGCTGTTCGTCGGTGAGCGCAACACCAGGATATCCCGCGCCCTTCAACGCGCCGCTCTTGAACAGTTCCACTTTCAGTCCGAGCTTTTCGTAGAGCCCGGAAATATCGAGCAAGGGAAGATAGACGCCGATCGAGCCGACAAGCGCGCTCGCGGAGGAGTAGATTGCCGTGGCGCCCGCGGCAATGAAATACGCGGCGCTGGCTATCATGGTGTTGGTCCACACAAATATCGGTTTCACCTGCGCTAGGGCCGCAATATGTTCTGCGCACTCTGGAGTCCCTGTCACCAGCCCGCCGGGGCTGTTGATGTTCAGAACGATGGCCTTGACTTTCGGAGCCTGCGCAAGGTCCGAGAGGACACAGCAGAGTTCTTCCACGTCCATTCCACCCATGCGTTTTTCCCAATCATCCCAGCCGAGACCGATTACGCCTTCCACCGGCACAACGGCAACATTATTGCTGTGCATCTCGACGCGTTTCTCCAGAGGCATGTACTTTCCGTCGTCAGATGTTACCCGCCCCGCCGCGCCCACAAGGGTTTCTCGGCCGAAAGTGGCGACGGCGAGCGCCGCGGTCTGGAGCATCAGGCTGAATTGGTCGGCCGGCATGTACCAGGCCTCGCAAAGAAAACGTCTCATAGTCCGTTCGATGTTCATGTCATGCCCTCGCTCTTTTTTTCGTCGCGCTTTCTGTCCTCGTTTTCCTCTTCGCCGGCAGGTTTCCCCTGCTGGGCGCCGGGCGTCGAAGGATTCGTGATGTCGCGCCAGGACACGCCCGCGCCGGGATATTGGGTATTGAGCCGGGCGGCGCGCGTCAGTGCGTTTGCGATGCTGGATTCCTTCTCGTCGAAAAGCTGATCCTCTGTCGTCCCGCGGCCGAGACATATCCGCGCTACGCTGTTGGTCCCGAGTTCTACTTCCGCTTTGTTTGCCGCCGCCTCGCCGCGGGGATCCAGCCAGGTCTCTTCCGGCGGCTGCCAGTTCACCTTGTACCACTCGCTCACGCCGGCTTCGTCCACTGGCGCAGGGGGGATATCTTGCTCCTTGATCGCTTTTGCAATCCGCCAATTCCACCACGGCTGTATCGCCTCGTTGACGAGCCAGTAGCGCCAGATCCTCCAGGTGTTGTAGGCGAGCATCATGATGCCGCGGCCGCCCGAGAACGAGGCTTCGCCGAGGTTCATCATCAAAACTTCCGACGGGATGTCGAGCGACATGCTGATTTCGCGCATGATGTTTTTTGTGAACGAATCGTGTTGCTGATTCGGCGTCGTGCTCGCGAGCGATTTGATCTCGCTGTCACGCGGCAGATACCAGATTTCACCCTGGTCGTGTTTCTCCACCCGTACATCGTTCCCGGTTTCGGTTTGGGCGGCGGTCCGGTCGGCCACGTTGCTGGCCTGAACATCCTCATCGGATTGCACAGCCCAGCCCATGAACGCATCGAGCTTGGCTTTGAAAAGCGTTGCCGCGGTGAACTCGCCCTTGTCCCGGAAATAGTTGGTGACGGAGGCGAGGCTGGGCACTCCGCGTAGAGCGTCGAAGCGCTCGACCACGGCGGCGTAGAGCAAATTGTCCATGCGGATGTATTCGTAATTCTTCCGGTCCACATGCCCGCTTGCGTCGCGGCCGCAGACAAAGACGCCGAGTGGGATTCCCTCGCGCGTGAGCCGGAAGCCCTGCAATATTTTCTCGTTCTCTTCCGCTTTTTTAGCGGTGGGTGTGGCGATGCGTTCGCCTTCGATGGGCTGGACCTGGCCATTATCTATAAGCGCGAGCGCGCCTTCGCCATCGGCCATCCGGGCCTTGACGATGAGCCGCTGTATCTCCCACCCATGCAGGCGTTGGCGGTAGTCGCAAACTTTTTGATATTGGGTCCAGAAATGGGCGGCCGCATTGTTCCACTCCTTGTCGCGGGTCTTCGGTAATGGAGTCAGCCCGGTGCCGACAACGCCGTTCGCGAAACGGTTCAGCGCGCCGAACACCAGGCCGAGGTTCCGCCGCATCTCGCGGATGATGAGGCGAAGCGCGCGCCGCTCGTAGTCACCCATCGAACGGTCCTCGTCCCGCTCGAAGCTGGTGAGAAAAGGCGGGTGATGCCGGCGCCGCGTGGACACTGCCCCATCGTACGCGCCCCAGTTGGTGACGGTGGCCGACTGGGCGTCGAACCTGCGTTTATGTTCCAGGCGCTCGAGCGCGATCCCTGGCGCAATCTCCCGGGCGAGTCTGTCCAGGAACGACAATTTCGGGGGGGCGTCGGACATTTTATCAGCTCCAGGATTTGCTCACGTCCATCGCTGCGCGGACCCCGAGCAGGCTGTTCGTGTGTTTCCGTTCGTGGTACTCGGCCAGGGCTTCCAGTTTTTGGAGGTCCTGCTTTGTAAAACTTTGGCCGAGGACGCTGTACTGCGCGACGGTGCCCGCGACGATCTGGTCGATCGCGTCCCGATACAACTGCGCGCGTTTTTCGTGGGTGAAATTGGCCATGGTCCTCCGCTATTGCGGACTTTGTAAACGCGGGCGTTTCGCATTGCGAAAACAAAGTTGCAAAACCGCGAACCGAAGGCTCGATTCCGGGGCCATTCTGCCCTCTCGCCGGCCCGAAACGCGGCAAAACAGGCCGCGGCACGCCTTGGCACGTCTTGGCACGGGATATGCTACTATATATGTGCCCGGGGATGATCCCCGGCAAAACCCCGCGAGGGGCGGAGAGAAACCGATGAGTACGATGATAGCATGCGCCCGAGAGGGCAGGGTAACCCTGAGAGTAGCGGCGGATGTCCACAGCGATGGGAGTTGCTGGCACGGTGGGATACCGGTACTGGACGCCCAGGCGCCCGGCGGGCTGGATAGGGCCGCGCTGGTCCCGCTGGTAGCCGCGAGAGATTGGGCGGCCGTGCCGGCAGTCAATTACGCTCGGATGGGAGCCAACCCGAGCGGCCTCGTCGTGATGCCAGCCGCCGACTACGACGCGGAGGCTCGGCGCGTAGCGGCCGCGCACTTGCGAGAGTATCGCGCGAGTCGCCCCGGCGCGGCGGAACGCGCGGAAATCGCGGCGTTGCTCGCACGGGCCGATCGGCTGGAGTATAGCGGCAGCGAGAACAACGTGGTCGGCCCGATCTGTATGCGCGCGGAAGCAGGCCGCCGGCTCGCCGCCTGGCGGACCGCCTACCCCGCCGAGGCGCTTGAAGAGCAAGTCTCGCATCTGCGGAGTATGGCGGACCGCAAGCGCGAGCTCGCCGCAGGCGCCCTGACGCATGACTGCGACGGGAGCCTGACGCACGAGATGCAGCAGTCGCGGCATGACACGTGGATGGCCGAGGCGGACGCACTGGAGGCGGAGGCGGCTGGACTGGAGGGCGCATGACGCCGCCTATTGTCAGCCACAGACGCGACGGTCAGGTTGGCCTGGGCGTCTATGTCGCCTATCAGCGGGTTGCCGATGCGCTCGTGCGCATGTGGCTGGGCACTCGAGCTGGCGGGCCGATCCTGCAATATGAGGCGCCACGGGCAGCCCGAGGCGAGGCTTACACGGCGGATTGCGGTCCCGCTGGCCAGGTGACGATAGATCCCGACATGTGCTGGGACGGCGAGCGCAATCGAGAGTTCGCGGCCGGAGCATGGACCGCGTTGTACTCACGCGGAGATTACGGGCGCAATTGCGCCTGCGGCGGGCACTGGTCCAGCCACTCGAGAGCGGTGGCCGGCGAACCCGCCCTGCGGGAGCCGACGATTAGTAGGCTGACGCTCCTGGGCGATACGGCAATCACCGTCCCCGAGGGGATTGAGCACGACGTAACTATGACGGAGCTACCGTGCGAGGACAGGTGGGCAATTTTTTACGACTCCGCACGCGAGGCTCTGGACGGGCGCCTCAGCCGCGAGCAGATATCACGCGCGCAGTTGCCGCGGCGTACTATCGAGCATCTGCACGCGCACGAGACAGCGGAGGTGGTTTTTAACGTCCGCGATGTGCTCCGAGCTTATAATCTGTAGCAGAAAACAGGCCACGGCGGGGATGATCCCTGGGCGTGCCCCACGGGGCGGAGGGAATGCACATGACTATGACGGTATCACGCTCGTACGATACGCGAGAGGGTGCAGA
>ERZ1292637.923-Hain-H14-01um-R3-923-length-13935-cov-6_pt1 | contig 13935 bp, 15 predicted proteins | sample MGYA00564405_ERZ1292637 | MGnify/ENA primary metagenome ERZ1292637 (study PRJEB36523, sample SAMEA6512645) | groundwater metagenome | collected 2019-01-09 | study: AquaDiva: Metagenomics assemblies of 32 groundwater samples | reverse complement strand
TAACATTGTATTAGACCAACGGACTACTGACTCGAAGGAATGCAAATGAAATGGACCAAAGAACATTCACGCAATTCCGTTGCCGCAAAAGCCCGCAAGCGCATGGCCGAGCCGGACTGGAAAGAGAAAGTCCGCACAAAGGTTTTGGTCCGACGAGCCAAGGCTAAGTGGCGGCTGCAAGTCCGCGATCTTGAGCATGGCGACTCTCTCACGCTGTTGCTTTACAAGCTACCGTGGTCGGCTCGGTTCTCTGGCTCAGACGGCAGGCAGCATTCGGCGACCGGGCTTGGCCGATTCCTGTCAACCCTTCTCACACAGGCCGCATGAACGACAAGCTTTTCAGACCTTCGTCGATGCTTCGGAGAAAGTTGTGTCCGGGTTCTCTGGCGTTGGAATCCACGCTGACGCCTGTTGAGGATCCGACCGAATATCAAGAGGAAGGACGGCTGCTTCATGAGCTGACGGCCAATCCGCTGCTGTCCAGGGCGAGCATTCGCCCCGACCAACTGGATTTGATTGAGACCGTGGAGAAGGCGGAAGCAGAATTCATTCAGAAGATTTTGAAGCTATGATTTTGGCCACAATTCGCGACCATCCGATGCTTGGCAAAGTTGATGGGACGCCTCGGATAACGTGTCCGAGAAACGTCACGCTGAGCGGCCTTAACCGGATGCCTAAACACCCGGATATTCCACCGGCAAATAGGGCATCCGGTGAATTTTGATAAAATGCTGGACTACCTGGAAATCACGGAGCAGGCGTTCACCCTTGAGCGTGGCGGAAAGACGATCCTGGTTGGGCATCCGGACTGTGTCCGCGTCTATGAACGTCGCCGGATCGTCGCGATCATGGAACGCAAGTACGGCTACAAGCCGGTCCAGGCAGCCGACGCCAATCTCCAGCTCAGGTGTTATCTGGTCCTTGTCGCCACCGAATACCCGGCAGATCTGTATTACGGATGTTTGACCCAGCCCCGCGTTTCCTCCAAGCCAAACATCGTCCGTTACACGCCACGCGACATCGTTCAGGCGAGACGTGAGATCGAGGCGTACTACGACGCCTGCTTTGCTGATGGAGCTCCTAGGAATCCGTCGCCTGAAGGTTGCGAATACTGCACCGCTCAGGCCATCTGCAAGGAATTCATCTCCTGGGCGTTCTCTGTGCGAAAGGCCGAGCACCTTCCGGCAGCTCAATGGTCGGATGCGGACTGGTCGCATTTCCTGACCGTGCGCCCGCTTGTGGAGACATTTTGTAAGGAACGGTTGGAAGACGCGAAGCTCATCAAGGCAACAAACGCGGACAGGATTCCAGGCTGGGCGTTGCGTCCCGGAAACGAAACAAGAAGCGTGGATGACTTGATCGCTGCCTGGACTGCGCTTCAAGACAGAATGTCAGCAAAGGAATTCAGCTCGTGTTGCGACGTGTCGATTGGATCGCTCGAAAAGAAAGTCTGGGAAGCCGCCAACAAAACCGGAAAGTGCAGCCAAAGGCAGGCGAAAGAAATAGTGAACGCGCTGCTGGCTGGCGTGATTCAAAAGACCCGCAACAAGCCAAGTTTGGTGAAGGATGAATGACATAGCCTTCATACCGCTTGCAACGCTGAATCGCATCCAATGACTCTCGTTGAATCCTTAGACCTGTTACCGCCGTGTATCGTTCGTCTGGTCGCCAGGAGACCAAACCGTCACGGCCAGCGCATGTCGCTTCACGAGATAGCAAAGGCTTCCGGATTGTCGTATGGCGCCGTGATGCGGCTGTCCACGAAGAAGACCTGGGCCAATGTGCCGCCAGCCATCATCGACAGGTTTTCCAAAGCTTGCGGAGTGGACATGCTCAGGCCGAGCAGGACCAGAAAGTACCTGCGAAGGGTTCTCCAGAAACCTGACGGCTACAAACTGCTGTCGGCAAAGCGCGGGCTTGGATGCCCGAAGAATGTCATGAAGCTGATTCAAAGTTTATGAGCGACATCCATACCTGGACCAAGGAGTACCTCGCCCAAAAGAAACCGGCCTGGTCCGTGAACACGCACGCAGCCGTGGAGATGGAACTCCGAAGATTCGTTGCGTTTGTGGCGCAGCAGGAGTTGACGCCAAAGGTCGTGGCAGATTACCAGGCCGCTCAGCACGCCAGGCAATGCAGGCCGACCACCCTGTACCGCTCGTACGAGTGGGTGCAGAGATTTCTTGAATGGCTGGAGGATGTGGAGTACGCGGAGCCTAACCGGTTCAGACAGATCCTCCGCAAACCACCGCGTCCCTATTCCAAGGTGAAGCTTTTCACCCATGTTCAGTACGAAGACATGAAGGACGCGGCGATGGGATCGATGTGGTATTACGCAGTCGTCATGGGTTATCGCACCGGAGCCAGGTATTCGGACTGCGCCCTGATGAAGTGGGAGTGCATCGACTTCGATAAGCTCTACATCCGATACGTCCCGTACAAATCGCGCAAGACCGGGCGGGAAGCCTGTTGCCCATTCGACGCCGGAGGGGATCTCCATGAGGTGCTCCTGGAGCTGAACGTGTCCAGGCACCAGCATCCGCTGTGGGCGCTCCACGTCTGCCCGGAAATGGCCATGACGTATCATGTCGATGAAGGCCACGCGCCATATTCACGGCGTAGCGAGTTCAAGCGGCTTTGCCGGAAGATCGGTGCGCCCGGCCTTTCATTCCACAGCCTGCGGCACTCGTTCATCTCAAGGCTGGTCAATGGCGGGGCGTCGTTCCCGATCGGTTCTCAGATCACCGGTCTTGCAAGCCCGTCTGTGTTTATCCGTTACGCCAAGCCGGATCTGGCCACGCTGCAAAAGGCGATTGAGAGCATGGGCAAAGACGACGAACCGCCAGAGGAAGGAAACATCATCAAACTACCGGGAGCAGCATGAGCGTTACGATTCCAACCTACGTGCAAAAGATATTCGACGAAATTGTAGCGGAAGTGTCTGATGATGCCGACAAACAGAACATCAGGAAAGCCTTGGAAGCCGCATGGGCTGATCAACGAATGCCAGACCAGAAATCCTGTTTCCTTGAATCGCGTGAGAGAAACACGTTCTACGATGTCAAAATGAAAGTTCAAACAAGAGGATCAAGGCACCGGTGGCGCATTGAACTCAAGGTAACGCAAGCTTAGATGCAAGCTTAGATGCAATTCAAATTCCGAGAGATATTGCAGTGTATCAACGGTGACCACAGGGGGCAGATCGCCCAAGTAGTCAAGGTCGGCGAAGATGGCTCTGTTGAATGCGTGGCCAGATCCATGTCAGATGGCAATTCTTACGCCTTCAAGATCACTTCCCTAAACGACTGGCGTTCCACCGGAGGCACGGCATTGGCTGGGCCTAAGATTGAAGAAGCGCCACCCTCTCCAGCCCTGCCGCCGCCACTGAACCCCGCTGACCTGCTCGAACCTCTGCCGGCCACGGTGAAACCAGTGCCGATGAACCTTTCACCTTCTCCGAAGAAGGTGCGGATTGAAACCAGGATAAAGCCGATAAAGCCTACGACGCCAAAGGCCGAAGCGTACATGGGCGCGAAGATTCCCTACGTCTTCACCGTGAAGAACACCCTCGGCGACGCGGTTGAAATCACCGTCCAGGTCCGAGCCGACAAGAAGCCCACCCAGTACAAGGGCGCTGCGATCATGATGGCAGGCAACGCTATTCCGAAGACCGAACTGATGACGTGCGAGGGGTGGCGATTGAAGGAGTGAAAACTATGAAACTCGGGGTTGTGACTTACGTTCCGCCTCCAGGCGTGCTGAACTCTGATGCGTTCTATCAGAATTTGCAGAAGTTTCCGGCGAAGAATCCGCTCTACTTGATGTCCGACTCCGCCGACAGAAATCCTTCGAGGCTGATCAAGAACCCGGAGTTGATCGGAAAAAGACCGCACTGGGGATTGAATAACCTCCTGTGGTTTGAAGCGCTCTCGCTCGCCAAGGATGTCGGGTTGAGCTACATGATTTACATTGAGAGCGACAGTCGGGTTGGACGCGCGGCCTGGGACGCTGTCATGTACGACGAGTTCTTCAAGCGCTATCCGGACGGCATATGCTGCGCGGGCACGCCAGTCGCATGGGACATTAACGCTGGCGGGCGAGAATTTGCCATGTGCGTGATCGATGAAGCCCACAGGTATCAGACAGCCTCCGGACTGCCAGCCTCCTTCTACAGCTCCAAAGATCCACATGATAAGTCCGGAGGGTGCTATTACCCGAACGGTTCCCTGATGATCGTCGAGGTCGCGGCGATGCTGAAAATCTTTGAAGGATTCTGGATTGATTGCGCTAATTACGCGAAGCGGCTGACGGCATTTGACATGGCTCTGGGAAAGTTCCTTTGGAATTATCACGGCAAAAATGCGTGGAAGCACGTCGGCTGGCTGGCCTGCTCTTACTCAGGCTTCGGAAACGCGGTGCTTTCAGAAAAGGAACGATGCGATTTGTTGGTTAGCGGATCCAAGGTTGCTGCCCACCAATTCAAAAGCGACTGGACGCCTTGACATGAAGAAATGATCACTACGGATATATTTTTGCGAAGCTTCAGTGGAGACCTAGCATGGGTACCTTGGGCACTAAAATCCATCGCCAAGTTCGTCACCGGCATTCGTGACATCATCATCGTTGTCCCAGCCAACGATTACGACCGGTTCAAGAGCCTGAACTTCACGCGTGAGCTTCTTTGCTCGTCACGCCTGGAACCGTTCAAGGACGATTACCTTGGGCAGCAGGCAGACAAGCTGATGGCCGATCTGTACACGGATGCCGACTGCATTATTTATTGGGATTCGGACTGCATCGCCACGCGGAAATTCAAGCCGGAGGATTTGTTCGTTGACGGAACCCCGCGCTGGCTGATGACGCCCTATTCCAAGCTTGTGAAGCCAGGCGGTTCGCCAGACACGCCCTGGCAGCCGATCACGGAGAAGGCGATTGCTCATCCGGTCGCGTTCGAATTCATGCGCGCCCATCCGTTCATCGTTCCTTGGGATGCGTTGTCTGCATTCAGGAGGTTCATGCAGAGCACGCACGGATGCAGCGTCAGGGAGTACATTGAGAAGCAGGCTGGTCGGTCATTCTCGGAATGGAACGCCCTCGGTGCGTGGGCCTATTACGACGAGAAGGCTCACGACCGGTTCTACTGGTGGAACACGGAAACCGACGGTGTGCCGGAACCTTTCGTTCACCAGTTTTGGAGTTGGGGCGGACTCAGAAATGCCGAACGCGAGGCACTGGAGAAATTCCTGTCCGGTCAAGGGCCGTTGGAACTTCCGTGGGAAGGAGCCAAAAGCTGAGATGGAAGGATTTTATCATGAGATCAGAAGATAAAGAATGGCATTTGTTCTACCCATTTACGCAGAAGAATGATCATGTCACCCTTGGAGCGAGGCGGTTTCTTAGCGGTGCTGATTTTTACGAACTCTTGGGTAACAGAACAGTGAACGAATCCGAGAAAGTCACACTGAAAAACGGAACCATTCTGGTACACACAAGAGGGGAAATCCAAGAGCCAATTGATCCCAAAAAAACTCATTACGATTGCTACGTGCAGGTTTACCTGAAACGCACTGTCAAAGCCAATAATGGCAGGAAAGGATATGAGGAGTACTTAGACCGTGTGCGCGCACTATGAACGGAGACAAATGGAGACGCTTGACCAGCTCGGTCTGAAACACGGAACCGATCAAGCTTCGTCCTTTCACGATTACTGCCGGACGATGGATGAACTGCTTTCTCCGCGCCGATCTCTGCCTGTCGTGTTCATGGAGCAAGGAGTTCTTGGAGGAGACGGGTTGCGGATGTGGGCTGACTACTTCACTCATCCAGATACGAGAATCATCGGTGTTGACCCGCACACGTTTGACCGTAAGCCGATTGACGATAGGCGTGTTGTGATATTTCAGGGCAGCCAATGCGACTCCGATTTGATGTCTAAGATTCACGCGGAATACGGGGCGTTCGACTGGGTTTCGGATGACGCTTCTCACTTCTCCAGCGCGCAGCAACAGGCATTCGGAATCATCTGGCCGTTCGTAAAGCCTGGTGGTTTTTGGTGTTGCCAAGATCTGCACAGCTACGCCGCACCTGAACTGTGTGACGGCAATGAGAACGTCATGCAATGGCTGACGAGGATCGCCACGGAGATGCAAGGCCACGGCGCGAAGGCCGTCGGCAAGGTTTACCCGACCGATCAATGGTCGGAAGTGGACTGGATCATGTTCAGGAAGGGACTGGCCGTTATCAGGAAAGCTATATGAACCTTAAATGTTCAGTGTGTGGCGGCAATGCGCCCGGCGCGCAGTGGTGGAACCAAGACAATGGGTACGGCGTTTGCGCCCGCTGTTTTGAATTGGAACGCGAACGAAATGGCTTTGAGGAGGCAGTGCGGACCTACGGACGGCCGGGCCTGCATCATTCACCTGTCATAAGCCATCCGACTGCGCCCGAAGGAATGGAATACGTCCGAACCGAAATGTTAGATGGCAAGCCGGGATTAAACCGCGAGGAGTTTAAGCGGTTCGATCGGGCAGCCCGGCCAGTTGATACCGAACCCGTCCACGTCATGCTGCGTGACGGCCGTGCATGGCTTGGCGAAGATGTCCAGTGAATCAATCGCCTGCCAATACCCGTTGTCGAACGGGAGCTGGAGAAATCGATCGTTCAACCGGCGGTGCAGGTAGAGAGTGAATTCCCGCGAGACATGGTTGCCGGTCCAGAAGAACCTTTGGCGTGTCCACCGTTTCTTGAAGTGATCCTCAAACTCCGGGAAGGATGACAGATGGCAGATGTCGTAGAATTTATCGAGCGCGGCAAGTCCGTTATCGACCATGCGGCTTGAGATCTCGGGTGTCATTCCTCCTCTGAGGATCTCGCTCCGGAGATCCGGGTTGAACTGAACCTGGTCGTTGAACAACACAAATCTGTCGTGGAAGTTCGGCAGGCAAATGTCCAACCGTGGGTTGAGGCCGTATTGGAAGATGTTCTTCTCCGAATCTCGGGACGAATTGAACATGCCGTACCACGCGTAGTATTCGTGAACGTAGATCTCGGCCTGCTTGAGCACGTCGAGGATCCGCTGGTCATTTTCGCAGGCGGCTATCCTTGCCGAAAAATCCACGAGCTGCCCGTTCAAGTCCCAGTGGTAGTCGGTCGGATCGATACGGTAGATCGTCAGCTTGTTGCCTGAGCGCTGATTCCAGGTGTCCAGATAGTTGATGTACGCGAGCGTGCGGCAACTCCCAAGGAGGAGGATCACCAGCGGCCCTGACCCGCTCCTGTAGAACCCGTCCCGCAACTGGGCCCGCTGGGTTTGAATCGTGTCGATCATGGGAAGTTCAAAACCGCGAATTCACCACGATGCCTTCTGGCGGCATCGTCTCGCGCAATCGCGGCTTCTACTTCCGTGTGGAATCTGCCGATAAACGGACTCACGCCATTCGGCATCCGCAGTTGAGCGACCCATGTTCCGGTCCGACTGCACCAACTCACACCAATGAACTGAGATGTGGTGTTTTTTCTGCCACCTTGGTTCCAAGAATTCTGCCGGCACGTAGCGACTCTAATATTGCTTCGCTGATTGTTCAGGCCGTCATGATCGATGTGATCAACGTGCATCTTCGGATCGATGACGCCAAGTATCTGCCTGTGCATTAACATATTCCTAGTGTGCAAACCATCCCACGTTCCGCGAACAGCGTAAATCGAGCTCCTTCCTCTAACCGCACACCATTTGTGCCTGTTCAGTTCTTCAAACAAGTCATCGTCAACGAGTGAAACCAGCCCTTGGGTTAGCGGTATTGTTCTCATGGTGGCAGGTGCTGTTTTAACAAACGCATGACCATTGAGTCAACGCTGCGGTCTGGATCGTGCTTAACTCGCAAGAAGAACTGGTCATCTATTTTCGAAACGTCCTTCCAGTCAACAAAGCTGAACCCCGGCTTTCCACCGTAGGAGATGACATCCCAGCCGGCGCCGTTCTTGTTCAGAGAACACATACGGCCAGTCCCGTCCAGCGCGTAGCCGCAGCCCTGGGCCAGTTCGGATATGGCCACGTCCTCCATGAGGCTGTGCTGCCACTTGTGCTGCTGGCCGACGAGGTTTTCAACAACATCCCTGGACAGAATGAACTGCCCGCCGCCCCACAGAAACGGGCGTTGGATGCCGCAGACCCAAGTCGGACCGCAGGCAACCCCCTGGATGACGCAGCGATCTGGTAAACTCTGGCAGTGGGTGAGGAGTCTTTTCTTGTGAACGTAGCAACTGATGTTTGGTCGGGCTAGGTAATCCCACTGCCATTGCCCCAGCGCGTGCGCGAACGCGGCTACCGTGATGCGCCCGACGGAGAGCAGCTCGTCTTCAACTGGAAAAGAAACAATCCGGCTGGTGTTGCCGACGACCGGCTTTCCGCAGTAAAACACAGTACGCGTTCCATCCAAAGGTTCGGCGTCCCAGGTCTCTTGCGCGGTCCGAATCATCTCGCCATAGGGCGGCTTGACTGATGAGAGGACGTAGATTAAAACAGTTTTCACAGTATTCCCCACCCGCGTGGGGATGGTCCGGCTCCATACGGCGCGATGATCCAGACGGCAATAGTTTCCCCACCCGCGTGGGGATTTTAGATCGCCAGCCTCCGCAGCCGATTCCCAATCCTGGCACGACGCAGACCGCCACGGAGCAAGCTCCGAGTCCTCAGCCCGCGTCGCAGTGAACGGCTCCTGAACCCGGTCCGAACACCCCTCGGCAGCCCCAAGGACAGCCTGCCGCCGTACCCACCAACTCCGCCACCGCCACTGACCGCCAAGGCTCCCAGGCCCAGCCGTGGAATTAATACGCCTGCTCTGGCTCCGACCCCAGTCCTTCCGCCACCCGCTCCTCTACCAGTCCCATACCTGCTGGCAATCTCCTGGAATACGGCATTCGCCCGCTCAACCCTCTCCAGATTGACCGGATTCAGCCTCGAATACACCAGAGCCCGCTCATCCGGGGTCAAGGCACGCGTGAAAACCGAGGCTTCTGGGGCCCGGGTCCGTATCGCTGACACAATCGCCTGTTCAGGGTTCGGGTTCCCATTCGCGCGCGCCTGCTCAACGGCCTTCTGGAACTGCTCATCCGCAGTCGCCCAGTCCCCTACAACAGCTGCGTTCAGGATTGAGTTGTAAAGCGGGGTCATCGGAGTAGCACGGATGTCATTTCCAGACGGCTGCTGACGCGTTCTGGCTTCCATGCTGCCAGGCGTTTCGGCCCTCAGCGCGTTAGCTGCGTTCCTGACAGCGATCAAACCTTCCCGGCTCGGAAGGCGGTTAATCATGGCCCGGAGCGGTGGGACGTAACGGGCAAGAAAATCCATCGTCGGCCCCTCGAAATCCTTGCTCTGATAGATCTTCGCCAACATGCCGAAGAGATCCTGAATCACGTTGTACTGGAAGACCGGGTTCCGGAACCCCAGCTTGCCGGGCGTGTCCGTCATCATTTTGATGACGCTGCCAATTGCTCCCCAGTAATTCGCGGAAGTGGCAATCAGGATTCGGAGCCGTTCCTCGTCCGTTTCAGCCTCCGCAAAGCCAGGATTCTTGGAAAGGGTGTTGAAGGCGATTTCGTTGGCCTTCTGTCCGGCCGTCACTCCGAACCACGAAGCAATGGCTGTCGCGAACAGGAAACCGATCGCGGCAGGAAGGTATCGGACGGCGTAGGTCTTTTGCCCGCGCACCTTGGAATAAAGGTCCCGGAGCCGGTCGGTGTTCCAGAGCCACCATTGATTGAGTTGGCCGGTGATCGTCCGCTCTCTGCTGCCCATGAACCAAGTCGGTCTAGTTACCGGAGTGCCCATGTTGACGTCTTCAGCCAGCAAGTATTCCAACGCCCACCGTTGGCCCGGAGTCATAAACGGCGCGTTGCGATCCCCGTTGGCGTGTGTCTTGTTCCACCAGTACTTGAGCATGATGAGGTCAACGGGGTCGTTGTTGCGCTGGAAATCACGCCGGATTTGTGCGGCGACCTTCCGCATGTTGAGTGGGTTAAGCCGTCCGGTCAGTTCGGCGGGTGTCAGGAGTATCCCAGTCTCATGTTCGCCCGCGAGATGAAGGGCGAACTGCTCGAAGTTATCGCCGTATTCCTCGTAGATCCTGCGGAACACCGGATCGTTCTCAAGCCGGCCGGAAAAGGACTTGAGCGCGCGTTTCTGGAGCATGTTCGACTCAGCATTGGTGACGGCGATAGCTTGGACGTTGATCGAATTGTCCACCTGGCGCATGCCGACCTTGCGGATCAACCGGCTCCAACCACGCGGGATCATGCCGAGCGTATTGAACATCTCCGTCGGAAGGTTCAACGATGGTTCGGCGTGTAGATCGCGGATCGAATCGAAAATTCCCCTGAAATTCTGCGCCAACGCCCGTGTCGAATCCCAACCAAAAACATCCTTTAACCGATAAGGATCGATGACACCGGAACGTCGCATGTGTTCCCAGTCCTGGATGTCCTGTTGAAGCTCGGTGAGATGCTCGACGACGAGATCGGTGGAGTCGCGCATGAGGCTCTTGATGATGCGTTCACGCTCGTTCTTGGGCACAAGCTGGCGTTGAGCGGCGCGCAGAACCGATTTCATGTGGGCCTTGAACAGCGGCCCTGGCATGGTCAGCCATCCGCCTTGGCGCGTTTCAGCCAGTTTGAGGCCCCAATTCACTTCGCCCGACGTGCGGTTTACAATCACCGGCGCAGGGTTGAACAGCACCGTCCCCACCGCCGCATCCGCCCACGGCTTGTACAACTGGCTGACGAGATCGTTTCCATAGAATTCCTCACGGCGCCGGATGATGGTGCTGAAGTTTTCCAGCAGTTTGCCGACCCGGTCGATGCCGGTATTGATCTCCTCCATCGTCATCTGGTGCTTTTGCAGCGCCGGATCATCCCCAGCCACAATCGCTTTGCCGGCCTTCATCCTGGAGCCAACTCCAGCGCCGCCGTAAACCTCATTGAGCGTTTTTCGGAGCTTCTCCTTCTCGTGCAGCAACGCGTCCTGCGTCAGTTTGAGATAATCCCTGACCCGGACAACGTACGGTTCCAACGCGTCGTTTCCTTTTCGGATCACGTCGATGTTGTCCGTGACGCCATAGCGGTAAAGCGACCCTGGCGCGATCTGTTCGCCGCGCGGTTGGGTGTACTCATTCTCGTAAGAGATGATGTCCACGTTGGCGGCTGTCTCTTTCTTGGCGCTGTCATCGCTGACCTTCTTCATGTAAGCGTTGATTTCCTCGATCAACGTCCGGCGCACATCGCCTGGTGTCGCTGGCAGTTCGGTCCTTTCCAGATGCGTGTTGTGCAGATCTGCAATCTTTTGTGTCAGGTCATCAATGTTATCCGGCATTTCGCCCAATCGTTCCCACTCCTTCTTGTGCGTCCGGATGGTCTTGTAATCCTGGGCGAACCGGCCTTTGCCAAGCTGGAAATAATCGCGGTTGTCCTCCGTTACATGGCCGAGAATGAGCCGGATAAAATTGTCGCCTGCGTTCGCGTTCAGAAACCTATCAACATAGTCCCCTTCGACGGCTGCTTTCCATTCGGCAGGCAACAGCCGGCTTTCATCTGGCAGGAAGCGCGTGGATGTCCCCGGCCCCTGCGACAATGCACGGCGCATGATCCCGCGCGGATCTTTCACCATCGTCTGGTACTCCTTCACCGCCGGGATCTTCTCCGCGCCACCGGTGAGGTTAACCAACCGCTGGTCGTACTGGTACTGGCCGCGAACCGCCTTCATGTCCTCCGGCGTGATAACGTGGCCGTACCCGGCGATGCGATCACCGGTTTCGTAATGAATCTGGCCGAAGTGTTGGAGCGAGTGGATAATCGGATTGGATACCTCATCGCGCCATTGCCGAAGGGTTTTGACCGAATCCTTGAGCCGTTTCGTGTGCGAGCGCAGGGCGATCTCGTTGTCGTTCTGCATCCGTTTGCTGTGCTGCTCCGCGATCATATTCTCGGTCTTGACCGCGGAACCGTAAGCCTCGGCTGCGCGCGAGGTCTGCAAAGGAAGCTGCCCAGGTATTTTTGCCAGGTTGCTTTCTACCAGCAGAAATAACTTTAGCTTAGTGAATTGCCTGACTGGATCGAACAGCGGATCTTTCAGGATGTCGAAGTTCGGATTGCCGGTGTGCAGTTTGCCGTGCAGGTTCTCATAGAACCGCTGCCACCACGCGGCTTTGACCGGGTTGGCATTCGGAAGCCGACCGTACTGCAAGCCCGCCTCGGCGAGTTCGATCATTGAGCGCTTGGTCTCGGCGTTTTCTTCCTTGCCAAAACCGAAGTCCCATTTGGCGTCTGTGGCTGCCAACCGTCGTTCTAATTCTGGAAGGAGATTTTGCCTCAGCTGTTCACTTGTTCCGGGATCCGTCTTTTTAAGTTCTTTGATCCTGGCATTTGCTGCCGCAATTGAGCGTTCCAACGTCGCGCGTTCCTCATCCATCAACGGGTGCTTGACCGTGGCGATGAACCCTGAATCGGTGCGTTCGATGGCAGAGATTGCACCCGTAGCCTCCTGCATCGCCCTGCCGAAATCCTGGTATTCGGGATCCTGCTGAAGCTGGCGTATGAAATCGACGGCTTGCCTGAGATTATTTCTGCGTTCATCCAGATGAATGATGCGCCGTTCAACTCGATTCGCCGCGGCGCGCAAGGCCCTGGCTTCGACATCGGCGGTGGCGTAGCGCCGTAAAATCGTCTCAAACCCCTGCGGAGTACGTGACCTGAGATCGTTCATGTACTCGGCGTTAAACCTGCGCAGCGTCCCGTCATCGCTGAGCCGAGCCTCCAATAATTCCTGCTTCCAATCGCCGCGTTGCCGCAGCATCCAGAGCGTTGACTCGATGACGTCCTCGCTGGCGTTGACCAATCGGTCGCCATCCGCATCGCGCATCTGGTCCAAGTGATGAGCCAGCCCTCGAACCCATTCAGTGGGCGTATGCGGCGTCGGCGTGTCCGGCGTTGGATAACCCGCCCGTTGAGAGATCAGGTCCAGAACCAATTCGCCCGGCCGTTCCTCGGTGAGTTCTCTGCGCCCGACGATCTCAGAAATCCCGCGCAAGGCCCTGGCAAACGCCGGAGGCTGACGGTACAATTCGTTCAGCTCGTCGATGTGCTCACGCCCTTCCCTGATCCGTTCGTTGGCGACGGCTCCCTCAGCGGTCCTCTCACGCTCAGCTTTGATCCGATCCAGAATAACGCCCAGGGAATTATGCGCGCGCAGCTCGGCTTCGTTGGTCTCGGGTATCTGGGTGATGGCGCGTTGAGTAAACTCCTCCAGCTTCCTTTCTGTTGTAGCCAGCCGGTTGACCACCTTCTCCATATCAGATTCCATCCCGAGCCGTTCGATGAGCGCATAGCGGGCATAATCGGATTTCTCCTCCGGCGTGCGGTTCGGATCGGCTATCACTTCGCGAAAACTTGGACCGCCTTCCTGCTGCGTGCCGATCCGTCCGGTGATGGCCTTGAGTTCCAGGTTCACTGACATGGGCAGAGCGAAGAACCGGTCCGCAGCGGCCGGGGACACCAGGCCCTTGTTCACCGTCGAAGCCACACCCCGATAGTATTCCTCGGAGCTGGCCTCCAACGGTTCGACGTACTTCTCAATCTTCTTCTCCGACTCCAACATCGCCTGCGGTTCGCGCGGCTGCCCCATCGCTTCCTTGAGCGGGACTTCCTGCCCGTTCTCGTGCGTGATGTGGATGAGGCGGTCATCGAAAATTACAAAATTATGCGTCAACTCGGTCGGGTTTTGGTACAACTGGAAGCCGTTCTGATGCGGCTTAATGATTGGGTTGTAAACAACGTTCCCTTGCCCAAACGCATCGAATGTTGTTCCGGTCCATTTTGCAACTGCGGCTTCAGCTTCGGGCAGCGTGCGAAACCAACTGTCGCCGCCATTTGGCAGCGTCCACAACTGGT
>ERZ1292637.922-Hain-H14-01um-R3-922-length-13945-cov-8_pt1 | contig 13945 bp, 19 predicted proteins | sample MGYA00564405_ERZ1292637 | MGnify/ENA primary metagenome ERZ1292637 (study PRJEB36523, sample SAMEA6512645) | groundwater metagenome | collected 2019-01-09 | study: AquaDiva: Metagenomics assemblies of 32 groundwater samples | reverse complement strand
CACGCGCTATCGGCTCTGTTGCACGGCGACCCCGGCGCCGAACGACATCGCGGAGCTCGCGAACCATGCGGAGTTCCTCGGGCTCATGACGCGCGCCGAGTTTCTCGCGACGTGGTTTGTCCACGACGACGAAGGCTGGCGCATGAAAAAGCACGCGCGGAAGCCGTTCTTTCGCTGGCTCGCGTCGTGGGGCGTAGCCGTGCGCACGCCATCCGATCTCGGCTACGACGATACCGGCTACATTCTGCCGGACCTGCGGATTCAGGACCGTATCGTGATGGCGAGCGCGCCGCCGATCGGGATGCTGTTTCACGACATGGCCGCGAAAGGGATTCAGGGACGCATAGCCGCGCGTTGTGCGTCCATTCCCGATCGCGTGGCCGCCGCCGCGGAGATTGCGTCGACGCCGGGCCAGTGGCTCGTATGGTGCGGCTTGAATGAGGAGTCTGCATCGCTCGCGCGGGCGATTCCCGGCGCGGTGGAAATATCAGGCCGTGACAGCTACACCGAAAAGAAAGCAGCGATCCTTGGTTTCCAGAACGGGACCATTCGCGTGCTCCTCACCAAGTTGAAGATCGCAGGATACGGGCTCAATCTTCAGCATTGCCATCAGATGCTCTTTGTCGGCATCGGCGACAGTTACGAGCAGTATTACCAGGGCGTGCGGCGCTGCTGGCGCTTCGGGCAGACCGAGCCGGTAGACGTGCACATCATCGTCAGTGAAGCGGAGACAGGTGTCGTCGCGAATGTGCGGCGCAAAGAACAGGCGGCGATCGAGATGAGCCGCGAACTACTTTCGGAGCTGCGCGACTTCGAGCGCGAGGAGATAGCCTCATGAGTGTGGCGACTGGCCCGAATTGGACACTCGTCAACGGGGATAGCTGCGAGGAATTGCCGAAGCTTGACGACGAGAGCGTAGACCTCAGCGTCTACAGTCCGCCGTTCTCGTCGCTGTTCACCTACAGCAATACCGAGCGCGATATCGGCAACTGCTCGACGCATCACGAGTTCCTGACGCATCTCGGCTACGTCATTCGCGAGCTGTTCCGCGTGACGAAGCCCGGCCGCATCTCCTGCTGTCACATCTCGCAGCTGCCCTCCACGCAGGCCACGCACGGCGTGATCGGGCTGATTGACTTGCGCGGCGCGATGATTACCGCGTTCGCGGCCGAAGGCTGGATCTATCACGGCGAAGTCTGCATCGACAAAGACCCGCAGGCGCAAGCGATCCGCACGCACGCGAAAGGGCTCCTGTTTGTCCAGTTGAAAAAGGATCGCTCGTGGATGCGGCCGGCGCTTGCGGATTACATCCTGCTCTTTCGCAAACCCGGCGAGAATGCCGTCCCGGTAGTCAGTGAAGCGAACTTCGTCGGCGATGACGGTATCAGTAACGAGGAATGGATTGAGTTTGCGCGGCCGATCTGGTATGGCATCCGCGAATCCGACACGCTCAACGCAGCCGTCGCCCGCGAGAATGATGACGAGCGCCACATCTGCCCGCTCCAACTCGGCACCATTGAACGCTGTATTCGTCTCTGGAGCAATCCCGGCGAACTGATCCTGTCGCCGTTCGCCGGCATCGGCAGTGAAGGCTACGAAGCCGTCAGGCTCGGCCGCCGCTATTGGGGCTGCGAACTGAAGCCGTCCTACGCGAAGGTGGCCGCGCGCAATCTGCAAACGGCCGAAGGCTTACGTAAACAGGTCGGATTGTTCGAGGAGCCCGCATGACTCCAAAAGCGATCCGTGATGCCGTCGTCGAACTGCGCGACATGGCCTACGAGCTCGAACGGCGCGCAGTGCATATCGATGCCGCCCTGCATAATCGGCGCGGTTTCCTTGACCGGGCCGCGATGCTCCGCGATGTGGCGCACGAGTTGGAACGAGTGGAGGCGGTAAGTGCCGACGCATTGGGTCTCTAAGCATGTCTGTCCGAAGTGCGGCGGCGCCTTCACCCGACATGCGACGACCGTCGAACGGCCAAACCAGCCAGTCCCCGGCGAGCCGCTGTATGGACCGGACCTCGAACGCTGCCAGCTTTGCTTGGAGTGTCGCATTGGCGAAGACCGCCGCTAAGCCGAAGGACGACGCCATCGTGACGGCGCGTTTACCGGCCATCTGCCCCGCGTGCGCTCGTCGAGATATCGCGCTGATTGCCGACGTGCGCGGCCGGCCGAACCGATGGACGCTGCGCTGCCCGTGCGGGTACCAGTGCACCTACCAGCTTGAGGCCAAGCCGTGAGTTTCCGCTACCGCAACGCCGATCGCCGGGATATCGCCGAGCCGGACATCCGCGCCGTCTTCGAGGCCCACGGCTGGAGCTGGCAGTCGCTGTCCATCCGCGGGGGGCCTGACGCGGTAGTCGGAGCCTCTGGCGGTCGACTGGCGCTGATTGAGGTCAAGACGGGCAAGGGGAAGCTTCGGGACAGCCAAATCGCGTGGGTGGCCTCCTGGCGCGGCCCAGCGCCCATTCTGCTGCGGACGCCTAAGGAGGCTCAGAAGTGGCTGGCGGACCGTATGGCGGGCTCCTAGCGGCTTCTACGGCCGTTCTGGCGGCACCGTAGCGTCCAGGCTGGCACCCCGCACGACATCGGCCCCGGTGGCGAGGTCCGCGCCGAGGGTGAGGGCCTCTCGGAGCACGCGGCGCATGGCGGGGCCGTCGTCGTGCGCTAGTGCAATCGATATCCCATCGCGCAGCAACTGCACTTGCATCCGCCTCCGGCCGAGCTCGCGGTGCGTTTCGCGCATCGCGGCATCGTAGTCGCTACAAGTGGCCCGGATGGCGTCGAGGGCGGCGTCAGTCTTGGTCATAGGGTAATCCTCACTCGCAGACACAGGATTCGCAACCGCAGTCGGGGCAGCGCTCGTCGGGCGCCTCCACCGCGGGCCTGAGCCGAACTGAGTTCAGCACATGGCCGCAGTCGCCGCACCGCGTCTCTTCTACGTCGCCGGGTCGCGCGAAGACGCAGGCGTGCAGGCCGTCACACTGCGGGCACAATTGCCGGTGCGACGACAGGTAGCGGCCATCCTTCGGCGGCGGGGCGGGGATGCGCGTGCGGTTCATCATCGCGCACCTGCCACTCGTTCCAGTCGTTCGATTTCCGTATACGCCTCGGCGAGCAGCGCTTCCGCCATGCCGAGCAGATACGCGCGCTGGCCAGCATCATCAGGGATGCCACGGAAGTCGGCGCGGGCGCGGAGCCAGTCGCCGACCGCGAGTATGGATGTTGGGCCTTTGGTCACTTCACACCTCCTGAAATCCGCAGGGCCACGCGCACGAGCGGCGTGAGCCCGAGTTCCTCAGCCTTGCCCCAGAAGACTTCGCGCTGTTGCGGATCGGCCGCCATGCGGATGGCGCGGGCAATCTGCTGCGCTTTCTCGACGCGGGCGTTCTGCTGCTGTTCGCGGGTCACTTGGCCGCCTGCGTGAAGTCGCGAATCTCGACCATGCCGCGATTCGGCATCAACGCGAGCCGCTGCGCCTCACGCTGCGCCCCGCGCGCGGTCTTGAACACGCGATTCGCGGGGAAGCCAGCAACCGCCGCCGAGAACCGGCCAGTGTGCGTGCGGCCGACCACAATCACCGTGATGCGCTTCGTGTTGTCCATGAACCCAGTCTACATGCGGCGCAGGGGTGTGTCAAGAGGGAATTGATTTAATTTTATGAATCGTGCTATGCTCTTCTTGCCCCTCAGTTTGAAAGGTTGGATTATGACGAAAGTGTTACCGCTCGCCGCCGTCCTCTTGTTCGCCGCCCCGCTCGCCGCCCAGGTGCCCGGCTACCCGAACGGCTGCGCCGCCTGCGGCATCGAGCACTACATCGACACACCGCGAGAGCTCGCCACAACGATGACGATTAGCAACGGTCTGCCCGTCACCTTCAACTGGCCCGTCCCAGTCATCTCCGGCGACTGGGCGATCGGGGGCTGGGGCTTCGAGTGCCAGAGCGGCGCAGCCGTCGATCGCGTCGAGGCGTTCTACTCGGACGACAGCGGCTTCTACCAGCCCCTGCCCTGGTGGCTGACGCGGCTCACGTTCGGTGTCGAGCGCCCGGACGTGGCGGCGGCCTACCGCGCGAAGTGCCCAGCCGTGAGCAGCAGCACCGGCTTCGACCTGCACATCTACCCCGGCGCGCTACCGATCGGGACACATGTACTGCTCGTCAACGTCTGGCGCGGACCCTACCGGCAGCAGAGCACACGGGTGGTAGTCGTGCAGTGAAACAGCCATGTATCTTGTGGTTGGAACGGCCGTGAAAGGAGCGTAGGATTGGCACTTCCGTGGTAGGATTCTGACGCCGGTGGGCCTCATGAACCCCTCGCGCGTGCGTGCCGTCACACGCATTCGGCCGGCGCCTCCCCTCCACCCTTTTGACGGGAAGGTGCTGTATTGCCTCATGGTTTTCCGCCCGATTTCCCATCCGCGCACGAACGCTACGGGACGGTTGTCTCGCTCCTCCGCGAGATTCTCCAGCGCCTCGATCGTCTCGACCGAGCCGTAGACCAAATCGACCGCAACCAGCGGCCATACGGAGACGGATACGTCCGTGAGCGCGCCTTATGAAGGGTCCGCCATGGCTTGAACTCCTCGATGTCAACGCGAAGGGGGTGCCGCGGAGCACGCTCGCCAACGCCGTCACCGTGCTCCAACACGATCCGGCATGGGGGCCGGAGACGCTGTGGTATGACCCGTTCCTCGATCGCGTCCTAACGGCCAATAGCACATCACGAGAATGGCGCGACGATGACGATACCCGCCTGACTGTCTACTGCCAACAAAACGCCGAACTCTCCACGATTCACGAATCCCAGGTCGCCAGTGCCGTCCGCTACGTCGCGCGCCAACGGTCAAAGCATTGCGTGCTCGACTGGTTGGCCTCCCTCACATGGGACCATGAACCGCGCATTGCGCTCGCCTTTGAGGACCACTGGGGCGCGGTGCCCAGTGTGCATCAACCGTCCGATTATTTGCGCGCCATCAGCGCGAATTTTTTTCTCGGACTGGTGGCGCGCGTCGTCCATCCAGGATGCCAGCTCGATACGATGGTTATCTTTGAGGGCCCGCAAGGGATTGGGAAGTCGCGCGCCCTACGCATCGTCGGCGGGGCGTGGTATATGCTCGCCGCAGAATCCGTCACCTCGAAGGATTTCTTCCAAGCGTTTCCAGGTAAGTGGCTCATCGAGGTTGGGGAAATGGATGCCTTCAGCCGGGCAGAGCGTGAACGCGTCAAGCTCGCCATCAGCACGCCAGTCGACCGTTATCGCTCAAGTTATGGTCGCCGCGCGGAGGATCATCCTCGTCAATGCGTGTTCGCAGGAACCACAAACCGAGACGACTACGGCAACGACGATACCGGCCTTCGGCGGTTTCTGCCGTTCGTCTGCGGCGACATTCTCCCGACTTCGTTGACCGTGGCGCGGCCGCAGTTGTTCGCGGAAGCCTACGCCCGTCTCGTGGCCGGGGAGTCGTGGTGGGAAACGCCATCCGTGCCGACGCTCGCCGTTCAAGCCGATCGGCAAACCTACGACGAATGGACGCCGAACGTGCTCCAGTTCGCGCATGAACAAATCGCCATGCACGGCGCCGAGCACATCCAGATTGGGGACGTGCTCACTAGCGGCCTCAAGCTCCCGCTCCAGCTCGTCGACAAAAAACACCAGATGCGCGCGGCGGCTATTTTGCGCCGAGCGAAATGGACGCGGCGAAAGGTCTATGTGGCCAGCGCAAAGGATGAGCTATGGGTGTGGTTCGCGCCAGAAAGCGAAGGTGGGAAGTAAAGTGGGAAGACAAACACGCAATGTTTCCCGACTCATTCCCGCCTTCCTACCTTCCCACCTGTGCATGTGTATACGAGAATATGCGCTTATATATTTAGGAAAGTCGATCTGAGGTAGGTGGGAGGGTGGTAAAAAATGGAACACTCGCCCGTGCTATTCTCTGAACGCTGACCATATGCCACGTGGAGGATTTCGCCCCGGCTCAGGCCCGAAGAAGGGCGCGCCCAGCCCGGTCACGGCGGACAAGGTAGCACTCCGCAAAAAAGCCCGTGCGCTCATCGCGCCGCATCTCAAGGCCCTCATCGAGTCGCAAATCAGCAACGCGAAGGGGCTGTCATACCTCGTCTATCGCGACAAAAAAACTGGCAAGTTCGAGCGCGTCAAGAATATCGACGCGGTGGATCAAGACGCGGAGAAAATCGAAGTCTGGGAAAAAGATCCGAGCGTGCAAGCGTTCACTGACCTCATGAATCGCTGTCTCGATAAACCTGCGGAGCATCACGAAATCAGCGGTGCGGATGGCGGGCCGATCGAAGTCGTCACGCGCTTGACGAATGCGCGGAAGCGGCTCGCGGAGCGCAAGTGACGCGTGGCCAACTCTCAGTCAAGATTTTCGCCGATGGCGCCGATCTCGCGACGATGCGCGATCTCTATCAGCAACCGCACATCGCGGGCTTCACGACGAATCCCACGCTGATGCGCAAGGCGGGCGTGACCGACTACGCGGCGTTTGCGCGCGACGTGGTGCAAGCGATTCCCGACAAGCCGATTTCATTCGAGGTCATCGCGGACGAGTTCGCCGAGATGGAGCGGCAGGCGCACGTCATCGCGAGTTGGGGCGCCAACGTCTACGTCAAGATTCCCGTTACGAACACGCGCGGGGAGTCGTCGTGCGCGCTGATTTATCGCCTGTCTCGCGCCGGCGTGCAGGTGAACGTGACCGCGCTGATGACGCTGCAGCAGGTGCGCGAAGTCGCCGGCAATCTCGCAGGTGGCGCGCCGTCCTACGTCTCGGTGTTCGCGGGGCGCATCGCGGATACCGGCGTCGATCCGGTGCCGATGATGGCCGCCGCCGTGAACATCTTGCGTGTAGCGCCCAACACCGAATTGATCTGGGCGAGTCCGCGCGAAGTTCTCAACATCTTCCAGGCCGATGCGATTGGTTGCCACATCATCACGGTCACGTCAGACATGCTCGAGAAGCTGGTGCTCGTCGGCAAGAACCTCAACGACTACTCGCTCGACACTGTGCAGATGTTCCGCACCGATGCGCTCGTGGCCGGGCTCACGCTATGAGCACACCGAGCCTCCCCGAGCTCGAACTGGAAATCGCCGACCTCGTGGCGAGTTGCTACGACGATCCGCTCCGCTTCGTGCTCGCGATGTATCCATGGGGCGAGCCCGGTCCACTCGCGAATCATCCGGGCCCTGACGTGTGGCAGCGCGAGTTTCTCACCGCGCTCGGCGTGGAAGTGCAGGCGCGCAAGTTCGACGGCATCGCGCCGGTGATGCCGATTCGCGCGGGCGTGAGCAGCGGCCACGGCATCGGCAAGTCCGTGATGGTCGCGTGGCTCGTCGCGTGGATCATGTCGACGCGTCCGCACGCGCAAGGCGTCGTCACCGCGAACACGAGCACGCAGCTTGAGACGAAAACTTGGGCGGCGATTCAGCGCTGGTTGCCGCTCTGCCTCTGCGGCCACTGGTTCGCGATCAATAGCGCGCGGATGTATCACACGCAGTTTCCGAAGTCGTGGTTTTGCACGCCACAGACGTGTCGAGAAGAAAACTCTGAAGCGTTCGCCGGGCAGCATGCGGCCGATTCGACCTCGTTCTACATCATGGACGAAGCGTCCGCGATACCTGAAGCGATCTACACCGTCGCGGAAGGCGGCTTGACGGACGGGGAGCCGATGATGTTCCTGTTTGGTAACCCGACGCGCTCGACGGGGAAGTTTCATCGCGTGTGCTTCGGGAGCGAACGCAATCGCTGGGCGCAGACGATTGTCGATTCGCGCACGTCACGGTTTACGAATCAACAACAGATCGCGGAGTGGGTGCAGGACTATGGGGAAGATTCAGATTTTGTGCGGGTCCGAGTTCGCGGCCTCCCACCGAGTGCGAGCGATCTCCAGTTTATCGATCTCGCGCGCGTCGCAGCAGCGCAAGGTCGTGAAGCGCACGCCTTCGGAGACGATCCCCTCCTGTGTGGACTGGACGTGGCCCGAGGTGGCGGCGACGACTGCGTGTTCAGGTTTCGTCGCGGCGTGGACGCTCGAACCATACCAGCCGTTCGTATACCCGGTGAGCAAGCGCGCGATTCCATGCGACTTGTGACACTCGCGGCGGATATTCTCGGCCGCACCTACGACGGGCGCACGGTCGCGATGCTGTTCGTCGATGCGACGGGCATCGGCGGGCCGATTGCGGATCGCTTGCGGCAGATGGGGCATCGCAACGTGATGGATGTCCAGTTCGGCGGCGAAGCGCCGAATCCGAAGATGGCGAACATGCGCGCGTTCATGTGGGCGAAGCTGCGCGAGTGGTTGCCGATTGGCGCGATTGACAGTTCGCCGCGGCTTGAACAGGACCTGACCGGGCCGGGCTATTTCCACGACAAGCAGGATCGGCTCGTGTTGGAGTCGAAGGAAAAAATGAAAGCGCGTGGCGTGGATTCGCCGGACGATGGCGATGCGCTGGCGCTGACGTTCGCGATGAGCGTGGCGCTGCCGAAGAAAGTCCAGGCGTTTAGGGCGCCAAGCTATATAGGGCAGCCAACGGGATGGATGGGATAGACCTGTGCTAGAGTGTGCGTGTTCAGCGCTCGGCATGGTGCGCGGGGAGAGCCCGCGACGGGCAGACTGACCTCTTGAAACACCGTGCGCTGGTTTTGGAGTGATCATGCCGCTGAAATCAGGCTCCTCAAAGAAGGCCATCGCGCAGAACATCCGCACCGAGATTGCGGCTGGCAAACCGAAGCAGCAAGCCGTCGCGATTGCGCTCAACGTCGCGCGCAAAGGTAAGGGCCGGTAGATGCCGGACCTTGCGCGCGACAGCTATCCGGACGCGGCGCTGCGGCAAGAGCGCGACGCGATGATCAAGTTGTTCGCCGACGCGGGCTTGGTGCCGCGCATCGGCACCAACGGCGGCATGATCGATGCGGATATCGAAGTTACCGCGGATAAGCCGAAGGGCCCGAAGTTGCCGATGACGCTGACGCGCGTCGTGCTCACCGAACGCGGTCATGCGAGGCTGAATCCGTGACCATCATTGAGACGCGACTCTCGCCAGATCGCCGCGTGACGGCCTCCATCGCGAAACTCGGACAGGTGTATCGCGTGCTCGTCACGCATCGGCACGGCACACAGGAACAGCGCAGCTACACGAACGCCGATACCTTGCTGGCCGCGCGGCTGATTTCACGGAGCATCGTCCGATGAGCGCACCAGAGCTTCCACATCTTCCGGATTTGCCAAACGCTGGATACTCGACAGCGAGAGAAAAGGCGCTATCCGACAGCATTATGCTGTTCATGCGCGCCATCGAACGCGACCGTTTGCGGCTGCTGACCATTGTCGTCGAAGGCCTCGAACGCTGGCGCTCGGTCGCCGGCCGCGTGTGGTCTGGCTTCCGCATCAATCAGGAGTTGACCGACGAGATCTTCCACTACTTCGAACTCCAGGCGTGCCGACCGGAGATGCAGGTGCGGTTGCTCGCGGCGGCGAAGCGGCCGGACATCTGGCGCGTGCTGATGCATGAGGCGATGCCGGATATCGAAGCGCAGCGCGAAGCTGTGAAGAGCATGGCGAAATGGGCCCCATGGCTGACGAGCGTCCAGTAGACCCGCCCGACCCGCCGCCGTGCGCGAACTGCGGGCGCCCGCGCAGTGAACACGCCGTGGTCGATCTCCTCGAGCCGCACATCCGCCTTTGTCCTCGCGGCGTCTACGAGCCCGACCGTGGCTGAGCGCGAGAAGGCCGACGCCGACCTGATCGCCGAAGCGCGGAAGCGCTGGGCGAAGTGCAGCGACGCCGAAGACGCGCAGCGCACGCGCATGCTCAAGGCGAAAAAGTTTCGCGCGCTGGAGCAGTGGGATCCCGCGATCAAAGTCGCCCGCGAAGGCGGCGCCTCGATTCAGGGGATGGCCCCGCAACCGCCGCGCCCGTGCCTCGTCGTTGATCGCCTTTCGCAGCCCGTGCGGCAAATCTCCAACACCATCAAGAACGCCGACTTCGGCTTCAATGTGCTGCCGAACGGCGGCGGCGCGGACATCGAGACCGCCGAGATTTTCAAGGGCATTCTTCGGCGCGTGCAGAACCAGGCGCGCGGGGAGTCGCCGTTGGAGTGGGCCGCGGATGGTGCGATTGAATGCGGCCTCGGCTGGTTCCGCTTGCGCACGGACTATGTGCACGAACGATGGGAAGGCGACCCCGCCGATCCCGAAGCGTTCGATCAAGAGCTGCGCATGGAGCGCATCGCGAACAACCTGACCGTCTACTGCGATCCGAGCGCGAACAAGCCGACGCGTAGCGATGCGCAGTTTATGTTCGTGACGGAAGACATTGACCGCGACGAGTTCGAGGACCGCTACGATGCGGATCTCCGCGGGTTGGAAGAATTCGCGGGCGTCGGGGACATGCAGGGCTGGGTCAGTGACGATACGATCCGCATCGCCGAATACTGGCGCATTCTCTACGAGTTGAAACAGATCTGGCTGCTTGAAGACGGCACGGGCGGCGAAGGCCCGCCGCCGAAGGGCGCGCAAGTCAAGATGCAGCGCACGCTGCGTATTCCCGTGGTGAAGGGCTGCAAGATCAACGCGTGCGAAGTGCTGAAGAAAAAGGGCGGCGGGAAAGAAGCGTGGGACTGGACCGGTTCGCGCATTCCGTTTATTCCGGTGCTCGGTGAAGAACTGAACGTGGACGGGAAACCGGTGTTGCGCGGCGTGATTGACATGGGGATGGACGCGCAGCGCATGGTGAATTACACCTACAGCGCTGGCGTCGAAATCTTTGCGCTCGACAGCCGCAAGGCACCAATGATCCCCGCGGCCGCGATTGCGAACTACAAGCAGATCTGGGATACGCGCACCACCTACGGCTATTCCTACCTGCCGTATGACCCGTGGGACGATAACGGACGCCAGTTGCCGCCGCCGACGCTCGACACGACCGAAGCGCCGATTCAAGCCGCGGTCATGCTGATGCGCACGTCGGAAGAGGCCATCAAGGCGAGCACAAGCACGGGCGATGCGTCCCTCGGCAACACGAATCCGAACGAGCGCAGCGGACGCGCCCTGCAGCAACTCCAGCAGCAATCCGACCTCGCGAACAGCAACTATCCCGACAACGTGCGGCGTGCGCTGATTTACGCGTCCGAGTTGATGGTGGAGATCATCCCGAAGATTACGCGCGCCGGGCAAATCGTGCACATCATGGGCATGGACGAAGAACCCGATCAGGTCATGGTTGGCACACCCTTCCAGAAGGGGCCGGACGGCGTGCCGCAAGCGGCGGGGCCTGATGTGACGCCGGAGATTGCGAAGCTGAAAGAGTCGCTGTATTCGTTCTATGACTTCACGCGCGGGCGCTACGCGGTGACCGTGACGGTCGGCAAGGCGAGCGCGACGAAGCGCGAAGAGGGCGCGATGGCGCTCGGCGAACTGATTCCGCATCTGCCGCCCGAGATGGCCGCGGTGGCGACGCCGGATTACGTGCGGCAGTTGTCGTTTCCCGGCGCGCAGAAGATCGCGGAACGGCTGGAGCAATCGCTGCCGCCGAATCTTCAGCCGAAGAAAGAAGGCGGCGAGCAGCCGGATCCGATGCAGCTCCAGGCGCAAATTCAGCAGATGCAACAGCAGTTGCAGCAGGCGTCGCAGATTATTCAAACCGATCAAGTCAAGCAGCAGGGCGCCATGCAGAAGGCGCAATTGGACGCGCAGTCCGACATGCAGCGCGCGCAGATGGACGGGCAGATCAAGCTCGAAATCGCGCGCATGGACAATGCCACGAAGCTCCAAATCGAAGAATATAAACTCCGCGGCACGCTGATGCAGGCCGAGCTCGACGCGCGAGAAGCAGCGCTCGGTGCGCAGCAGCAGCAAGACTCGCAGCAAGCGGCGCAGTCACACGAGGCGGGGATGGCTGCGATGGGGAACGTTGACACCCGCGAACGCGATGCTGAGCAGGCCGCGCGAGCACAGGCCGACGCCGAGGCTGGGCGTGCGCACGAATCCGCCGAGGCTGAAGCCGGGCGAGAGGCTGCCGCGCAACAAGCGGCGATGCAGCAGCAGGCGACATGACGCGAGTTGTGCTAGAGTAGGCCCGTTCCATGCCTGACGTGATCAATCCGGACGCACAAACCTCCGTCGAGCGCGATGGGCGCGTGCTCAGCGGCATGGGCGTGTCCGAAGACCGGCTCCATGCGGTCATGGACCGCGACGCGACGCCGGAGGCGCCCGCAGAGACGCCGCTGGGAAACGCAGGCACTCCCGCCCCGGCGCCTGCGACGGCCGAGGCTGCGGCGACTCCGGCGCCCGTCGACGAGAAACCCTCACGCGGCCGGCAGCGCTTCTCCGACCTGACGCGCGAACGGGAAGAGGCCCGCGCCGAAACCGCGCGGCTCCGGACGGAATTTGAAACGGCCACCCGCGAACGCGATGAGCTTCGCGCGCGTCTGGCGGCCCCGCCCGCGGCGGTCGCGCAGCCCCAGCCACCCGCCGCGCCCGCCCAGCCGCAATACACGCGCCCAGAGCCGACCGAAGACGACATCGGGACGAAATACGCCACCTATCCCGAGTTCACACGCGATCAGGCGCGCTGGGTGCTCGAACAGGAGCAGCAATCCTTCGACGCACGCATCGAGCAGCGTATCTACGCCGCGCAGCAGCAACAGCGCTTCCAGCAGACGGCGCTTCAGGCGCAAGAGCGCGGGCGCAAGGCTTATGCCGATTTCGATCAGCAACTCGCAAAAGGGCCGGGCTCGCAAGTGCCGCTCGGGCGCTTCCCACAGGAAGCCGTTGAACGCGCGCAATTCGTGATCAGTCATCCGCACTCGGAACATCTCCAATACGCCATCTTGCGTGATGGGGCGCTCGCCGCCCGGCTTCAGCAGATGGACCCGTATAGCTTCGGGCTCGCGCTCGCTGCTCTCGTGCCTACGCAGGGGTCTGGCGCCTCTCCGGCCTCGCCAGCCCTGCCCGTTGCGACGCCTCCTGCCCCATTTCAGCCGGTGGGGTCCGGGAGCACCACGACGACGCCTTCGTCGGCAGATCTCGCGAAACGCGGATCGTTTGACTTCGACAAGTCAGGCTATCGCGAAAAGCGGGCGGCTGAGCGAGGAGTGGCGCGTCGACGGTAGGAAGTAGGGTAGTTCTACGGCCAACAATTTCCTCACCAACGACATCATCACCTTCGAGGCCCTCGATGTCCTCGAAAACACCGACGCGGCGATGATGCGCATCAACGGCGAATACTCGGACCAATTCGAGTTCGGCGGCGCCGTGCTCGGGCAGACGCTCAACATCCGCAAGCCTCCGCGCTACATCGGCCGTCTCGGGCAGGCGGTCAGTATCGAGTCCATCACCGAAACGCAGGTGCCGCTCACGCTGTCGTATCAACGCGGCGTGGACACGCAGGTCAGCTCGCAGAATCTCGCACTCGACATCGACAACTACCGCACGCGCATCCTGAAGCCGCAGATCGTGCGGCTATCGAATCTCATCGACCAGGACGTGTGCAATCTGGCGCAAGGGCTAAACTTCAGCGTCGGCACGCCGGGCACGACCCCGACCACATTGTCCACCTACGGCGCGGCCAAGGTGATTCTGGACAACAACGCGGCGCCGGACGACGATGGGCGCCTCGCGATCCTGAATCCGATGGCCGACTTTACGCTGATGGACAACCTCAAGGGGCTGTTTCACAACGGGCGCGAAATCAGCTCGCAATACGACACGGGCTCGATGACGAAATCGAGCACGCTCGGCATGTCGTGGTGGATGGATCAAAACATCTACGTCCACACCGTCGGCACGCTCGGCGGCACGCCGACGACCAATGGTGTCCCGGCTCAGGGTGCGAGTTCAGTCATCACGCAGTCCTGGACCTCCACGACGCTGAATGCGGGCGACAAAATCAGCTTCATCAGCACCTCGACGCCGGTCAACGCGATCAA
>ERZ1292637.921-Hain-H14-01um-R3-921-length-13952-cov-5_pt1 | contig 13952 bp, 15 predicted proteins | sample MGYA00564405_ERZ1292637 | MGnify/ENA primary metagenome ERZ1292637 (study PRJEB36523, sample SAMEA6512645) | groundwater metagenome | collected 2019-01-09 | study: AquaDiva: Metagenomics assemblies of 32 groundwater samples | reverse complement strand
CAGTAAAAATAGCCCCGACATAGTAAATACTCTCAAGCAAATTTGTGAGAGGTTACTTTTGTCGGGGCTTCTCTATTTCCGGGGAGTCCACGAGACGAACCGGAGAGATTTTAAAGAGGATTGGAGATTATGGAAGAAGAACAATTAGAAATAAACGTTGAAAAAATAGGTAAAGAGCAAAAGAACCTCAAAAAGGTTCCTGAATACTTGTCGGAAGAGTATGGTTCTAAGTTTGGGCGTTTGCTTACTTTAACTAAAGAGCAAGAGTCTCGCTTAAAGAAACGGTTGAAACGTGAAATTGACGATTGGAAGTCTAATACTGCTGATCTACACAAGTCTTTGCAGGAAGATAATGATTTGATCGAAAACGTGGTTGAGGAGACAGACTATCCATGGACAGGGGCTTCGAATATTCACATTCCAATATCCGCAATTTACATGAAGGTTTATCACAGCATTGAAAGGCGTTCGATTCTTGGTTCAGACCTGATTTGGTATGTGGAGATAGAGGACGAGAACATTGAGAGTTTTGCCGCTGATATTGACGAAGGTTTGAACTATAAGGCACGAAATGAATGGAACATTGAAGAGGCTCTAAACGACGTATTTTGGACAACGCCAAGAGATGGTTTAGGAATCATGCAGGTTCCTTATGTTGAAGAGTACGAAAAGGTCAATGACGTTGTCTATATCTCTAGCATTGAAGAGTTTATGCAAGAGTTTCCGACGATGGAAGATACCGGCCTATCTGAAGAAGAGTTTTCTGAGTTAATTCAAAGAATCGTAAGCGAAGCTGACGAATATAATCCTGTACCGGTTCCGATCACTTATGAAAAGGTTGTTTATTCCGGTCCGAAAGGTGAGGTTGTGGAGCTGGTTGATTTTGTCACTTTCCCGGCGACAGCCAAAGATATTACACGACAATACGCACGAGGATACGGAAAGAGGTTCACACTGAGGCGTGGAGAGATTAAACGCCGTAAAAAGGATGGACTTTGGTACGAAAAAGCGGTTGACACCTTCCTAAACCATACCAAATCTGGTTCAAATGCTAATAGCTATACGACTTCTAGGGATCGAATTGAAGGTCTGAATCGATCAGGACGATCCGACGACTACGAATTTTTTGAGCTAGTTTATTATTTTGATTTAGACAAAGGGAAAGAAGAGGTTAAGTTGTTGCTGACATACAGCCACGATGAAGACGAATTGACAGCGGTCATTGAATATCCATACCGAGTTGATTTTTATGCCCTATTTAGAATTGAGTCTAGGCCAAACCGTTTAATTGGCAATTCTATACCTCGACAAGCTCGTGACCTAAACAACGAGATCGACACTCAACATAACCAAAGAATACATACACGAGAGATCAGTACCGTTCCGTCTTTTAAAGGTCAAAAGACAGCTAAAACCGATATTGATTTTGAAGCGGAAGAGAACCAATTCAGACCCGGCGTGATCTTTTGGATGGCTGAACCGGATAAGTTTGAACAGTTCAAGATACAGCCTACAGATTTAGGCGAGTCAATTCAAGAAGAAAGTAATGATGTTCGGTACTGTTCGCTTCTTTTTGGAGTAGATGCGTTCATTAGTTCGGGATTAGCCCAACAAAACGATCCGGACGCACCCGGAAACAAGACTATGGCGCTAATCAATCAATCAAATTTAAGAATGGATGATCCTATCAGCGAGCTTCGATCCGGTGTTGAGAAGGTTGGAGAGATTTGCTTGTCTCATGTCTATCAGTTTGGATCCTCAATTTTTGATTTCTCCGCTGAAGACGAATCCGGGAAAATGGTTAGGAAACAGATTCCAAAGCGTATCCTTCGTAAAGGAATAAAGATTCGCATGCAAGGGATCACAGTTGCTCAGAACCCCGAAGCCGAGTTTATGCGCTGGTACAACTATTACAAAGCGTTAGTAGCTGAACCGGTTATTGGTCAAAGTCCTAAAAGGCGAATTGAGATTTTAAAGAGAGCGTTAAACGCCGGTAGAGTTCGTGGCAGAAATAAGATTCTACCGACAATGCAAGAACTGGAACAGGAAGAGATTCAAATGAGGATCAAAGTACAGCAAACAATGCAAGCGCAACAGCAAATGGCTCAACAACAGCAAGCCTTAGCCCAACAAAAGGCACAGGGCGAGATGGTTCAAAAGATTAAACAGTCAAGATTAAAGAACTTGGCGGACAAAGTACGAGAAAACAATTTAAAGAAACAGATTTCTATTCAAGTTAAAGAGGCGGTTGGTATGCCGGTTAATGGGAACGGTAAAAAATAATGTCATACAGCAAACCTTCCGAGAAAGTTTTACAGAACTTGGCGAAGCGGCGACTGATTTTGAAGGCAAAGGTTGATCAAGGAAAGGTTTTAGCCGAAGGCGCGGACTCCAAGTTTTGGTTGACATATAAGCAGATGTTTAAGAAGAAGTTGGTGCGGATCGAGGATCAGCTAGATGATTATAGAACCATGACGAATGAACAAATTCGAGATATGTTGGCGCAAAGATTTGACTTGAAGATGTTCATCTCTGCTCCGGAAGACTTTTCCAAAGATTTGGACAAGATGAATGAAGAGATTGAGAAATTGGACACTCAAATATCTGAATACAAGGAACGGTTGGCGCAGAATGTTTGAGAGGATTGAGCGAGAGATCAGATGCCATAACTGTAACAAACTATTTACAAAGTTGATCTTTTCTGTGGATATACCACCTGCTCAAGAGGGTAGCACGGTGACTACAACGCTATCAGATTTATTTAAAGAAGTGGAAATTAAGGTTGGAGTTGAATCAAAGTGTATTCGATGCGGAAACATGGATAACAAGGTTTTTGTTCCATGAAATTAATAGAGGCGCTTAGACGCTCGAGATTTACTTCTCGATTGAGTCTGCCAAAAGGAGAAGCAAATGATTAATGTTAACGCGGTAGTTGAAGAAGAATCGCAAGAGGTGGGAAACGATGGCATTGAGAATGAGGCCAATCAGGAAGATACCAACGATGTCGCTCAGCAGGAAGGAGAGTCCAACGCTAACGGCGAAGCAGTTGAAGGAACGGATGGAGAAGGCAATCAAGAAGATGGCGGAGCAGTTGGCGAAAATGAAGTAGATCCGATTAAAGAGATTAATTCTTTAAGAGAGGAAATTAAACAACTAAGAGAACAGCGCGCCGAAAAGAAAGAGCCGGAACAAGAACAATTTAAAGAGCCAAGTGAAGAAGAGAAGATTAAGTTTGAAGAAAAAACAGGAGTTTCTTGGGCTCATCATAGTCACACATCAGGACTTATTGCTTTTGCTATCGGCCAAATGATGCAAAAGATGGAAGGCAGATTCGCAGAAATGACTCAAGGCGACACGATCAAGCAGATTGCCGGTCAAGTCAACGAAAAAGGTCAAAAAGTGTTTCAAGACATTGAGAGATATCGAGAAGGAATTAAGGGTTTTCTCGGTAAGTTTAGGCCCGAACTGAGAAACAATAAAGAGTTAATTATGGATGCCTATTACTATGCCAAAGGCAAAGGCGCGGACGCCAGCGTCAAGAAAGTAATTACCTCTAAAGAAATTAACAAAAAGATTAATAAGGGATTTAGGCCGTCTCAACCGGACAATGGTATGAGGCCCGGCAACAAAGGCGGATCGAGCGTCAAATTGACACCATTACAAGAGTCGGCACGTAAAGCCGCGAATATGTCAACTGAAGAATACGTCAAGTACATGAAAAAAGGCAAATGAAACATAACGTAGCTTTTGGAACGAATGTATATCCTTCACCTACCGCTGGACGCGGAGAGAGGCTTGGAAGAACACCGTTCCGCAGATGTATTCAGTGCGGACTGCCAAACGATACTAGAAAGACTGCTTGGGGTGATGGAGACGGATTAAGCGCCGGTCCGGACAATACAGATTCTACTTTAACCGATTGGACAGTTACCGCAGGATGTAGATTTTGCGGAAGTAAACGATGGCTAAAAAGAAAGCCACATAAATTACCGGACGATAGCAGATTGCCTGCTTCCGGGAACAGAGTTAAAGCAAAAAGATCGAGAAGGTAAGCAGTACGGCTTGGATAGTGGCGATATTAATCGCCTCAAAACAAAGAGCCGAGCAAAAACGAAGTAATTGGAGGAACAAAAATGGCAAAAGTAACTAGGTATTCACAAGAAAATGCAACCAACTGTCCCGTTAGCGGACTTGGTACGGCATTAGTAAACGGAGCATTTTTAAAGAGAGGAGCAACGCCGGCAACTGAGAACGGAATGTTGATCGCGGCAACTGCAAGCGCCGCTCATCCAGACACTTTCGGTATTTTACGCGAGGCACACGCAGTAGCGGACGATACTGATCTTCCCGGAACAATCTTTAAGACTCATCCGGTTGACATTATTGTGCCCGGACGAATCATAAGGATTTCGTACTCAACACTTACCGCAGATATAATTTCTGCCACTCAAGCAGTGAGTACAACCACAATCACGCTGACTTCTTTGGAAGACGACATTGACGCTGGTTTCTTATACGTGGTATCCGGAGCAGGAATTGGTCAAATCAACTTTTTGACCGCAAGCGCGGCTGGATCAGCAACATTAAAAGCGGCATTTACGACAAGTCTTGATTCGACTTCACGTTTAATCAAGATTCTTCCGAGATTCCATCAGTTTGCGGCATTAAGCGCTGACGGGACTTCTTTACGGAGCCAAGCAGGAATAGGTTTATGGCCTGTTATAGTAATTGACAGCTGGATCGTTCAAGCCGGAGATATTGCTCAACTGAATCCAGTAACTCATTCAGCCTTAACCGGATTGAATGGAAACGTAATTCGGTTTGAAGCAGACATCATGGTTCGCAACACAATTCCGTACAGCATTGACTAATAGTTAGAAATAAATAGGAGGTAATTAATAAATGATTACTACTGGAAATTGGGCTGACGCTCTTGAGCCTATTGCAAAAAAGAGCTTTGCGGTTGGATATAAAGAGATCCCCGCAGAACGAGATATGCTCTTCGATGTTCGTAAATCGGACAAATTGACAGAGACATATTTAGAAATTGGTGACGTCGGACTGATGAACGAGTTTACCGGATCGGTAGATTACGACGACGTTTCTCAAGGTTACAAAATGACCATCACAGCAAAGGAATACGCGAAAGGTATCAAAATTCAACGAAAGTTCGCAAGGACTGATCAGTTGGACATTGTGAAAGGTATTCCTAAGCTAACGGGATTGGCAGGACGACGCAGAATCGCAAGCGACGTTGTGTTTGGTTATAACAACGCCTTCAATACGTCTATTACGACTGTTGATGGACTGCAATTGTGTTCTTCCGCTCATACTTCAAATCAAGATGGCGGAGCCAATCAAAGTAACCGCGGTACTTCTGCTTTTAACGCAGTGGCTTTAGAAGCGGCTCGTATCAACATGAAAAAGTTCAACACAAATAAGGGCAACATCTTTGATGTTGAGCCGGACTTAATTCTTCATCCGACCGACTTAGACGAGGCGGTTTATGAAGTTATCAAGTCCAACGGTAAAGTTGACACTGCTAACAACAACCGGAACTTCCACATGGGTAAATATAAATCTCTAGGTTTACAGAGATTGAATGATACCAATAACTGGTTCTTGATTGATTCTGAATTGCTAAAACAGTTCGCCATCTGGAACGAGATTGATCCTATGGAATTTAAACAGGCAGAAGACTTCGACGGTTTAGTTGCGAAGTATTTAGCCTATACGTTCTACGGGTTTGGTTTCACCGATTGGAGATTCTTGTTCGGTTCAGAAGTGAGCTAATTGGAAATTTAAGAGTACCAAGAGTACCAAATTTAGAGATGCGGTAGACATCCATCCAAATAAAAATAAGAAAAGGAGAGTATCAATGAATACCCCACCGAAGGCAGGAAGGCGAATTTTAACGCCAGCAGAGACCGAAAGTTTACAGCAAAGAGTGGCTGATCACGAGGAAGATATCTCGACTCCGTCGAATAGAAATATGTACAACCCGGACAGGGTGAACGATCCTATTGAGCGGCAGGGAAATGAAAGGATTAAGCGAGTTCTTAAAAACGGACAGCCGGATTCTTTGAATAAGCATCAAAGAGCGACTTTAGAAGGAAACGTAAAAAGAGATATTGAATGGTTACAGAAGAGCATGGTACCAAAATCTCATGTCAATCTAAGGCCGGGTCCGCAAGAACCGGGATTCAGGAAGGCCGTAAACGAGATGGCAACAAAAGAGAATTCGCCGGAATTTCAGACGGTAGCTCAACGAGCTAAAAATGGGCTAAGACAGCTTGGTAGAGACTCAAATCTCGAACTGTATAGACCCGACAGCAGATAAATTAGGAGGCAATTATGTTTAAAAAATTGGTAGTAGGAGTAGGACTATTCCTGCTTGGAATGACTGTTTATCCGTCAATCTCAAGCGCGGAAAGCACTCGCTCTCGTCCGGATATTGTTCGGTTCGGAGCAGAGTCAGGCAGAGTAGGTGTTCCAACAAGATCAGTAACGATAGATTATTATGGAAATATTTTGCCCGGACGAAATAACAGTGACAACGTAGGATCGTCAACAGAGCAATTTAAGACAGGCTATTTTGGAGAATTATTTGCTTCTTCAGGAATAGTTAATGTGCATGAACTGTTCCTTGACTTACCGGCATCGGATAGCGATTCGTATAAGGCTAACGGAGCTATAATAACTACTACTACTTTAATAGGTGGCGGAACTACGTTTAGATTAGTTGATTTAACTCAATCTGATGCTTGCATGAATGCGGTTTTTAGGGCTTCTTTTACTGTTGGAGGAAGCACAAGTACGCTTTCTGCCGGAGCAACTGTTTACGGAACCAATTGCGAAGGAAGTGTAACCGAGGAATTAATTCCATTCGGGACATTGATATCATCTGGAGCAGGGACCGTAGCATGGGCTCTAATTTCCAGTGTCTCAATTATATCTAACTTCAATTCTCTTGTGCAAGAAAATGTGGTTATTTATATGGGACGCGGTGAAAGGATCGGCTTGTCGAACAACATCAATGCGGCCGGAGACATTTACAAAGTTAAGATGACTACAAATATACCAGTAAGTCATTTAACTGTAAACACTACCGTAAATACGGTTGAGTTTCCAACGGTTCCGGATGGAGCGATTGATTATCACATTTGGTATATCCACAAAGAGCAAGAAGAATAAAAGGGAGGGTAATTTTATGGCTAAAGAGAAATATTTTCTCTTGGTTTTAGCTTTATTGGCTGTTTCAATCCCTCTTTCTTTAGCAATAGCCGGTGAAGAAGCGGGCACGACTCAGCCGGTATTTGATGACGGCGGAAATAGTGTGAGGGAGAGAAGCATCAACGCAACCACTGAAACTGTTACCGGATGGTTTCTTGTCTCTAGCGCGCCGACTCGATCTGGACTGGGGATAAACGTATGGAGATTTAGGGAAGTAGTCAATATGTCAAACGGCGGCGTGTTTCTTTGGGTAAATCCAAACGATTTTACCGAGTATAAGAGCACGTTTGGAGTTCATTTGGCAACTGATACTAGGGGTTTGGGATCAGGGGACAGTTACGTTATTCCTCATCAGGCTGAACTTTGGGGCCGATTTGCTCCGGACACTTCAACCGCTACGATCGGGGCTGGAAGCAGGGGTATTGGGATCACAGAAACTTATTTTAAACGATAGGAGAGAATACAATGAAGAAATTTATCATAGCATCGCTAGTTTCTATCGGTATTCTTTCTTATTGGGCGGACATTTCTTTTTGTGCCGCAGGAAAAAAGCTCGGAAGAAACAGGTATGAGCCCGGTGCGGTAAGTAAGATAAGCGCTGGTAACAACATATCTGTAACTCCGTCTAATGGAAATGGAAACGTGACCGTATCTGTTACAGACAATGTAACTGTTTCCAGTTTCAACGCGGCGCAGATCACTTCCACTAATCCTTATCATGGTCCCGGAACTCATCTTTCCGGTACTTTTGGATTTTACGATGGGACTACTAGGGGGTTTGCTAGGGGATTAACCGTTACCGGAGCAGGAAACGGTGGTTTTTCTTTGACTGGTGATACCGTTACGCTCACAATGCTTGATACTACAGGAAGCGGTGCGGGCGGAACCTCTACGGGTCCGTTTAGAACGTGGGACGTTACGGTTGGGACGCTCGGAGCGGCTAATGTTGACATCGCTTCAAACACTACGGAAGGATACGTTGCCGCATTAAGGCAGTGCGGTCTTGGACGCAACTCAACCACCGGCTATTGCCGTATTTTCTACAATCCCGGAGTGTATAGCGAGATGTACGGAGCTACAATTCCAGCGAATGTTCAAGTTTACGCAATTCCAAATTCGTCCACCGTATGGAACATGTCTCTTACCACGGTAAACGTTGCGACTGTTTACGGAGATATATCAGGAGTTACTGTTGATGTTAGTTCACTTGCATTTACGGATGCTATTTTTGATTTTAAAACCGGTGGAAGTTTAGGCAAAAACGGACAGACAAGAATATTAAATTGTCAGGCTAAGGGATTAACAGCAGTCGCGTACTTTGCCCCGGCTATTTTAAGAATTAATAACTCATCCAACAATTACGTCAATGCCTATATTGATAAGTGGATCGGAGCCACGGCGCAGACTTTAAGCGGCGATCGCGCGCCTATAATGGTTTACCAATCTACAAATGTAGTGTTAAAGCTAGAGACAGATAACGCTGAAATAATAGGCGGTCAAGACAATCACATGGTTGGTATTGCTAAATCAAACAACGTTAAAATTCAAGACGGGCATTTTAAAAAACATTCGGGCATGATGACTGTTGTTGCCGATTCTAAAAATTGGATGTTTCTAAACAATATTTACGAACCAAACGCCGGCGGCACAGGCGGATCAACACTTGGACTTATCCATACTGGCGGAGATACTGTTACTTCAACAGGAGCGGCAATAGTTGGGAACACATTTGTTTTAACGAGCGATGTAGCTTCTACCTGTATATATCTTGGCGCAAGCGGAAATGCCGTTAAAAACGTTATAGTAGACGGGAACAAAGCAGTAACTAATCCCTCGAATCTTCCGAGTTGGCAATTTATAACTATTGACGGTTTTAAAACTATTCTTCAAAACAATAGCGCGAGTGGAGTTGGTACATTTATAACAGACACCGGAATACAAACCTTATTTACCAATAGACAGAATACATTTAACGGAATTGAACAATAGAGGATACGATGAAGAAATTTATCATAGCATCTTTAGTTTCTATTAGTATTCTTTCCTATGGATATTGTTCTGATGGAAAGAAACTTGGAAGAAATAGGTACGAATCCGGAACTGTAATTAAAGTTAGTACCGGAAGCAATATAACGGTTTCTCCTGCTGGTGGAATTGGAAATGTGACGGGTGGGGTTACAGATACGGTAACTGTTTCTAGTTTCAATGCCGCTCAAATCACTTCCACAAATCCTTATCATGGTCCCGGAACTCATTTATCTGGAACAATTGGATGGGATGATGGAACCAATAGAGGATTTGCAAGAGGATTAACTGTAACGGGTGCCGGTAACGGAGGTTTTAGTCAATCAGGCGATACGGTTACTATCACATTATTAGATACAACTAGCGGTGGCGGCGGCGCTAAATTCAAAACATGGGACGTGATAGTCGGGACGCTCTCCGCGCTTAACGTTGATATAGCTTCTAGCACAACCGAAGGGTTTGTTGCCGCACTAAAACAATGCGGGCTGGGTAGGGATTCAACTACTGGTTATTGCCGCATATTTTATAATCCCGGTGTATATTATGAAATGTATAACGCTACTATACCAGCAAATGTTCAGGTTTATGCAACTCCGAACTCTTCTACGGTTTGGAATATGTCTTTAGCTACCGTCAACGTAGCTACGGTTTACGGAGATATATCTGGTATTACGGTTGACGCAAGTTCTATTGCTTACACTAATACTATTTTTGAGTTTAGAAATGGAGGCAGTTTAGGTAAAAATGGACAAACTAGAATAGTGAACCTTACAGCTCAGGGATTAACAGCAGTTGCATACTTTGCGCCTGCTATTTTAAGAATTAATAACTCGTCTGATAATTATGTTAATGCTTATATTGATAAATGGATAGGCGCGGAAGCCATAGCTTTAAGCGGAGATCGTGCTTCAATAATGGTCTATCAATCTACAAATGTAGTATTGAAGTTAGAAACTGATAATGCTCACTTCATAGGTGGTCAAGGCAACCACATGCTTGGTATTGCTAAATCGAACAATGTACAGGTTAGAGACGGACATTTTAAAAAACACTCTGGAATGATGACTATGATAGCCAATCCTAAAAATTGGATGTTTATAAATAATACTTTTGAACCAAATCCATCCGGAGCAGGTGGCACAAATAACGGACTTATCCACTCAGGAGGCGACACCCTTACCTCAACGGGAGCATTTATAGTTGGGAATACGTTTATTTTAACTAGCAACGTAACCTCTAGCTGTATGTATCTTGCATCTAATGCTAGCAGGGCTAGGAATATAATAATAGATGGGAATAGAGCAATATGCAATCCCTCGAATCTTAGCAGTTGGCGATTTATAAGTGTAGGTGGTTCTAAAACTGTTCTACAAAATAATAGCGCAAGTGGAGTAGGAACATTTTTTGCTGATGGCGGGTCAGAAACTTTATTTACTAATAGGCAGAATACTTATAATGGAATTGAACAATAGGAGGATGGTTAAAATGAAATATTTTATATTCGCGGCATTTCTTGTTCCTCTTCAGTTTGCTTTTGCTACAGAAGCAAGGTTTGTTTCTGATGTAAACGGAAAAAGAATTGAATTTCCAATTGCGAAAGCTGATGGGAAAGTAGCTTGGAATCAAACTGAAAAATCAAGATTGGATGTGTTTGCGTCAACGGCTTCTGTTAGCGTAGTTAGAGCAAACACAGAAGAGTTGGCGATATCTACCTGCATCGCTAAGTTTGACAGTAGATCGGACTTTTTAGATTCACTCACAAAGACTGGACTGGAAAGCAAACTGATTTCCTTAAAACAACAGCTTGATTTAGCGGTTGATCTTGGAAGTTCAAACGAGAAAAGCTTAAAGCAAAGATATAACTATCTAAAAGAAATCTATTCTACATTACCGTAAGAGGTGAATTGTGAGAATGAAAAGATTAAATAAGTTCCTATTTTTACTGGCTTTTTCTTTTGGATTGTTTTACGGGTCAGCGCAAGCTCAAACTCTTTCTCAAATTCGGACAGAGGTTAGAAGAAACCTTCGGGACACTGATTCAACTAGACAGAGATATACGGATGCTTTACTTTTAGACTTCATTAACGAAGCTCAAAGAGAGATCGTTAATGCCACTTGGTTAGGGGAAAAGACGTCATCTTACATTCTTACGCCTCTAACCACATTTTACAGTTTACCTACCGACCTCATTGTTATCACCAACGTTGATTTCAAAGACAAGCAAAACACAACTTTGCCGCTAACTGAAATGACACTAAAAGGATTGAACTCAGAAAATCCTGATTGGCGAAGAACCGTTGGAACGCCGCTAGACTACTATGTGGACAAAGCCACAACCTCGAACCAATTAGTAATTTCCTATATTCCTATACCGACTACTCAATCAACCGGAACGGTGACGGTGCGCTATTATTACCAAGTTCCTGATTTGGCGGCTGACGCCGATGTGCCATTTGACGGAAAGCGTCATTTATATTTTTACCATCAGGTAATTGTTTACCATGCGACTATGAGGCTAAAAATGATAGAGAAAAAGATTGAAGAAGCGAACTTTTACGCCACGATGTACGGAAACTATCTTAAAATCATTCGAGAAAGGCTTGGCGACATTCCAAACTACAATCCATCAATTGGAGTAAGCGGGGCTAGATGAAAAAGACTCTGTTTTTCTTGACAAGTTTTTTTTTATCTGCAATTCTCTTTGCGGAAGTTTTTCAGTTTCCTCGCCCGCGCGGGTTGAACAGTGATGAATCGGAGCTCTTTTTAAAAGAAGGACAAACACCAGACGCGGAAAACGTTGTTACCGACAACATTAATGGGATTGAGCCAAGAGGAGGTTTTACGAGTTTCAGCACCGAAACCAGTAAAAAGTTGTGGGTTTTTCCTCACTCTAGCGGGGTTACGTACCTCATTACAGTTTCCTCCAATCAACTTAAAGCAACTACCGGCGGATCGAATTTCAATATTGGTATTTCTACGATTAGTTTAGATAATTTACCGGCGGGTTCTTCTTTGGGAGATCGGTTCTATTTTGTGGATACAAAGAACGGCTTAAAATATTGGGACACAACTTCTACGGTCTTATCTTCCGTTTCGTTGAGGGCAGATAAAATGGTTACGCACAAAGGAAGGCTATGGTTAGCCGGAGTTGTGGGAGATTTAAGGACTATTTACGGATCGGAATATCTTGTTGGGACCAACTTCTTTTTAGCCGCAAATCCAACAGAAACAGATCCTCTCCGTATTCAGGTTCAGGGTTCGCTAGACCAAATCATTACAGCTCTATTCGCAACATACAACGATATCTTGATGTGGTATAAAAGCGGTTCTTTTGGCGGTATTTATGGAAGCCGAAGGAGTAACTTCACGTCGAGGTCATTTAGCGAAACAGTGGGTGCGTCCAGCGCGGAAAGTATTCGTAATTGTGACGGAAGATTGAGATGGATCGGGACAGATAAAAAGGTGTGGGAATTTGACGGATCAACCTATAAACCTTTAACCGATGATATAGATACTTATATGGCAACATTGTCTAACGTTGGGTTAGCGCAAAAATCAATTACTCAAACTTCAGCAGACGATTGGGGGAACGGGACTGTTGGTGTAAATTTATCAACTACATCGTCACCGGGAGATATTGTTTTTACTTCACTAATAGCGCCAATTGATCGTTTCACTGATGATGAGTATTTAAATAACCCTACGTGGACTGTTCTAACTGGATCAATAAGTCAAGGGGGCGGGGCAGGCGTTATTTTATATGCCGCCGGCGATGATAACAATAATGTTGTTATGGAAACTCAGAGTGATGTAATGGTCGCTACATGGACTTTTAATTTAAGCACAATAACGGCATATTCCGTATTAAACCTTCGTTTTATAGACAATACAGATAATTTTTAAAATCTACGCATAGATCCATTAGGCAGTAACGAAATTCTTTTTAGACTTAGAACGGGCGCCGGGGCGACTCTTTGTTCAAGTCAGCCTATTGTCGGAACTAATATAGATAATATGGTAACGGCAACAAGAAACGAAAGCGGGGTCTTCGTTATGCACAGAAATGGGGCATTAAGTCCTTGGTGTACGGTAACAGACAATTCTATAACCAATTCTTCTCGACTTTATTATGACGGAAGAGCCGCTGTTGGAACGTTTGTTCTTAATGCAGTCTCAGTAACAGTTCCTAACACTACCGATTTGCTCAACTCCTCTTTTACCTCAAAAGTATTAAGCGTTGGAAACAATATAAGCGAATGGGGACCCTTTTCGGCAAACTACTCTTTAAACGGCGGATCAATTTCTTATAAAATATTTAGCGATACCAATTCGAATATTGATATTTATGATGCTACTACTTATCTGTCTAACCAGACTATCAGTCCCGGTCAAACAATAGGCGTAACTACGGCGGCGTTTGTCACTGTTTTTTCTAGTTTTTCTAGGACAGTTTCTAGTTACACTCCAACATTGAATGACTTTACAATTGTTTATCAGGATACGGTTACTTTAACTTCGCCATCTCTTTGGTACTCTCTTAGATATTATGCTTCCGTAGCCATTTCTTCTACCGCAAATAACAGAATACTCGTTTATGATCGAAACCAAGATTGGCACCGATATTCAGGGATCGGAGCCGATACGATGGAGATGTATAAGGGATCGCCTCTTTTTGGTAATCAGTACGGTATTTG
>ERZ1292637.919-Hain-H14-01um-R3-919-length-13993-cov-6_pt1 | contig 13993 bp, 16 predicted proteins | sample MGYA00564405_ERZ1292637 | MGnify/ENA primary metagenome ERZ1292637 (study PRJEB36523, sample SAMEA6512645) | groundwater metagenome | collected 2019-01-09 | study: AquaDiva: Metagenomics assemblies of 32 groundwater samples | reverse complement strand
ATTACGACCGATGGAATACCCCAAAAGGAATACCGAACAAGTGGATTAAGGAAATAAAGGTGTTGAAATGAGATGTAACCATATTCAAAGCTGTGGATAAAAAGGACAGCTATTTTTAGATAAATATGCTACAATGGGCGTATAAGAGCATATAAACGAATATACGGTGTGTCTAACTTCCTAAAAGAAGCGACCGAAGCGAGGAAAGCTGTACTTTTAATGGTTTACAAAGCTGGGACAAGCCACATTGCTTCCAATTTTTCAATAATTGATGTAGCAACTGTTTTATACAAAAACTTGAAACCGCAGGATGAGGTGGTTTGGAGTAAAGGGTGGGCAGCAGCAACAATTTATTATTTTTTAGCACAACAAGGTAAAATTCCAAAAGAGGATTTAGCGAAGTTCCCTAATCCACCGTATTTAGGTTTAGCCGAGACTACTGTTCCCGGCGTTTTAGTTTCCGGAGGATCCATGGGGCACGGACTTCCTATTGCTGTCGGTATGGCGTTAGGTAAGAAGCTAGCCAATGAAGAGGGAATTATATTTTGTATCATGTCTGATGGAGAATTAAATGAAGGCACCACATGGGAAAGCGCGGCGTTGGCTAAACATCATAAGTTAGATAATTTAGTTGTTTTAATAGACAATAATGGTTGGCAAGCCATGGGAAAAACAAAAGAAGTTTTAGATTATGAACCGATTGAAAATAAATGGACAGGTTTTGGTTGGTGGTACGAACGAGGAAGTGGACACGATTATAGTTTTTTAGAAAAAAGATTGCTGCAAAATCCGATTAAAGATATGCCAACAGTGATTATTTGCGATACCACCAAAGGTAAAGGAGTAAGTTTTATGGAAAATTATTTAATTTTCCATTATAAGCATATTGAAAAAAATGAGTATGAAAAAGCTATGGCAGAACTTAACAGAACTCTGGCTAATGTATAAAACGTATGAAATTTATAAAATCCATAAACCGTATACCGTATACGGAATTCAGCAATCAATAAAGTTACTTAAACTATATTTAGATAAAGAAAACAAAGCATGAGGCGTCCATTTATTGAGACATTAACTGAACTAGCGGAAAAGGATTCAAAAGTTCTTTTTATTGTTGGAGATGTAGGATTCTCATTTATCGAGCCGTTTCGTCAGAAATTTCCAAAGCAATTTCTAAACATAGGTGTGTGCGAACAATCTATGATGGGAGTAGCTGTTGGATTATGGAGAAGTGGTTTCAAGCCATATATTTATACAATGAAAAATTTTATTCTTCTTCGACCATTAGAACAAGTACGAAACGACATTTGCTATGGTAAAGCAAACATAAAACTTTTTGGTGTTGGAGGGTCTGCTGCTTATAAATTTTTGGGGTTTTCTCATAATCTTGCAGACGGTGAAGAAGAAAAGATTTTATCAACGTTACCAAATCTTAATAGTTACTTTCCTAAAACAGAACAGGAAACTAAAGAAGCGATAGTAAAAGAATATAATCGTAACGGCCCCGCATATTTCGCAATTTAAATATGATTAAATATTTATGATAATTAAATTCTTCCAACCAAGTCTCGCTTATAAAAAACATCGTCAACAATATCTCGATGAGTTTGACCGTATATTATCTGCTGGCGATCTCATTCTACGACAGGATGTAGAAGAATTTGAAAAGAATTTTGCTTCGTTTGTTGGAAAAAAATATTGCGTAGGATTAAACTCCGGAACTGATGCTTTGTATCTTTCTCTATGGGCATTAGGAATCGGAAAAGACGATGAGGTAATTGTGCCGTCCCATACGTTTGTGGCTAGTGTGCAGGTAATTAACCAACTTGGAGCAACCCCGGTATTAGTTGATATGGATGAAACCTGGGATACGTTTGTAACAGAAAAAACAAAAGCACTTTTACCCACTCATATCGCAGGTGCTACTCTTGGTTGGAAACCAACAGGTATTCCAATTATTGAAGATGCTTGTCAAGCTTTGGGTGCTGTAGGAGTTGGTAAGGGATTGATTCAATGTTGGAGTTTCTATCCAGCTAAAATACTGGGAGCATATGGTGATGCCGGAGCCATAACAACAGACGATGAATCGTTAGCAAATGAAATACGAGAATTACGGAATCATTACAAAAAAGATTATTCAAAATGGGGTATTAACAGCCGAATGGATAATCTTCAAGCGGCAATTTTAAACATCAAATTAAAATATCTGCCGAAGGCAATAAACAGGAGAGCGGAGGTAGCAGAAAGGTATTACAATGGGTTAAAAAATCTTGAAAAAGATGGTAAAATTAAGTTGCCAAATAGGCAGATTGGACGTGTATACCAAGATTTTATCGTGAGAACTGAACAGAGAGATACATTGTTTGAGTATCTTAAAGAACACGGTATTGAAACAATGAAAAATGAGTACCCAATGCCGATTAAGAAGTTACCAAGAGCAAAGCAATACGAAGCTGAAACATTGCGTATTCCTTGTAATGAAAGTTTAACGGATAGAGAAGTTTGTTACGTGATAGAAAAACTGCATGAATTCTTTAGATAATAAAATTCAAGAGTGCTCTCGTTGTGTCTTGCGTACTGTTGATGATCCGGAGACAATACTTTCTTCTGATGAGTTGTGTAACCATTGCCATAATTTTGATGAACAGGAAAAACAAAGAAAACTTGAGAAAACTAATCTTCCGTGGGTCATTTATAATATAAAAAAATCAGGTAGAAACAAACAATACGATTGCTTAGTCGGGCTTTCCGGTGGAGTAGATTCTTCTACTGCGCTTCACTATGCGGTACAGCAAGGATTGAGGCCGTTGTGTTTCTCAATGGACAATGGTTTTAATACTGTAGCATCAGATGAAAACATAATGCGATTGATTGAAACATTAAAAGTTCCTTTTTATAGATATGTTATTGACTTAAAAAAATTTAGGGAACTATACCGATCCTTTATTAAAGGCGGTATCAAAAATCTTGAAGCAACTTACGACCACATTCTTTCTGCTGTTACTTACGAATTAGCTTCTAAACATAAAATAAAGTATGTAATCACGGGAGGTAACATAACCACCGAGGGAATTATGCCAATCTCCTTTGGAGAAGACGCGCGTGATCTTCGTTGGATTAAATCTGTTTATAAACAAACAACAGGAAAAAGACTGTCTGGGCTACCATTACTTCCTTTATGGAAAGAGCAATACTATCGTTTAGTGAAGCAAATAAAATTTATTCCAATTCTTGATTTCTACGAGTACAATAGAAATCAAGCCAAGCAGCTGCTAAAAGAAAAGTATTCTTGGATTGACTACGGAGCAAAACATGAAGAAAATAGGTTAACCCAATGGTTTCAAAATTGGTATCTTCCAAAAAAGTTTGGACTTGATAAACGTCGTCCCCACTTATCAAGTCTAATTAACAGCAAACAAATAACTAAAGAACAGGCATTAAAAGAACTATCCGAACCATTCCATAGAGTATTCATAGATGATTTTGATGATTTTATGAGGTACGCAAAGAAATCATACAACGATTATCCAAATAGTTATACTATACGCCAGTTAGTGATGAAAACGTATAGATTTATACCAAAGAAATGGAAATAACTAGATTTGAAGGTGATTTTAATACATCTTTGGAAAAAGCCCTGGGAGAAATAGAGCCAAATTTTACGGCACTACCTGGAATTATTGTTACCGGCTCGCATTTAATGAATGGAATTGAGGAGAAGCTGGCTCTAATTAAAAAAGCTAGAGAAGAGAACATTCCCTTTTTGGGCATTTGTGCTGGAATGCAATTAGCATCTATTGAGTGGGTACGAAATTTTGCCAATCTTAAAGAAGCCAATTCAACTGAAATAAATAAAAATACTCCTAATCCTGTTGTAGTTAAAATGAAAGAACGGTTTACTGGCATTGCTCCTGTAACTTGGTTTGATGGCAATGTTACGTATGAATCACATTGGCATAATTATGCTTTAAATCCTTATTATTTACGTTACTTCCCAAATGAATTATGGGATATAAGTTTTGGAAAACACTGTATTGAAATAATGAAATTAAAAATACATCCGTTTTTTTGGCTGACACAATTTCATAGTGAGTATCAAAGTTCTAAAGATAAGCCACACCCGTTACTTCTGGAGTTTATCAATATATGTCGGAACAATTAAATCAGTATTACCATCGCTGGGCTTCTTCTTTAGGAGCTTTAGAAGATACTCCAGAAAATATATGGGGAACGCTTCCATATGATCCGAGTGTTCATCAAGGAAAGGATGTTGTTTTTTGTGGATTATACGGTTTACCAGATTTCTATACCTTATGGCGACATAAGGGTAAAAAGTTCTGCTGGTGGACAGGCAGTGATATTCGCCATCTCTTAAATGGTTATTGGCTTGATACAGTAGGTACAATACGCTTACCAGCTAAAACATTAGCGAAATGGATCGCAAAGAACTGTGAAAGCTGGGTTGAGAACGAGGTTGAGGGGAAAGCATTAGAGCAGGTTGGTATTAAAAGCAATGTCTGTCCATCATTTTTAGGCAAAGCACAGAATTTTAACGTAACCTACCAATGCGATGAACGCCCGCAACTCTACACAAGCGTGTCCGGTGATGACTTTGATTTATATGGCTGGTATGAACTAGCTGATATTGCCGAAGCTAATCCCGATATAGATTTTTACTGCTACGGAAACACAAAAGAATTTCCTCGAATACTGCCAAATCTTAAAATACGTGGCAGAGTACCAAAAGAGGTTATGAATGCAGAAATTAAAACCATGCAGGGAGCAATTCGGCTTGTTGAGCTGGAGGGTTTTAGTGAAATTGTTTGCAAGAGTTTGTTAATGGGTCAATGGCCGGTTTCATCTATTCCGTACCCAAATACCATTTCAGTAGAGGGTATACGAACTATTTTTGATAAAAAAGAACCGAACGTAGAAGGCAGAGAATGGTGTTTAAATTCGCTGAACAAATATCCTTGGGTTAACAATCGTTAACTTAATCTTATGCGGTTAACAACAAAACAACACAGTCTTTATTGGCGAGAACGTAAGATTGCTTGGGCTGAACATTATTGGAATCCAGAGCATCCTCATCGTAGTCTAATTGTGGATGCTCTAAAAAAGATAAAATTCTACTCTGTATATGAAATTGGCTGTGGAGCCGGTGCAAATCTGTACAGAATCTTAAAAGAGTTTCCTACCATTAGAGTTGGAGGAATTGATATCAACAAAGATGCCATAGAAGAAGCAAAAAAGCATTTACCATCTAATGCTCTGCTTGAACCACGAGATGTCGTGAAAGACGGTATATTCATGAATGATAAGAGCATAGATGTTTTAATAAGCGATGCTTGTCTTATCTATATTGACCCATTCAAAATCAATAACGTAATGAAAGAAATCACAAGAATTACCAGAAACGCTGTTGTTTTCGTTGAACTGCACAGCTCTTTCTTACTTGAAAGAATAAAAATACGAAGAAAAGGTTACCATATTTATAACTATAAAAAGCTATTACAAAAACATGGATTTTATGATATTGAGATTAAAAAGATTCCTAAAGGAGTTTGGGACGGGACACCGTGGGAATCGCATGGATATTTAATTATTGCTAAAATATGAATAGAATTCACTTTCTTTGCGTTCCATTCACAGGATTAGGATTATTTAAAGGTATGCGAGGAAAGACGTGGTTAAAAAACAGAATAGAGGTGTTCAAAAAATTTGTAATACCGGCTTTAATGAACCAAACCAAACAGGAGTTTATTGTTTGGATGTGCTTTAGACCAGAGGAAAAAACCGATCCCATTGTACAAGAATTACAAAAAAGTTTAGAGAGTCTCCGTGGAATGAGATTTGTGTTCACATGGGGAGGAATACCTTTTTATGACGACAAATATCCAGATAAAATTGCCAAAGAACGATTGATGGAGAGTTTAGAATTAAGTCTGCCTTCACTTAAAGAATATGTGTCTGATAATACTGATTATGTTTTAATGACAATCCAGCCCTCTGATGATTGTTATTTAAGCCACGCTATAGAAGAAATCCAAAATGTTGAGTATAAAGAAAAACAAGCCGTTGGATATACGCAAGGGTATGTCTGCAATTATGGTACTATGGCGATAGCCGAATGGAATCCAACTACGTTACCGCCATTTTCAACTATACTCTTCCCTCCAGAGGTGTTTCTAGACCCTCAAAAACATTTTGAGCATACAGGAGCTTATGAAAGCCACGAGTATATCACTAAAAATCTTGAATTCAAACCTCTGCAGGGCAGAGGGTTCCTCGTTGGAACTCACGGTGAGAATATATCCACCGGATTTACTCATGCTTTTCGAGGTTCTCTTCTCTCTGAACAGGAAAAGGAAAAAGTCCTTATCAAAACGGGACTCTTCCTCGCTAAACCGATAATTCTTAAAAAAGATATCAAACGTAAAATAATGAAAAGAATAATAAACTGCTTACCTTCTTTTATGCAACGATACATTATTCGTTGTTTGTCGCCCGGTGTAACTAGCAGCATTAAATCGTATAAATGGTTCAGAGTTTAACCTATAAAATATGACAAGAGCACAAAAGAAGCACTACAAAAACAAGAAAAGCATCATCCGAATGAAGATATACGATCTCGAATTTTTACGTTATCAGCTCAAATCCATGCGGGAAGGATTAAGAATGGAATATGACAGGATCAAAGAAAACATGGATGCCGCCAAACGAAGATTAGCCGGTGAACAGTACCGATTCTTTTACTGTGCAAGTAACGATGAGATTGATTACAAATCAATTCCGATTCTTCCTGACGATTTTGAGAAACTACCAGATAAAGCAGAAGATACTAAAGATTTTCGTTTCTACAAAAAACCACGGAAAGAGGTTGACCAGAAAGTATGCGAAAATCTTAAAGGCATGATTCAGAAATACTCTGATGATTCTGAACAACTAGGAAAACAAATGGAAGGTCTTGACGGTCAAATTGACGGCCCCGGTGGAGTAGTAGAAAAGATGGATGGAATGCAGACTGCGATCAATCTATTAAATGAGTACATAAATCTTAAAGTATAGCTTACTATGAAAATTCTAATTACAGGAAATCGCGGCTTTGTTGGAGTAGAACTACAAAAGTTTTTAAAAAACGGAAGATATGAAGTTATCGGCTTTGATATGCTCGATGGCTTTGATATCAGAGAAAGAAATCAATTAGAACGAATAGTTAAAGAACAAAAACCAAGTTGTTTAGTGCATCTTGCAGCAGTCGCTCGCTTTACAGATGCTGACCTTAATCCGCTTTTAGCATTTGAAGTAAATACATTAGGAACAAAAAACGTTGTAGAAGTTTGTTCAAAATATCAACTTCCATTAGTGCATATTGGAACAGGGAGTGAGTATATGCCTGTCGAACAAAACATGCCTATTACCGAAGAATTTCCGATAAGAGGAAACTCCGTATATGGTGTTTCTAAGACCATTGCTTCATTATATGTGCAGGAATGTACTGCTCCGTGGATTATTCTTCGATTGGGTCATCTATTAGGAGCAAAAAAAGTTGGACATGGACTTCTTGGGGGTTTTCTTTCCAGAATCAATAAAGGAATGCCTCCTATCATATTCGGAGATGGTTCCAACAGCAATGATCTTTGCCACGTATTCGATGTAGCTCAAGCGATTCATAAAGCAATCGGTGCGCCGTCTCAAATGTGGCGACAAGCATACAACATTGGAACAGGAATTGAGACAAGGACAGAAGATGCCGCTAAAATGATTTGCGAAGTATTCGATTGGAAAGGAGAAATTGAAAAAAGAGAAGCAAGAACCGTTGATCCTTCACGATTTGTATTCGATATTAACAAAGCAAAGAATCTCTTAGGATACGATCCAAAATATGATTTCCGTTCTTCTCTTTTGCAAATTAAGGAAGAACTTAATAATAAAGAATAACTTTGTGAAAAAAGAACAAAAACTATACGATAGATTCCCGAAAGTAAAGTTTTATCATCCTAAACTCTCAAATATAAGTTTGGCAGCACAGATTGGAGAAGGAACAGTGATTCACAGCCATGTTTCAATTCATGATACTGCGAAAATAGGACGAAATTGCCAAATCGAGGCAGGAGTTTTTATTCCTAATGGAGTAACTTTAGAAGATGGTGTTTTCTGTGCTCCAAATGTTGTATTCACCAACGACCCTACAATGGCTGTAGAACGCTCAAAATGGCACCCTACAGCGACTTTAGTTAAAAGTGGGGCTAGGATAGGTGCAAACGCTACAATACGTGCTGGGGTCGTTGTAGGAACCAATAGCGTGATCGGGTGCGGAAGTGTAGTTTTGAAAGATGTACCAGATGGTGCAACGGTTGTGGGGAACCCGGCTCGGAAAATGAACTCTTGACAGAAAATGGATAAGATGCTTATATAAATCAGTATGTCCCATTTTCTTATTTCAATCTTCGGATTTTTCGTTGTCTTAGCCGTTATTCAAGGTATTTATCGTATTATTCGAACAATGATAGACCCTTATTGGAATGAACTTGCCGATGAACCAAAAGACGGTAACGGAGATTATACCTAGCTTATTCTTCGGGACTGATTGCTTCTAAACTTTTTTCAGCAATACCTTTTTGAACTATAGTAGGAATTACTTGAGGTACTTTACCGGCTGTTTTTCTCAAAGCATTGGAAAGCGCAAATTCAACAATTTCTCCAGCCCGATTTCTCAAACCAGATACAGAAGCAAAGGGGACTTTACCAACAATAAATCGCGCAAGATCGCCCGCTCCTTTGGCTCCAGACAATCTTCTCATAATCGGTACTATTTCTGGCGCTGCCTTCTCCGTCTGCAATCGTAAATTACGAGCAACGGCTTTTTGAGCAGCTTTCATTGCCGGTACAATTTCTTTATCATAATAACGAGCCGCAGATCGTTGCAAAGCGCGTTTTGTTTCTAAACCGCCCTTTAAAGAAAGTTTCGCGCTTCGTTCAAGTAATTGTTTATATTGCGCCAATTTTTTCGCAGCCGCATTTCCTTCTAATGTTTTTGCCGCTCTGGCTTGAGTTATAAATGCATCTACTTCTTTTGCCGCTTTTGATAAATCAATAACCTTTTTACCTCCAAATGCTTTTTGAATAGCCGTTAATTGTTCATTGGCTAATCCTAAATTACGCAATAAAAGTATCGGAGCAACAACAGCTCTTGCTATTTGAGAAGTTAAAACACCTTTTCCTATTTCCTTTGCGATATTCGTTGATTCTTCTTCTAATCCTCTTGTTGTTCCCGCCAATGCCCCCAAACCTGCAGTAATGGCAGTACGGGCAAGAAATGTTTTACCGGCTCCAAAAGCAGGGGTAGTAAGAACTTCTGCCGCTTTTAATCCTGAAACAATGGCTTCCTTTGGAGTTTTAAATGCTTTTGCTCCTCCCGGACTGATGGCGGAAGGAGCTTCAAAGGCAGTTTTTACTTCTTGCGGAATAGAAGGAAGCGCCGGTTTTATTGTTCTAAAAAATTGTCCTAAAGGACTTGCTCCTATAAGAGCTTTACCGACTGGACTTTCCCCAATAGTTGTTCCCGATCTTTCCGCAAATTCAACAGGTGGTGTAAGAAACTTCCCTATGCCAGTAACCGCTTTTTCCAATAAATTGGGTTTTTTAATGGCAGGAGCTACTGGCTGCGGTTTTTGAGTAGTTGAAAGATACTCAATAATTTGTCCTTTAGATGCCCCAGCTTGAATAGCCGCTTCAGTATTATAATTACGAGTTTGATTCAGATATTGAATAACTTGATCTTCGGTAGCTTCCGCTTCCAATGCCTTTTTATAATCAAACGCCATATTATTGAGATTCAAATTGACTCAAATCAAGTTCTCCCGCAGGAGTTGTAATTTTAGTTACTACGGGTTTTTGTTGAATAGAAGTACCTGCAATTTCGTTTGTAAGTTGATCGGCGGTTGCTTTAACATCGTTATAAATTCCCACAACACCACTCATATCTCTACCTAATCCTGCTTGAACTTTTATCTTGTTTTCTATTGAACGTTGAATAGACCTTATAGTTGTTGCAAGAACTAAATTACGCACATCTTCAGTAGACTTCAAATTTGGCAATGTTTGTGAATACAACTTCACATCATTATCAGTTAAAACACCAACTTCTCCATAAATACCTCTTGCCAAGTTAGGAACAACTGCTGTTAACTGTGCTTTTATAAGTTGTGCTTTTTTATCATAAGGATTATTTGAGCGCCAAATTCCGATAATCGGTCCAGTTTTTTCTTTAACTTTAATTTTTTCACCTGTTATCGGGCTTACAAAAGTTCTGGCATTTGTAAACGATTCTTGTAAATCAACTAACTGACCCAAGGTATTAAGGGCTTTTTCAAACGATTTATTGAATTCGGCATCGGTTTCTTTTCCACCAGCGCTTGCTCTCATAATTCCTACCAAATCACCTTTTTCAAGAGCTTCTTTTTTCAATTCAGTTAATCGTTCGCTCACTCTACTTCTAAGATTTTTTGCTGTTGAAATATCTGATAGTTTTTGAAAACTTACACCACTAAATATATCTTGTGCTGCTTTTTCAACATCGCTTAATACTTGTCCTGTTCCACCAGCACCTCCGCCACCGCTTCCAACTCCACCACGTAACGGAGCAAATAGTCCAGTCGTTTTATTAAAATAACCAGCTTGTTGATTTTCTGTGCCAGAAACAAATTGTAGTTGTTCTTCAACTTGTCGCGTACTAACAACCTTTCCCGTTTCTGCTCCACGAAGCACCCTAAATCCTCCAATAGTAGTTTCTTCCAATTCTTCACCTGCCTCTGTAAGTTTCTTTCTTGCCTCTGCTTCTTTTTCTGATCGTTCTAAAATCTTTTCAAGAAACTTCTGTCCTGTTTCTCTCCGTTCTTTCTGTAAACTTAACGCTTGCTCTGTTGCAAAACGAACTTCTAAACGTGTGTCGTCAAGCAAACCTTCTTCTAAACGAAGCCGACTTACGCGAGCATTGATTTTCCCTTCATACTGATCTTGTATCTTTCCAACTTTGGATTGGCGCAGTCCTTCCGTAAGCCACGGATTCTCGTTGATTTCCGTAACCTTTTGATTACGTTCATTTTCTAAAACTTCAACCTCTCTTGTAATATTACTAATCCTGTCTCGGATATCACCTAAACCTGTTTGACCCATTATTTCAGTAGTCAGTTCTCGTAAGGTTTTCTCTGGTTGAAATCCAAAGTCTAAATCACTGATTCCATATTTCTGTTTTAGAAAATCACGAGTACGTTCCTCATCAGTAGGTTCATCAAAGATACCCTTTACTTCCGGTTCCAGTTCTTCTTTAGTAAAACCCAATACGTCCATAACGCGGTCAGCTAATTCTGGATTTTTATCAGCTAATTTTTGTAAAAAAACTTCTTCTTCATTTTGAGGCCCCAACGCCTCATTTGGCTCCGTTGGCTCTGGGATAGCTATTTCTGTTGTAGACGCCTCTAATGGGCTTGTAGGAGCTGTAGGAGGGGTTATAAGCCCTTCAATTTGTCCAATCTGCTCCGGAGTTTGTTTTTGACGCTCAAGAACATTACCAATAGCAACATCCCTAGAAAGTCCGGGGAATCGTTCCTGTTCTTTCAAAATATCTTCTTCTGTTGGTTGTAGATTCAAACCGTTAGGCATATCAAATTCCGAATTGATCACGCTTTAACAAATCATCGCGAATAGCTCCTTTTACTGCGTCAATTCTTTTGAACATACCTTCCGCGTTTCGTCCTGTATGATACCCAAAGCCCTCATCAGTAATACGCGTCCAGAGTTCATCAAGCCGTTTCCGAGCTATTTCATCCCGTGCTTGTGCATTTTTTAATTCCCCAATTCGTTCATACACAAACGCCATTGTTTTTTCTATAACCGCTTCGTCTCCTTCATCATCTTCTCCTTCAAAAACAGTTGTATCAGCTTCCACAAGAACCGGAGGAGTAAATTGTCCCCATACTGTAATTGTCCCTGAAAGATCAATGCTTGGATTTATATAATATCTACCACCGAAATCTGAATATACTCGGTCTGAACTATCGGGTAAGTCTTCTTTAAAACTCTGGTATTCCGACCATACTAACTTTTGAACACGCTTATCTCCTAATTGAAGCAAACGAATACTGTCTGATTTCCAACCTTCTGGATATGAATAATCTTCTGTAGTTGAAACATACGTAGTCGTAACCTTTCCTTCTGTAAACGGCCATTTTTTATATCCTGCCGCCCAACGGTGAGCACGGGAAATCAAATCATTAAGATTCCCTTCTGTAACAGTTTCAGAAGTGCTCCAACCTCCTCGTATAACGATTTGACTCTTTAAACCTTCTCTGTCCATAATCACCAATTACGATTCATGTTTACTGTATCATAAAACGCTTCAATACGGTGAATTGTTGGCGCATCAGTTCCATCAGTTCCTCCACTCCATATTATGTTTGGAGCAATGGAAGTGAATTGAGGTAATTGCGCTCCAGAAGTATCAAAACGAAACTCACGAGTAAGCGTTGTTGCTGAAATAGTGCCTAATCCCGTAAGGATTGTACTCGTAGTATCAGCACGAAAATCTGTTACCATGGTTAATTCAACATTTCTTCCAGCCGTTGTTGCATTACGAAATGTAACTCGTACTGATTTTAATTTTGCTACTTTACCCTCTGGTAAAAACGGAACAGCCATAAGCCCTTGCCAAAAAGTACCGCCGCCCTGACCAAAGTTAGAAGAAAAAACTTGAAGTCCGCCACTCGTTCCCGTACCGCTTGAAGTATACAATTTAGCTCCGCCGAAATTTCTACAAATTCCTCCCAGAGAAGCGCTTTGACTTGCCCCCGATGGTTCTCCCCAAAATTGTAAAGAATCAGGAATTTTATTCCTCCATGGCGATCCATAAGAAGCAAGAAAACTTTGGGCATTGTCTCCAAAATTCCAAAGGAGCATTGAATCATGGACTTCCACCCCATTCATTCCGGGAGGATTTCTTGGAAGAGCCACAACTTGTTCAAAACGAGAACCGCTAAATAATTTTAATTTCGTAGAAATTGATCCGCCTTCTGCGGCTCTGCCGAATGTAAGACATCCCAGTATTCCATTCCAATTAAAACCAGCCGTAACATAATTATCAGACAAATCATAAGAAAAATTTGGTTTGTCAGAGACATAATTCCAAAACCATGCCGTAGAGTTTCCTCGATAATAGGTTCCGGAAATAAGGTTTGATCGCGTAGTGAATAAAACTAAATAGTTTAATGTTTTCGCAAAGGATTGAATAACGGTTCCTCGCGGTAACGTAAACGGCGCTGTGCGTGTTCCATTTGTTCCGGTTTCTCCATCGTATTTTATTAAAGTTCTGCCATCACCTATATACGCCGCACCATCATCTCCCAGTATTATTGGATGTATGCCAGTTCCTAAAACAGCTCCGCTTGTTACCCGTGTTGACAACCATTCATGCTTAAATGCGTCCGAAAAAGCGGCCAATCCCGCCTCACCAATATCATATGCTCCAACATCGCCATCCGTTCCATCAGAATATGAATACAAAACGTATGTGCTTGTTCCTACGCCATAAACCAAGACGTCTTTAATGTCTAAATTTGCGTGAGCAGCATGGCCGCCAATTAACGGAACCGACTTAGGAAAATCACTGGTTAAAACAGTATCAGTTGATAAGTCCAGTTTATTTAACAATGTTCCACCTCCCAAATATGCAAAAGGATTGCTTGTCGTAGCGCCAAAATCAACGTCTCCGGCAATAATTGTAGATGCAATACTTGAAGAGTCTCCTCCAGTAATTGACGTGGGCGCGAACCCGGGTGCGATTCCTCCCAAACGTCTATATGGATTCACGTTTCGTATGAAGGAGGCCCCGCGTCCACCAACAGAAAGGCCGGTATTGTTAGCGTGTTGTGGAGCAAGTCCCGCTAACCAATCATTCTTATCCCAGACTATGCGATCTTGTAAGACAGTAGGCACA
>ERZ1292637.917-Hain-H14-01um-R3-917-length-14007-cov-4_pt1 | contig 14007 bp, 21 predicted proteins | sample MGYA00564405_ERZ1292637 | MGnify/ENA primary metagenome ERZ1292637 (study PRJEB36523, sample SAMEA6512645) | groundwater metagenome | collected 2019-01-09 | study: AquaDiva: Metagenomics assemblies of 32 groundwater samples | reverse complement strand
TCTTTCTACGAGTGACAATCGTAGTCAACGTCCTGATTATTCATCAGGTTCATTAGGCAAATGTCCTATGAATCATTACAAGCGAAACACTGGAGTTTTAGTTAAAGATCAAGCCAAATTAAGCTGCATTGACATTGCAAGCTCATAATCGAGCGAATCTGGGATAGTGACTTCAATTGGATCGGAGATGTATCCTGATGGGTTTCTTTGTTGCATTCTAATCAATTCATTTGCAACATAGCTCCAAACTATTTCCTGATCTTTTTTGAACATGATAAAAAGTTTCTTTTCCATGATTACTTTATAAGCATTTTTATGTTATTTGTCAATTCATTTATTACTGATATCCAATCACCTTTAGCTGGTTGACGAAACAATTTCATTGAAGGATACCAAGGCGTATCCGATTTATTGATTAGCCAGCGCCATTCTGAGTTGAATGGCAATAAGAGCCAAGTTGGGATTCCTAAAGCACCAGCTAAGTGTGCTGTAGCAGTATCTATGGAGATAACCAAATCTAATTGGGTCATGAATTCAGCGGTATCTAAGAAGTCTTTTGTATCAATCTTTTTGATATAGCCCACTTCGTCTGCATCGGGTTGCAGGGACCACAGATTTACCAATTTGCTTATGTCTTCAAACCATTCTGCTTTAAGCAGTCTTTGTTGAGCGGATTTATAGGCGAGCGTAGCTAGTGATGGCAGAATACGATTACCATCTTGGAATATACAATTATTGGATGGAGTTTTTTTAGAAGTCCAAACGATACCAACATTGAAACCTGGAAGTTTGGGTTTTGGCTTCACATTAAAATATTGGTTTGTTAAAAATTGGTTCCCGAATATATAAGGAAGACTCATCATAGGTATGACGTAATCTCCAATCATATATTCAGCATTAACTTGATCGACGTAAGGGCAGGTTTTTATTAGTCTTTCGAGTGGTTCTGGCACAGACACATTGATTTCAGCCGCTTCATTATCTTTTAGCAATTTCGCGAATCGAATGAATTGAATGGTATCGCCGAATCCTTGTTCATGGTGAAGAATAAAGCGTTTATTTTTGATATCTGATTGTAATGGGAGTTGTGGAGCAGTTGATGCTAATTTATGTCTCCATTCATATTCTGTCCATCCTTTCTCATAATCGCCTGTTTTGAGCAATGTGAGTGCGTAGTTGAAATGTACAAAAGCAGCGGTTGGTTCTAGTGCTATTGAGGATTCAAAGCAGAGTTTAGCTTTATCGTATTGTCCCAGATCATTGAACACGAGTGCGAGGTTATTATAAGTTTCTGGGTTATTTTGATTACAGACTAGTCCTTGTTTAAGGACGAGCAGTGCTTTATCTAATTCTTGGAGATCTCTGAGGATAGAGCCAGCGGTGTTGTAATAATCTGCACAGCATTTATAGAGGTCGATTGCTTTGGTGATATGTTTGAGTGCAGGCTCATATTCGCCGTTGAGAACGTAGGTGAAGCTAAGCATGTGGTGTGCAGAGTCATTGTTGGGTTCGATATCAATTATTTTTTGATATATTTCTCTGGCTTCTAATGCTTTATTTTGTTTAACGAGTTCAAATGCTCGTTCCTGTTCCATCTTGATCTGCTTCTTGTTCATTCATTTTCCATTTATGTTCGAGTAGTCTTTTTCGTTCATTGGTGCATGGATGAACGTTTGAGAAGAATGATAACGGTATTGTTGGTTTTGGTTTTTCAACAATTAAGTTTACATTCCATTGAAAGTAACCATTCCAATGTAATGGGTTTTCAGATTTTAATATTTTATAAGGTTTCATCTCACCCACTAATTTGAATAGAGTATCTATATATCTTAAAGGAGTATCATGCCCTTAGACTGTTTGTATCCAGATCAACAAAATCCCGAAGAACTTGACAATGCTCCTGATCGTTGTGATCCAAATCCATCTCTTAAAGATCCTGGCGGAATTTTAGACGAGAAGTGTGACACTGCTTATGGTCGCGAGGCTAATAGTTGTGATCCAATGCAAGTTGGTTCAATTGTTGAAGACATGCGTAAGCCTGTTGGTGAGCGTCAGGTTGTCTACAAATATTGGAAAGCAATTTATGCAGTCAATGAAGCAGTAACAGATTTATTTAAAGATTTGACGGTAATTGATGTTAATGGTGACGCACAACCAATCCCTATTATGTGGGGAACTCAAGAGAAGGCGGTTGCCGCTATTGTTCAAGCTAATGTGAAACAAGATCCTAGCTTAGTAGTTCATAGGGTGAAATTGCCAATGATGGCAATTTATTCTTCTGATTTTACACCTAACAATGATCGTTACATTTATCATGGTGCAATTGATTATTTGCGAAGATTTCGAGAAGACGGGAAGCCGGGTTTAACTGAGTCAGAGCATTATGAAAGGGATACAATTTTTGGTGTTGCTAGAGGTATTCCTATTGATGTTGGGTATCAGTTAACTGTATGGACTCTTTATTTAGAGGATATGGATCAGATCTTAGAACAGATACTGCGAAAATTTTCACCTGTCGCATATATACGAGTACAAGGTGTACATAATTGGGAGACTATTGTTAAGTTGGAGTCGATAGCAAATAACATTGATATGGAGCCAGGGGATCAAGCAGAAAGAGTCATAAAATTTCAATTTGGACTTAAAGCTGAAACCTTTATACCACAACCAATTGTTCGCAAGAAGGCGGTGCTTAAGACGAAGGTTGACATAGTTGATGCCGTGAGTGATGAAGAGATAACAAGAGTAATTACTAGGATCGAAGAAGCGATTGAAGGAATTTAATGATTGAGATCACAAATAAACTACAGGGTCCGGTACAACTTGTTATTCGCTCAGGGACGAAAAGCCGGGCTTTCACATGCTTGAATATTCCCGGAAGGGGTTCGGGTAAAAATGTTTATCTTCTCGAAGATGAGCGCACAACTGAATACATAGAGCGTGCCGAAAGAAAAGGTTTTATATCGACCAAGCACGTAAACAATTCAGTCATAAAAGAGGGAGAGTAACATGCCGATACTACAGGGATTTCCGCCTTCAAATACGATAAGTTCACAGGTTCGTATTATAGAAAAAGATTTGAGCTTTGTTCCGGCAGAACAAAGATTCAATCGTGCCGGTCTTATTGGATTTGCCACGAAGGGTCCGATTAACACTCCTACGTTAATCCGAACCAATCGTCACTTGCATCAAGTATTCGGTTATCCAGATCCAACTATCTCAGCACCGTATTTGATTTACGCTGCCGAGCAGTACTTGGCGATTTCGTCAGAAGTTTGGGTTGTTCGTGTTGCCGATATAGATCCAGTCAGTGATGAAGCTGCGTTGACAGCAGAAGTTGATGTCTTATCTGCTGGTACGGCAGTCCAAATTGAAGGTAATGGTGTTGAGCCATTCACTTTTGGCGATATAGACGGCGATACCGTCGTAGATGATCGAATTTTCCGTTGGAGACTAAATGGTGTATTGAGTCAGAAAGCTCTTGTAGTTTTTGCTGATGACAATCGTCCTTCTCCATACACAAGTGTTGCATATACAAATACAACTTTAGTTGCAGAGTTGAATGCTCAATTGACAACTGAAGACGGTATTTTGTTTTATGAAGTAGACACAGACAAAATTGGTGTTAAGACCACGTTTTCATATGGACCTACCGCCACATTAGAATTAGTGTCGGCTCGAAACAGCTTGTACGGTCCTGAAGTTGTAGTTAATGCCGGAACAGGTATTCGTACTTTAGGCACACCTGCTTCTGGATTGGGAACTGACATGTTACCAGCAGAAGTTGTTGGCTCAGTAGACCGTTATCCACTAAATCAGTATCAAAGTATTGGAAGTTATGATTTGACTGATGGTGATGTAAATTTGCAAATTGTTGTTGACGGTACTGACAATGTTAATATTGACAACGTTGCACAGGTTGTTGTCATTACGGCTGCAAGCTACACTACCCTAGAATTAGTTACGGCTATCAATGCTTACATTATCGCCAACCTACCGGGCGGTTTCCGTGCTTACAAGAGTGGTAACAACGTTGCAATCACAACTCAACACTCAGGTCGCGATGCTCGTTTGTTGATCAAACCAGCAAGCACAGGAGCTTCGCCATTAGGTTTGGAAACGACCACGGCTGTTGGTTCTGGCACAACTGGTGTGACCGGCGATGCCACCACCTATTCTAACTCAATCGTTACTGGTGCTGAAGGCGACGGCGATGTGATTTTCACAATTAGTGCTGAAAGCCCTGGAACTTCTGGAAATAACACTCAGGTTGTGATCACTAACAACATTCGTGATGGTAATTTCATCATGGACGTTTACACTGATGGAGTTCAGGTTGAAACATGGGGTGCTTTAGTTCGTGATGAATCTGCAAGATTGTATGTTGAATCTTTCTTGGCTATCGTTTCTAACTACATTCGCGTAACAGACGTAACAAGTGTTTCTGGTTTGCCGAAATCAGGTACTTACACGTTAGTTGGCGGTTCAAACGGCATTCCAAGTGATCCAGATGATCAAGACGCTTTAATCATCGGTAATGATGTTGCAACGACTGGTATGCAGGCATTTTCTGAGCCTGAGCAGATCGACATTGACTTGATTGCTATTCCTGGTTTTTCCAGCACATCAGTTATCACTGCTTTGTTAGATCTTTGTCAGAATAAGCGAAGTGATTGTTTGGCTATTATTGATCCACCATTTGGTTTCACGGTTGCAGAAATTGTAGCTTGGCAGAATGGTGTCCACACATTAAACAGTAGCAGATTTGATAGTGACTTCGGTGCCTTATACTGGCCTTGGGTTAAGATCAGAGATGTAACGAATAGAATTGATGTTTGGGTTCCACCTTCGGGCGCTGTTTTGGCGACTTTTGTTCGCTCAGACGATATTGGCGCACCTTGGATGGCACCAGCAGGTATGAACCGAGGTATTGTTCCTAACATTATCGACGTTTACACCAAAGTTACTCTTGAAGAGAGAGATTTAATGTACGGTTATCGCAATGCGATAAATCCGATTATCTCTTTCCCTGGAGTTGAAGGGTTTTTGATTTGGGGTCAGAAGACTCTTCAGCGTAGACCTACAGCCCTTGACCGCGTTAATGTGCGTCGTTTGATGTTCTATCTTGAGAAGAGAGTGCGTCAAGAAGCTCGTAGTCTGTTGTTTGAACCGCACGATGAGATCCTAAGACAGCAATTTATCAATATTTCTACTCGTATCCTTTCACAGGTGCAAGTTCTTAGAGGTTTGCATGACTTTATTGTGAAGTGCGATACTGAGCTTAACACATCGGACGTTATAGATCGTAATGAAATGCGAGCAAGAATTGGTGTACAGCCAGTTCGCGCTGCTGAATTCATCTTTGTTGAATTCAGCGTACATCGCACAGGCTCGTTCGCGGAGAACGCTGATACATTCTAATAGGAGAGAACAAAAATGGCTTGTAATTTACAGCAACCGGGACAACGCTCGATGGGTATTGGCAAACTTGGCGACAAGAACCTAAGCATCAAGCGTAAGTTTCGTTGGACTCTTCAAATTGTTCCTTATTGCCAAGGCAGTAAAACAATTGGTCCAAATTTCGTAAAAGTAGCGGCACGTCCAAATTATGACATTGAAGAAACTGAATTGAATTTCTTGAATGCTAAAACTTGGATTGCTGGCAAATTAACGTGGCAGTCTATTACTGCTACTTATATTGATGCAGGCGCACAAGATCTCCAGTCTCTATATGCCTGGATTGGTCAAAATGCACAACTTAGCAACAACATAGATTTCCATCAGGGAACAGCATTCCAGGATTACGCTGCTGATGCATTCTTGGTATTGTATGATGGTTGCGGACGCGCAATGGAACAGTGGAAGTTGTTCAATGTGTGGCCACAAGCGGTCAACTTTGGTGAACTCGATTATGGTAGCTCTGAGGAAGTAACAATTGAATTAACTCTTCGTTACGACCAAGTTTGTTACCAAGGCTATTGCCCAACGGTCGAATTCAAACCTTGTTGCTCGCCTTGTCAAGTTGTTTCTTAATAATAGCAAATCTAGAAAGCATCAGGAAACTGGTGCTTTCTTATTTTAAATCATCATAATAAATACATCTTTTCAATCCCCACAAGCTAACCTTTTTAGGCAACTTCAGATATTGAAAAATAGACTTTTGTTGTATAATTGCTTTAACAATACCCTTGTTGGATTTAGGATTATCCAGATAAACCATAGCAACCAAATCATTCGACATTTCGTTTAAAACATCATCACTACCAAATTTACCATTATTGTTAGATTTTTGAAAAGTCCATGAGTAGTCGTTATCGCATATTCGATATGTGTGTGAGCTACACGCTTTGACATGAACATTGGGAAAATTAGAGTCGATTCTATTGAATTGGAGATCTTTATCCCATCCTTTAGACGATCCTTCTCTGATTTCAAGATCTATGTCTAAGGTTGGGTAATTGAAGTATTTCACCAGTGCGGCTAGTGCGATGTACTCTGCTTTCTTGCCCAAAAAGATGTCTTCCGCAGCTTTACTTGCTTCGACGTTACGATTCTCCACGTAGTAGTCAACCGATTGCTTTTTGCGCTTCATAGCTAAGACGAATGCTTCTATTCTTGCATTTAATTCATCGTTTTTATTTTGACTAAAAACAATAGGGAAATCTTTAACCTCATGAATTATTTGGGACATATTAATAGTTCTCCTTTTTTAAGCGATTGGCGATCACCAGTTATTTTGTTTTTTGTTGAGGTGATTGTGTATGTGGCAGTTAAATCTTCTACTATAGCCCAATCATAGAGCCTTCTAATTTCCCAACAGTCGTCATACGACAAAACCCAAGGATGAGATGTTTGCTTTAATGCATTGGCTAATCTTTCGTGATCTTTTATCGTAAAGCCATGTTGATACAAGTCATTGCCTTTGACGAAGTATGGTGGATCGAGATATATGACACACTCACAACTGTCATCTTCAATCAAAGTTGAGAAATCATTATTTGTGCATGTGAGATTTAGTTTATTCAATTGAGCAGTGAGTTTTTCTATTTTTTTACAGATATACTTGGGCGACCAGCGGCAATCAATTTTATATTGAGATTTTTGACTTTCACCGCCTAAAGGTCCACCTGATTTAGTTCCTAAGCCAGAGTATGATATTTGGTGTATTGCAAGTTTTTTAAAACCAATATCAACAACATCATCTGACATTTCCGAAATACCAAGCAATTCTTTTTTGAATTGATAGAAAAGCTCTACACTAGGAATAAATTCATTGATTCTATGCATTAATAGATCTGGATATCTAATGACAGATTGCCATAAGCAGGCGATACCAATATCTTTATCATTGATCCAAACATTAGTTATAGGATGTGTTGTTAACAGTTTAAGCCCAACGCTGCCGCCACCAAAAAATGGTTCCCTATATTGGACGCCATCTTTAATGTAATTGGCAATTTTGTTTATGATTTTATCACTGAGTTTTGCTTTACCTCCTGGATAACGCATAAAAGAATTGTTCACATCTCTCCTTTAACTTTAATACACTACAATAACTTAGATATCAAAAGTAGTCAACGTGTTTTTATAACAATCTAACTACCTAAAGTAAGGAGTTTTATGGCAAAAAGACCAATGGGCATACCTTTTTCTGGCGCAAGTTTGAAAAAAAAGAATCGCTGGAGATTTGTAGTTAGAGGAGCGATAGACATGGAGAATTTTCAATCTCCGGTTTTACCGCCAAGCAAGGCAGCACGTCCAAATATCAGCTTCAAAGAGATCACTATTGAACATTTGATTGAAACAGTGAGCATTCCAGGTAAACCGGAATGGGCACCTCTAGAAATTACTTTATGGGATTTGCAATGTAATAAAAATCCAATGTTTACTTGGCTTAAGAAGCTTTACGATCCAGAACGTGGAGTTTACAAATATCTAATTGCTCCAGGCGAACTAGGATTCAAAGTTGCTCAAGCAGATTTAGAATTAACGAATGGTTGTGGCGAAACTCTGGAAACATGGAGATATGAGGGGTTGTGGCCTCAAAAGATAGATTGGGGTGATTTAGATATGGGTTCATCTGATGTGGTAACGGTAGACGTATCTTTCAAATACGACCGTGCTTATTTCATTGAAACAACAGGTCAAGCTGGCACATCCACTTTGGTTACGCCATCATTGCTTTAATCTTCAAAAATTGGACCAAGGATTTGCTTACATTCTTTCAATGCGTCTTCAAGATCTTTTGGCTTCCATCCTAAAATTCGGCAGGCTCCACATTTGTTGAGCCTGCCTTTTTTGGTGTAGACTTCACTCTCTCGCATCAAAAGTGCTTCGATTAATTCGCCATACCCTTTATCAATCAATTTTTGAATGATTTCTTGCTTCTCTAAGCTATCAATAAAATTTTGTTTCACACTCATATTGTTATTCTAACTCAGTTTAGTAAATAGCGCAAATCAATCATTATCATCATGCGACAACGCACTCATCTGCCCCAAAACATGATCTATGTTCTTCTTCGATAAGAAGTCATAATATCGTTCTTTTAACTGCTTGTAATTTTTTGCAGTTCTGTATAATTGTCTAAAATGATTCAATGTACAAGTTGTAAAGTAGTTGAACGCTTTGCTTTTGGTGCCTTGTGCAGTTGTATAGTTAGGATCGAATCTATTAAGTTTTTCAAAACAGATCATCACTCCTTCTTGCAACATATCATCTCGATCAATCATCTGAAATTTAAACGCACGAATAATGTTCTCGGCTAAGATATAAAAGGCTTCTGCTAAAACCTTTTGTGATCTCTCGAAGTCACTAGGCTTTATCGCCTGTTTCTTCTGTGTCTTCTTATAGTTGTCTATCAACCCTTCAAAGACTTTGTTGTTAAGATATTCTAAAGACATAAAGGCGTTTCCTATTCTAATTTGAAAACACAACGCCTTCGGTGCAACATAATCAACAAGACTTTTGCGGCACGCATTCATTCGATCATACTAGTTTACTCCTTTATGAGTACACTACATATCACATTAGTACACTTGTGACAAAAATTGGCTGGTTATTATATATTATTGTGGTAACTAAATTATAGGCATCCATGAAAACAGAATTAAATTTGTTGTATTTAGAATTGCTTAAGTTCCCAAACAGTCCTAAAGTATATCGTGAGCTTGAAGCTTACTATGCTAAAAATAACAAACCAAAAGAAGCGATGGCATTTAGAAATTTGCTCTTAACTCGTTTTAATGAAATACCTTCTCTTCATGATCACAACGCAGATTCTCACTAAAAATAATGAAAAAACGATTGAAAGAACGCTTCAATCTCTTAAATCATTACCAACAGAAATCATTATCGCTGATCTCGGAAGCACGGATAAGACAATTGAAATATGTAAGGATTTAGGTGCTAACATCTTCACAGTTAAATTTGATTATAATTACAGCAGTATACGAAATCTTATTGTAAAACAAAGCAAAACTGAGTGGCAGATGATGATTCACCCTTGGGAAGCCTTGGACGAAGATGTACGTCAAATAAAAGAAGCTTTAAGCCATACGGAAAATTGCAAATTGTTGGTATTAAAAGGTGATTTACTCACTAAAGAGTTGCGGCTGTGGAGAAAAGGAACTGCTGTTTTTGATAGACCGGTGTATGAAAATCTTGAGCCAACTGTTGGCAAAACGTTAAATGTAATGGTATATTCAGACATCGCTGGCGGTTTAGGAATGACTCATGAAATATTAATGCAATGGAAAGAACGTTTTCCATTGTCGGCGGAACCAGACTACTATCTTGCTTGCACTTACTTAATGCATCGAAAATACGACGATTTCCTTAGAGTTGCGGAACATTATCTCTTTCTCAAAAATACTTCTGATGAAAGCGTATTGTTACTCAGGTATTACCTGTCGTTAGTCAACTGTTATATCAAACGAAATCCCAATAAATCATTAACCAATATCATGGAATGTATTGGCTCTAAACCATTGATGGCTGAGTTTTGGTGTATGTTGGGGGACATTTATCTGCATATGAAAGAATTTGAAAGAGCTACAAGCTTTTATCAAAATGCCATCTTAATGGGCAGCAAACGTGATCCAAATGACGAAATGCCGATGGAATTGTCTAAATATGATGAATATCCCCAGAAAATGATAACTGCGATAGGAAAGGCTCACTAATGCCGCCAGTTGGAAAACCTGTTTTTTGTAATTTGCCATTTAAACGACTTAAAATCACAGAAACTGGAGACGTGAGGCATTGTTGTTTTCAAAATACTTTTATTGGCAACGTGCTTGAAACCGACATATTAGAATTATGGAATAGTAAAATTTCAGAAGAAGTTCGATCAAGTATCATTTCTGGACGACTCCATAAATCATGTCAAAGTGAAGCTTGTCCTTTTATGTTTAGCAAGGATTTAAACCATTTCAGCACAATTGAACCAATCATAACACCAACAGCGCCAGTTTACTTAGAAATAGATCTACCTAGTACACATTGCAATATTGGCGGCATCAATCCTACGCCACAAACTGCATGTTTTATGTGTCCACGTGCTAGCAATAGCTTTATTGCCTTGCCAGACCTCACAAATCGCATTGTAATGCGTATAAAACACATTGTTGAGCATATATCTGTCCTGCATGTTTCCGGCATTGCTGAATCATTCTGGAAGGGAAGAATCTTCGATATTCTTGATATGATGAACTATCAACAATATAAAGAACAAATTACTGTTCTTGCTTACACTAATGGAACATTGTTTGATAACGAGCTTCAAAAGAAGTACACCGATACCGTAAAACGTTCTCATTTATCTTTTTCGCTAGATGCTGCTACTGAAGAAACTTTTGTGAAAATTAGGCGTGTTAAAATGTTTCACAAAATTTGCGACAATATTCGTTATTATGTGAAGACCAAACCTGGAACTCACAGTTGCACGATATACAACAATTTGAATATTTTGAATATCAGAGAAGCTTCGCAAATGGTAGAACTCGCAGCTAATTTAGGTGTAATGTCTTTGGGATTAAGTCTGACAGTGACTTATAACGATAAGGTTGAAAACACTTTAGATAAAGTAATGAATAAAGACAATGAAAGTATTTTTTCAGAGCATGAGAAAAAAGCAAAGGACACAGCAAAGAAGCTTGGAGTAGAGCTTCATGTGCAACGTCCTTTAAGATTTACCGATGAAAAAGAAGGTAGAATTTCTTTACTTTAACATCCCCACAAAACGACATAATGTCCACGAACAGGGTGGCGATATTTGCCAAGTTGTTCCCACACCACTGATTCATTTCTGATAATATAGACAACTTCTCCATCGTTGCCAACGATCCACAATTCATCACCTTCTTGCAGGTTAGACTTCATTAATTCCCACATATAATTTGCGCCACCAAACGGCACTCCTTTATACATGTTTTTACGTTCAGCATGCTCGATTGAGTCGTACTTCATGAACATTCCACGCAATCCGAACTTTCTTTCCCATCCAACTGGCAAATCATCTGGATCATAGGGGTTAGCAATAAGCCACTCTCTGGTAATTTTGTCTTCGATGGTCATTAAAAAGCTACTCCTCTAAGCTTCCGATCCGCAACAAAAGCGGAACCAAGATCCATGAATTCAAGACTATCGCCTCGTATGATAAGTCGATAAGCTAAGTACATTTGTTGGGCACAAACCAAGACTGGCAGTTTACCTACCATAGTGCCTAAACCTGGACATAAAAGTGAGAAGATTCGATCTTTTTTCTCTTCTTGTTTGATATTATGATCAAGAGCAGCGATTAAAGTAGCTCGGAATGCTAAGTAAGCATTAACTGAACCACTTACATTCATTGGCACTCGCATTGTTGGGGCACTAATTAGCCATTTGTAATCTGGGTCATCGAGCTTAATCGTGATTGCTTGTCCAATTGGCAATTCTCCATAATGCCTAGCTGATATTTCAGCTTGGAGATCGTCTTGCATCTTTGGTCCAAATCTCTCTGTGTACACGTAATCAATACCACCATCCATAAAACCATAGCTATTAGCAGGGCTTACGATGGCATCGGCTTTTACGCCCCAAATATCGCCGCAACTAACTTCAACATCGGGTTCGTTTCGGAAAAACAATTTCCAAGCGTCCACCAACTGTTCATTCATGTCTCTTAAGTATAATTTCATGTTTTCCTTTAATCATATAATCGCTCAACTAAGTCTTCAGCTAGCGATAAGATATGGGGGTTTGTGTATTGAGGCTCTTCGTTTAATTCTCGTGCATTATTGACCAACTTAATAAGTTCTCCCGCAGGGAGATGATCTCTAATCAAGAGATAGAAGATTGCAATCAATTTATATTCTGTCATATGTTCACCAAACTATGTCTAGCTCGTTTATTATTGCAGTGACTTGTTCGCCATCTCTACAAATAGCTATTTGTTTACGTCCAGGAGCAAGCTTTTTGAGTCGTGTTTCAAGTTCTCCGATATTGCAATTGATAACTGAGAATTGGTTTTTTGCCAGTGTGCTGATTTGTTCTTGCATGCTTTCCACTTCACGATTAGGAAAGTATTTTGCTAATCGTTCTGGGAAATCAAAGAACTTATCGTACAGCTTCCTATTGCAGGCACACGTTGGATTTTTTATAGCTTTTTCCATTTCTTCACGAAGTTCTGGAAAAAGCTCACGAAATCTTGTGTCTGACAGAAATGCTTGTTTAACTTCTAATATGCCAAGTTTACGTTTTTGTTCCATTATTTATCACTGCTCCAAGGACGATCAAGATAATTAAGCAAAGCGGCAGCACCCATTGATGAATAGCTTACAGCAGCGCCATAAATAAAAGGCAATGCAACTAATCGTCCTATCCAATTGGTTGACCATTCATTAACAAAAATTCCAGTAAGCAGTCCTATGACTGCGCCTGTCCAAAAACCAGTACATTGATAACAGCTTATTAACTGCTTAATCCAAGCTGGTCCTTTGCTTACAATCCAGCCTCTGGGACGAGCAAATACAGTGCCATCTACAATTATGTGGGAAAATCCAACCCCAGCCAAAACTACAAGTAACCAGATCATAAATTTATCCTCCAGTATATTCTAATTCATTAAATGTCAAAATCAACGCCAACTGCATAAATAGAGTTGATCGCCATCTCTAGAAATACAAAAATCTCCAAATAGCATATTGCTTTTGTTCAAAAATTTTTCAGAATCACGAATATTGATAACATAGTTTTTGATAGTAGAGTATTCTAATTTTTCTACTGTGATAGCATCAACGTTAAGGTAATTTCTAATTATTTTAATATCATCAATGGAAAGCGTGTTCAGCAAGTCTAATTTTGCTTTTTGTCCAGTACTTCTTAATGCTGGAACCATCTGACCAAGTTTCCATTGATCAATATAGGTTTTTAAATGATGCAATTTATTAAGAAGTCCTGGGTTATTTAAAACTAGCTCTTCTATATTTTTTGAATTTAATATCATTTTTACAATCCAAGAAAAAACAACAAGTACACTAAACTTAAGATAGTGTAAAATCAAAGGAGAAATATGGCTGATAAAGATAAGGGTTTTCGTCAAGAGCGTAAAGCGGCATTCAATGGAGATGCTGCTTCAAAAAGAGATATGTCGATGCCAGATCCACCATCCTTGGCAGATTTGGAAAGCCATCATTCTGAAATGGGTATAGAAATACCAGAAGCTGTTCAAATTCAGGGGAACATGCCTCCCGAATTGGCTCAAGCTATGCAGCGGCAACCAATGCAACAAAAAAGAACCAAGCAGGAAGCCCCTGAAACTCCAAATTTCAATCCCAATGATAGATATGCCCAATTCCGAGATCCTGCGTTAGAAGCTGTTTTACGACGTTTGCAGCCATCTAGTGGCAATTATGACGAAGTTGTATTGCCTTCATTGGGCAAATTTTATGAAAACGGGGAAGGACCAGGGGACGGAATCCTACATATTCGTCCAATGACAGGTGCTGAAGAGCAAATTTTGTC
>ERZ1292637.916-Hain-H14-01um-R3-916-length-14012-cov-4_pt1 | contig 14012 bp, 12 predicted proteins | sample MGYA00564405_ERZ1292637 | MGnify/ENA primary metagenome ERZ1292637 (study PRJEB36523, sample SAMEA6512645) | groundwater metagenome | collected 2019-01-09 | study: AquaDiva: Metagenomics assemblies of 32 groundwater samples | reverse complement strand
TGAGTGTCAGTAATCGAAGCATCCTCAATATAAATAGGTAGCGTTGGTGCGGCGGCCCCTTTCATATTCCCACAAACCGGAATGCCAAGCGTAGAGAATTGAAATTGCGAAGCCGTAAACGTCAAGGTTGTGGCGGGAGCGATTGATCCGGTCGCTACCGCAAGGACAAACCCAGAATAATTCGTCGCCGACCAAGTGGACTGAATGATATGTCTCCCCCTGGACGTATAAGAGGACGCATCTATCCCACCCCCGCCCATTACGGCTATCGACGATCCGCTTTGAACCTGTAAATTTCCTGTGAAAATAGAACCCTGCTCAACAACCAGTCTGCCCTGAACGGTAGCCCCGCCCAAAAGTGCCCCTCCAGTAGAGGTAAATCCGGAATAAGCCGCAATAGAACTGTGAGATACGATCAACCCCGCAACTTCCATACGAGCTGCGGGATTAATTCCTGTACTGAGATTTACCACAAGCTTACCATGCTCGATTAAAACCATTTTGAGAACGCCACGCGGCCTAAAATTAATATGCGCCCCTCGCGTTGCATCTGTTTGAAGCGTAATTTGGTTATCTGTGCCTGTTCTGGCATTTCTGATATCCATTTCTCCGTTCACATAAAACCAAAAATTACCAGCACTTAGATCAATAGGATTGGTTGTGTCCCCAAGAGACACAATCCTCCCAGCGTCGCTGACCCTCATTTTTGCTGTTGCAAAATTCTTCCCCCCAATGGTTGTTCCGCCGATGAACGTAGATTGTTCGTTTACAAAGAGTGGAATTTGAGACATCATAGACGACGTGTTGACGGTGAAAACAGGGAGGGTATCTGAAGTTAAAACAATGTAAAACGGATTTCCGTTAGCCGTTGAAAGCGTTAAAAGCCCTAATGGAAGAGTCGTCCCGATTGAGATTGCCCCATTCAAAACGGTGATGGAGCTTCCTGAAACAAGAACGGAATTATTGAAAATAGTGGAACTGAAAAAGACTTGGGAAGCTGACCATGGGCCTGAAGAGTTTTTCACGGTTGCCGTTGATATCCCCGTCCCGTTTCCCAATATGAAATCTGTTGGGGATAAAAATAAAGTGGAAATACTGACATCGGCAGGCTCAATATATAATGCTCCACCCCCGCCGCCGCCTTGAGAAATTTCCACACTCGGTTTTCCAGAAGCAACGACGGCTCGATTGCCGGAAATCTGAGAAATGATTAACCTGTCTCCAACGACATATCCACCACTAGCAAATGTCAAAGTGAAAGATGGCACACCAGTATTAGCAATCGAGATGCTTCCGCCACTCAAAGTAAAAACATCTTGGACTGTGGTTGCTCCAAGCAAGCCCCCTGTCGTGGATTGAATCAATCCATAGACATTCCAGGTAGAGTATACCGTTCCAGAAGATATCTCCATGCCCCTAGGGAAAGTTCCAGGGCGGGTTGAAATGGGGTTTCCGAACGGATCGCCGCTATCATTTGACGATCCTGTTGTTTGGCTCGTCCCATCAATAAACCAAATGCTTGCTACTTTCCCAACTGTGGAAACGTGCATTTCGTTCGTTATCACTTTGCCGACAACGGTGATATCGTTAACCGTTACAGAATGCAACATATGAGTTGCTAAAAGAGTCCCGAAAAACAATATATATTTCTTCATTGATCTATTGTCCCGTATGCGTTAAAAATGTTCATATCCCCGTTTACCAGGAGTGATTTAAACGTAATGGTATAGACCCCGGGTTGATTTGGCCCTATAAATGATCCGTCTATCAACCAATTTGGATATTGACCGAGGCCGATCTGCGCCGCATACCAGGTATTCGTGGTATAAAGAAGAACATACGGACTCTGCTTTGATTCCGCGTGCAATGGCGCATACGCAAAGAGAATCAGGAATGGAAGAATCTTTTTTATTTTCAAGGCAAACTCTGATAGTAAGACTTAACCCATCCCGCACGTTGCCGGAGTTCAAGGGATTCGGACGCTGGCAAATCGCTCAGGGAGTCAATCAGTTGACGGATTTTCCTAATTTTTCGTTTCAGTCCACGGCGCGTTTGGCATGAAATCCATTCGGTGTAACTGTTGAATTTTATCTCGATATCGCCGTCAATATCTATGACCAATGTGGTTGAAAGGTTGATTTCATAATTTGCTGGAACAAGGGCAACAATGTTCCCGCCTCCATGAGCTTCGACAAGGCTGGCTTCTTCTGCTTGAGTCCATGCTGGGAAGCCGCTCACCTGGGAAATGGCAAACTTTGGAATCCCGTCAACAATCCGGACAGGCGTTGCAAAAGCGGGGCTGACCGCAAAACTGTTAATCAAGAGTATTTGAATAATCCATGCTTTCATATATAGCCTCCTTACTGTTCCGTTCCGTTACAAAAATTATCATTCCCAACCCACCTCGTGTTAATTCCAGCATCCGTGAAACAATCCGTTGTCCCCCATATCTTATTATTGGTAAAAATATTTTGGTCGCCACTCCCAACCGTAAAACCACCGCCAGTAGAACTACCTGCCGTGTGGTAGATGTTAAAATTGTCAATCACCACAGAATTTACCCCAGGCCCACCGGCTCCGATATTCATGGTGTCATTAGTTGTAATCACTTCGTGATATATTTGGAATCCAGACAATACGTTTCCAGACGAAAATATCAAGGCCGCATTGGTTTCAAGATAAATAATTCCATTTGCATCAGGATTTGCATAATTTATGATGATTGGGTTTGTCCATTGGAATCCCCGCATGAGCTTATTGCTAACGGGAATCAAGTTTGTCGCTAAAAGGCGTTCATTCAATTCTATCTTTCCGCCAACGATTCTAAAATTGTTTAGTGCGGCGAGGTTAAATATTGCCCTTGTCACCCGCTTGTTCGCGTCCATCCTGCCCATTACCGTCGGTTCAATAATTGTGCATCTTGTGGCTCCGTTAACCCTGAATATGTTGATGGCATCTGCGGCGGTGTTGACGGAAACAACGGAATATGAGGATATAATCGGCGTATCTAAGGTTGAATCAATCGCATTGTTGCCGAAGTTAAAAACAGAAAAATCTCCGTTTGAGGAGGTTTCGGTTATCAACAAATGCACTTTTGGTCTTCGCACGTAAGCGTTTCTGCCAATCTGGAACATCGGAGGATGAACCGCGAAAATGGAGGTTGAAAAATAAACATTACAGTCAATAATTGATCCGCTAGAAATAAAGAAGATCGTATTCGCTTGCTGATTTTCGCCAAATTTAATTGTCGCGGAAGGCTCAAATATCATTGAAATCGGCACGGTGATCGTTGTGGCCGCATTATAAAAATAATCCCCGCTTTGGACTAGAATCGTCCCACCGCCACTAGCTGTCACGGTAGCTATGGCAAACCCAAAAACCTCCGTCCGTGTCCCGTAAATATCAGCTCCCCTTGCCTGGGAGGTTCCAACAATAACCGTATAGGCCCGAATTACAGGCGTGGTGCTTATGGAATTGACATCAGTTCTCAAGGATGAAGTGTCAAGTTTAATTTGATCCAATACTCCAGCCACTTGATTTAATGGGATTGTAAAATTATTTCCCTGCAAAGTAACGCTGGATTTGTCTAGGCGGTCATTGGATACGGTTCCAGTCGTCAATGCGGAAGCATCCCTGAAAATCAACTGATGCACGGCCCAGGACGGAGTTGAGATAAAAATAGCCGCAACGGCGAGGATGTATTTTTTCATTAGTCTTTCTCCTTCAAGGGTTGTTGGATATATAGAAATGATTGACGGTAAAGTTTGAAATTGTTGTCGAGGCTGTTGCCGCCCTCCGAGTATTTGACTTGCACTTGCGTTCCCTCAAATTTAAGGTTAGATTGTTTTACAGATCGCTTCTTCTGCCATGCCAATCCATTCCCGGCCAGCCCATATTGAGGCTGATTTGAGCCGTTTTCACGGTTCAAAAACAGGTCAGACTTGAACCTTTTTTGAATGTAATATCGCCCTGTCCCATTGAAGTCGTTCGAGAATGAAAGAAAAATAAAATCGTCATTCTGGCCCATGTCGCCCATCACCAGGCCGGAACTGACGGCCACGTTCGACTCGGATGATATGACTTTTGTCCTGGCAACGATTCTCCGGTCTGTCTTGTCGCGCTTTTCAAGAATTAAATCAATATAGGCCGGGTCAGTAGACGATACCGCTCCGTAAAATACATAGAGATATTTTTCATCCACTTGCAGACGAGTATTCCCAAATGTAGCCGTCGGGAGTAAATCTTGGGCGACGAATCCGAGCGTGCTTACGGACAAGGTTAAAATACGCTGGTTGCCTTCGTCTGCGACAAAGACATTTACGTCATCCACCGCCACCCCACTCGGCAAATGCAGATTCGTGGTTCCCTTGCCAAGTTCTCCAAAATTTTTGATCGGGGCTAAGTCACTTTTGGTATGGACTTTCAGGCGGTGGTTGGCGAAATCGCAAAGGTAAAGGTTGTCTTGATTCTGCGCGATCTGAAAAATATTATTGAACTGCGTCGTGCCTGACCCCAACGATCCAAAGGAAGATACAAAATGTGTGAATGACCCCACTTCAATCTTGAAAAGCCGATGGTTGAAAATATCCCCGGCATAGATAAAATCCTTATCGGCTGTTCCTGACCGGAACGCGGCGAAATTGACTCCCGTCAATGTAGAATCCTTGAAGGAAAAATCAACTGAGCTGAGTTTTGTAATCCCCTCCACACCACCATAGCCAAATACATATAAATCTTTTGGGAAACTGTCTCCAAGCGAGTCTCGATTTACAAACTGCCCGAACTCGTTATAGGAATCCACAAAAATAATCCCGTCCCTGGGAACTTCCGAGTTGAGGATCACTTTGCGGAATCGTTTATCCGCCGAGTTGTCCATATCAAATAATCGCGTAAACCAATAGGCGTTTAGTTCTTGCTCCGATTTTTCCGCAACGCGAATATCGTCAATAAAAGTGTTAAACCCAGCCGTTCCTGTCGCCACGAATCTGATCCCGTAAAAGACTTGAGCGTCCGCGAACGGGAACAATTCCGTCGCCAAGTCCGTCCAGCTATTCGGGATCGGGAATGCGGAAATCGGGATTTGAATGAGCGTCCAGAAACTATTCCCGCCAGTCAACATAGACTGATTGATCGTGATACTTGTAAAACCATTTTCGTTGAAAACAATTCCAACGTCGTCGTCCACTTCAAGCTGAACGGCAAGGCTTGAAAAATTGGTCAAGCTTGTAACGCGGACTCTGAAGGTCAGAAGATCATCCGCCGAAATCTTAGAGCCGTCCTGCCATTTGTTCATGGAATAAACGCCCATAGAAGTGATTGAGGAATACATTAATCCCGTCTGGGCCGTCATTTTGACGGAGGCTGTGCCCTCCTGCACGGTTTCTGTTTCTGGAACGCCACGAATCCAATCCGCCACGCGATCCATCGAATTGAGTGACAATTCCCGCCGTGAATCATTCTTGGAAAGCTCATCATCGGCATAATAAATAAACCCGTCACCATCGCCATAAAGCAATTCACCGCGATCCCCAATCCCATCCATCGAGACTAAACACTCGGGCCGCCAGTTTACGAAAGGCCACCAGGTTACTGTCCGTAAATCAAGGATGAGGGCAGAGTTTATCTTTCCGCGGGGTTCTTTTAACGGGTCTTCGTAGGCGAAAATATACCATTGCTTTTTCGCATAATATTTCCCGATGGAGCGGCGATAAGTTCCATAGCGGATCAACCGTTCAATGATCGGCTTGATTTTCTCTGAAATGACGCGGGACTCCTGTTCCACTTGGAGCCTTGATTTGCGCCCACCGTCCCAAAACCGAATTCCGTCCTTCGCCCCAAAAATGTAACCGTCCCCTGTGTTTACGAGTGTGTCCGGCGCGAATAGGCCGAACCCTTTCACGATCTGATTCAATGCTTGATCGCGCTCAAATGGGGCGATATTAAGCTGTGTAAATGTCAATTCCATGATGCTCGTTTCTTTGAAGAAATGAACTGCGCCGTTACTTTCACCTACTCCGTTGATTTCTTCCCCGTCATCCGTGCGGATATCTAAGAAGCGGGAAACCGTCATGGAGGACGGCTGGCCGACAAGCGAATAATAGGCGCGGGAGGGGTAATAGGTCGTTGAGCGAATAAGGGAGTCCGAGGCCGAGGACGTTGAAAAGAAAGCTGTGTTTGCGATGATGAAATAGTCTTTGACGGAGATAGGATATTTCCCGGTGATCCGAGCCGTACTTGATGTGCCGAATACCTGGATAAGGTTCGTCATGGACGCTCTAGTTAAATCAAAAGTTTTGATTTCGTCTTTCAGGTCGTTGGGGCATCCGATGGCGAAATTGTTTTGCGTGACCCACCGCCACCGCTGTCCGGAAGCGTGGCCGCTTGAGAGTTTCACGAAAACGGGCGCGACATCGCTTGAAGAGAAGTAAATCGCGTCCTTGCTTGTCACCAAAAGCCCCCTCATGTTCGTATTGTTCGAGGACACATAATGCCGATAGAGGGACGTAATCGGGAACGTGGAGATAGAGATAGTATTGTAACGGCGCGACCCATTGCGCCGGGAAGCCTCACCATTGCTCCCATTGATGAGGTTAGCCAGGTCTGGGGACTCATTCGGCTGGATTAAGCTCGGTTGGCTCCCAATGTTCAAGCCGCCCCCAAAATCAAGCTGTGCGCCCGGCGGATAGGCCGACAAGTCTGCAAACGCCAGACTAGGCATCAAGAGCAAAATAAAAGAGTATTTAAGCTGAAATTTCATGGTATAATGTAACAATGCTTGCCATTAAACTTGTCATTTGGAGCTTACTTTCCGCAACTGGCCTGAAAAATAAATCAATATCTACTGGAAAATTCTGCTTAGTCATTGCAATCCAAATATCTGTTGGCATTCTTTTAACATTAGTCTTGAGTTAAATACATTTCGTGAAGCGTAGATTGTAATGTCCCATTTTGAAGTGCCTTCCTAAACGTATCTGCATAGTTTCCTAGTTGTTTCGGATTAGTTCTTAAAACATAAGCGATTTTTTCAGTTACCGCCCTAGATGCTTGCGCCGCTTTGTTGGCGGCAACTGCGGTAATTTGGTTGCCATATCTTTCTGCGCCCCTTTTCAATCCCCATAGTCCTAATGCACCGATTGGATTCCCAGTCGCAAGAACCGGGGCTGCCGCAATAACATCGGTGAGACTGATTTCCTTATTCCCAATCTGACTTCCAAGCCGATTTGTTAAAGCATCCTCTGCTTCCTGAGTGGCCCCATAGACTTTTTTATTCCTCAAAAATTGATTAAATTCTGCCAATGATTCAGCAGGCGTTTGCGCCACATATGCACCCCCTGAAGGCATTGGCGAATTTCCTGCCCCAGTCATTGGGCGGGTTTGTAAAACATTTGGATTGCTGGCGATATCCTCAAGCTGTTGGTCCATGCTTGCCCGGAATTTGCCTGCGGCCAACCTTCGCGTTCCGATATTTAACGCTTCAGAATTCGTGTTAAATTTTCCAGCCTCCTGAAGCAATCCTTTCAAAGTATTGGTTTCTTCAAAACTTAATGGCCCACTGCCGTGCGCCTTGATTGTGTCAATGGCGCGGTCAAGAGCCTTATGCACAACTTTATAGTCGCCGCCTCTGAATTGCGGACGCAATGATTCTATTTCGTCTATGGCCTTTTCAGGATCGAACCCTCCGCCAATGCCCTTTAAAAATTTCCCAATTTGAGAGCCGGACTTACTCGCCAATGATTGAACCCGTGACATCATTTCTTCGGCTCCAGCCCCCGGAGAAATAACGCCTTCGTCAAGCATCGTTTGTCCAACTTTTTTCGCTTTCTCAAATTGTTTTGGGTCTTTAAAAAATCGTTTCGTATAGCCTAATGCTTTAGCCGCCCGAGTTTGCGCCAAATCCTCAAATCCAGGGATTGAAATTGCTTTTGAAATTGTGTTTCCAGCCTTGCCTAAAAGTCCGCCAAGTATTCCGCCAATTGTTGTGTCCCTCACAGCTCCGCCGACATCGCCGCGTGTTAAATCTGCCTCAGAATTCCCAAGTCCTTGAGCCGCACCAAGAGCCATCATGCGCGGAACTGTTGCCCCGCCCAAAAACGGAAGTGTTCCGACACTTCCAACTAATTCACCGCCTACATATGACTTTGGATTATCTGATTTTGCCTCTCTAAATGTCTCTCTAAATTGGTCTCTGGCATTGCGATAACTTTCCATTCTTGGTAAAATTCCAGACAAAATATCCTTCCCAAATCCAGCGATTGCGCCTGCCCCTTCGTCCCCGAATCCCAATGTCAATCCTTGAGCCGCACCAAGACCTACAGATTTTTTTATATTTGTTGGGATTCTTAATTCGTCATGAGTCTGTCCGAGCCGTGACTGTTTAGCAGAAGCCGCTCCAGCCGCGTCCTGTTCCTCAAGTTCTAAAAGTTCCAGCTCTTCTGCCTCACTGAGTGCCAAGAGTTCCCTCCTGCTTTTTCTTCCGCAATTCTTCGAGCCTTGCCTTTTTTGCCGGATCGAGGCCACCACCACCCGCACTGCCTGCACTTTCTGGGGATGATCCAATTTTGCTTGAAAGCATCCTCTCAACATTGTCCATTGCAATGCGACGTTGAGCGCGGCTATATCCAGCCGCCGCGCCATAAACGTCATCCAAGTATTTACGCTCTTCGTTTGAAAGCTGTCCTCCGAACGTAGATTTGAGAACCTTTGTAACAAGACTTTTTAAGGAATTAACAACGTCTTCAGTATCCCTGAATTTTTGATCTTCTTTATCAAGAGCGGCCATTCCTGCTTGCCGGATTTTCCCAAAAAACCCGCCCGATGCCCTTTCATTGAGAGGGCGAATTCTTCTGATTTCAGAAATTGCAAACTCTGCATCGCCTTGACCTTCTAATTTCTTTGTCGTTCCTGCTCCTGGCTTGAGGAATGGGAGCATGGATTTGTTATATTTTTTATTGGGATTGATTGTGTCTTTGAGGTCTGGACGACCCAAAAGAATATCCAAACCGGAAATGTAATCTCCGCTCGTATCTTTCCCGACCTTTGTGATTCCTACTGACCCGCCACCGGGCTGTCCCACAAACGGCTGGCCGATTTGGTTTCCTGCTTCGTCAACAACAATTTGAGTATCGGATGGTTTTAATCCTTGCTGATATGCGCTCAACTGTTTTTCTTGGTTGAGTTGATAGGGTAAAAAATTAATTTTATTCTGAAAGTCGCGCTCATCATTTTGGGCTTGCAAGGCTCCCTGTTGGCGTGTCTTGATACTATTTTGAATGATGGGAACCGCCGTCCCGGCAATCCCTTGAAAAAGCCCTTCAAGTCCAGCCAACAAATTGTCAGATGCCATTATTCACCTCAATAAAGAAACGACGGTTTTTGCGGGTAATACCCTTGATTCTGTTGTGGGCCTATGCCACTATAAGCATTGAGATTCCCTAAATTTGGCTGTGTTTGAGGTTGCCTGTTCATTAAGGCGTAGCCGCCAAGAGTTGCGCCGGAGCCGACAAGGCCGAAGAGGGCGCGATACATGGCCTGTTGGTATAGGTCATTCGGATTCTGCGCGAAGTCTTGCTCCTGCGACAATCCTTGATTGGCGAAATCTTCCGAAACCGATTGCTTTTGGTTCGCCTGCTCAATCTGTCTCTGCAAGCCTTGCGCTTGCTGTTGTTGCTGGATGGTCTGCTGTAAGTTTTGCCGCGCATAGCTTTGCGCATCGCCAAGCGTCGCATTCCTCTGCGTCGCCTGCCGCACCAGTTCGTTGTACTGGTTCCCGAGTGAACTCTTGCTCGCATCCATGCCGCGCCGCGCAAGGGTCTGGTTCAAACTATTCCCAAGCCTTTGATTCGCCAGTCCCATCTGCTCCTGAAAGGCGGCGGGATCGTTACCCATGCCCATTGCCGCCTGAAAGAGCGGGCTTCTGGCACTTTCCACGTTCTGCCGCGTCCCCGCGATATCTTTCATGCTTCTTTCCTGCTGGCCCTTGATAAAGTCCTGAAGCGTCGTTTCCGCGCTGTTGGATTGCGTTTTATAATCAATCATGGTTGTGTTTTGCTCAAGGCACTTGCCCCCGCCCCGCCTAATTGTTGGCCGAATGCTCCGCCCAAGTATCCTCCAATGCCGGGGGCGATTGCATTCCCGATCAACGCGCCTCCGATTTGTCCGATAGATGATCCAATCCCGCCGATCATTCCAGACCTACTTTGTGAATTCCGCAAATCGCTCTGTTGGCGAAGGCGCGTTTGTTGCCCTGTTAATTGAGCCTGCTGTTGCCGTCGGAATAACGCCATGCTAGATTGATCCTGAATATTCTGCTGTCCAACTTGGAAGCGATTCGCTTGAGCGTTCAAGGCGTTCCCGCGCTCGAAATTGATTTGGCCTGCAAGGTTCTGGTTTGCATCAATCGTCTTTTGAAGGTTCGTCTGGTAGGCCGCATTCTCGAAGAATGCGAGATCATCCGCCCTGGATTGGCTGTATTGTTGCTCAATCGGATTCAAAATCTCCCCGGTCGCGTTCGCAAGCTCGGCATCCAAGTCTCCGCTAGTCAAAAGTCCCCTCGCCGCCAAATTTCCCCTGATCTGTGGGTTTACGAAATCCTCAAGCGTCCGTTTTCCCTGCTCACGTTGTCCCGCGAAAAATTGCTCCGTATTCTGGGAGAGTTGCCCTGGAATTTCATTTACAAAACCCTCCAAATCTTTCTGTGATGCCGCTCTCTGCGTCCGCCCTTCAACTAAACCCTGAATCCTTTTAACATCTCCAGCGGTCTTTGGCGCGGCCACCTGGCTTGAGGCAAAGCTAGAAAACCGATCTTTATTTTCTTGGTCGTTTAAGAAGTTTATCAGCGGACTATACGCCAAAAGACGCTGGCCCTCAGAACCGCCAACCTCATCTCTAAACTCGCCTATGTCTGGAAGCCTTTGCGCTTTGGTTAAAAAGTTAGCCAAGGCATTTTCGATATTATCCCTCGGCCCAATCTTAACCCCGTAGGCATCTAACTGTTTTTTTAATTCTCGTTGCGCTCCAGCAAAATCTACTTCGCCTGTGGTTTGGCCCAATTCCTGAAAACCAGAAAGCCTGTCTTGAAGTTCTTGATCTGTAAGTCCTGCTTCATCAATGGGATTTTCAGGATCAAGATGCTCTCCGAATTGAAGAAACTTTTTAAGCTCTGTTTGATTTCGCTTAAATTTTGGAGCGGCCATTATCTGCGGCTCCTAATGAATGGTCTAGCCTGTTGCAATTTTGGGGAATGAACCATATATTTCGCCCTCAAGTCCTTGATCCTGGCTGTAAATTCCAACTGTTTTTGAAGCCATTTGGGATCATCCAAGTCCCGCATCCGGGACGCTTCCGCGCCGTCCACAATCGCAATGTCAAAATCTTCCGGGAGCTCCGGGCGATCCTTGGTTTCGTGGATCAAGTCAAAAACTCTCTTGTAGTAGTCGTAAGGCAAAACCATCGCCGTTGCCGGAGACGGATAAAATTGAAATCCGATCCGATTATCTTTTGAAATCGTATAGGATTGATTGGCAACGTCCACGGTGGAATAGTTCAACAAAATGATTCTCGTGTCCGATTCCACTCTCTTAACCCGATAATTATTCCCCAACACCACGAATCTGTCCCCCTCTTCTGCATTGTCTAGCCATAAGGTATTTGACCCCTGTGCGATATTGGAATCTTTCGTCAAGGTTACGCTTCCGGAGGCATACGAACTTTCAAAATCGTCCGATCCATACGGCGCGTAGTCTGTGGGTTCCCCAGTATTAGCAATGTCGGAAGTAAAATCCTGCATAAATTCCTGGGAGCGGCCTTCTAGTTCCTGGTCAGACGTCCATTTATTTAAGAGATGAATTTTCCTAACTCTCGACGGAAGATAATAGAATCGCTTCCAAATTTTATACGTCCCAGAGTAGGAGCTTCCCACAATCGGAGTTTGGAGCGTGAGCGTTGTAGTCGAAGTGACCGCAATGATCCGATACCAGTTCCCCTCGCTTGAGGGCTGAAAATAACGCCCTACCATCGCCGCCGTCCAGATTGTACCCGATCCGATAACGGCCCGTGAGCCGCTTGTGACGGAGATTGTGCCGTTCGTATAGTTTGGAACGGATAAGATTTCCCCGGTATTCCGAAGATGTTCCCAATCGAAAACTCTTGCGATTTCCTTGTAGGATTCATTGATTTTGCGCTTGAGCAAATTTCTGACAGACTGAGTCCCAATGTCCTGGACTCCAAGCCTGTCCGCAAGCTCAATAACAAAATCAAGTAGAAACATTTATGGCCTATAAGGCACGATGTTTCCGGGATCGGCGACATAATCCCAATCAATCACACATGGCACGGGTTGTGCGGCGGCTTGATTTTTAATGTAGGCAATCCCTGAACTGTAATAAGCGTCGAACCTAATTTGAAACTGAGCAGATACGCCAGTAGCAGGCGGGACATAGGAAACCTGATCTCTGGTGCTGAGAGCTACCCCAAAGTTTTGCGCGTTAAAAAACGTGACTGTCGAAGGGTTCACGCCGGAGCAATAGATGCTCCTTAAAAAGAACCCCTGGCCGCCGCCTGTTGGGTTCGTGGCAATGATAACTCCGGGATCAAGGCTCGCCGTCCAAGAAGAGCGCGGGGTTTCCGGCCTCATGCTTCCAAACCGATCTTGTCCGGCATGAAGATATCCCGCTCCAAGAATTGCCGCCAGAAAAACAATTAGTTTCCTCATAATGTCTCCTTATACGAATGATTGCGCCATCTGTCTCGCTTTCTCGACTTTAATCTGAAGTTCGTCCTTCAATTTCTGCGCTTCAATAAAAAGCGAATTCGCGGCCTGCTCTTTCGCGTTTGCGGAGGTTAGCGCGGCTTCAGCGGCGGCGTTTTTATTTTTCGCTTCGATCAACAAAGCGTCGCTTTCTTCTTTTTTCTTTTTTGCGTCTGCCGTCGCAATCTTGCTTTTTTCAAGGGCTTCATTCAAAGCCAAGGTTTGCTTCTCCATAGTTTTAGTGAAATCTTCTTTCGCATGGATGAGCTTGAATTCTTCCTCCTTGGTTTGTTTGGAGTGATTCTTTTGGGAATCCTCCATGGACGCCCTTTCCTTTTTAAGCTCCATGCCCATCACACAAATTTTGTCCACCAACTCCATAAATTTACTCTGTTCCATTTAACGCCTCCTCAATCAATATGCTTCCAAAATCTCAACGATTGTCCCCGCTTGAGGAGACTGAAAGTAGAGGGTCTTTCTTCCGGCAATTTGTCCCTTTGTCCACCAGGTTCCGCCCATAGGGATTGTAAAGTAATTCGTGCCGCTATCTCCAGAAACAAACGTAACTTTCAATTCGCTGTTGATCTGCCGACACTTAATTTCAAAGTAAGACGCTTGCTCACTTAACTGCTGGCTTGCTTCCACATTCGCCGTCAAGGCCGCGCTATTGTAAATCTTGTAATTCGTGACCCGAATGGACATCTAGGCGACGGCCAACTCAACGCCAAACCCTGACCTGAAAGCATCCACATATAGGCCCTGGCTCCTGTGAAGGTCGTAATAATTCTCAATTCTGCACCGGGCTTGCTTCCCGATTTCAGCCCTCAGATTCTTGCCAAGAATCAGAGCATTAAGATATTCAAACCATTCATCTTCATTGTCTGCCAAGAATCCGGTAGATTCGTGATCCACGGCTATCTGGTAAGGCCCAAAGTTTGAGCAGACCGCGGGAATCTCCAAAGCTCCGTATTCCTGCCATTTCAATTCAGATTTGCAGAGATTGAATTCGCTCTTTTCGAGCGGACAAAGCCCGATATCGCCATTGAGCGAACGAAAGAGGAAGGGGTAAGCCTCAACGTCCACCCAATCCACCCGCTCAATCCGATCTTGCGGGAACTCTTTCAAAATCCCTTCGTAGGTCTGGCCCATGATAATGAGAATGACGTTCTTGTGTTTCTCCATAATCTTTTTTAAGGGCCGCTTGATGATCTGCCAATCTTTATAATGACTCCATCCGCCTTGATAGATGATCCGAACCTTGTCGTCC
>ERZ1292637.911-Hain-H14-01um-R3-911-length-14036-cov-5_pt1 | contig 14036 bp, 24 predicted proteins | sample MGYA00564405_ERZ1292637 | MGnify/ENA primary metagenome ERZ1292637 (study PRJEB36523, sample SAMEA6512645) | groundwater metagenome | collected 2019-01-09 | study: AquaDiva: Metagenomics assemblies of 32 groundwater samples | reverse complement strand
GCTCGCACTCTCGAACCACGCGGAGGAAGTCGGGGATGAGGTTGCGGGCGTCGCGGTCGCCTCGGCGTTTTCCGGCCACGGAGAAAGCCTGGCAGGGTGGCCCCCCGAAGACGAGGTCCACGCGCCCGCGCCAAGCGGTGCCGTCGAAGGTGCGGAGGTCGGGCCAGATCGGGGCACGATCCAGCCATCCGTCCTCAGCACGCCGAAGGAGCACGTCCTGGCAGAACGGGTCGATCTCGCAGTAGGCGAGCGTTTGGTAGGCGTCGCCGAGCGCGAGCCTGAGCCCGAGATCGATGCCGCCGAGCCCCGCCGCGAGCGAGAGGCCATGGATCACCGTTTCGCCCGGCGGGCGAACCGAGCGCGGGACGGATAGGCCACCAACACCCCTGGACGGCACCCGTCCGCGCAGACGATCATCGGGTCGTACCACGCCTGCGCGATGATGCGGAGGTTCCGCGCGTAGCGGAGCCGGCGGCAGCGGTGGCAGCGCACTTGGCGGCGCGGGTGGAGGCGGTGGTGAAAGATCTTTCGTGGTGATCGCGCGCGCCCCCCGAGGTGGATCGTCTCGCTCCACCGCGTCAACGGCTGGGAGGCGGGCGGGCGGCAGAGCGTCACGCCCTTGCCGATCAGGCAGGGGCTCACGGGGCAACCCGGCTCGGTGCCGTCACGTTGACGCGCACCCCGTCCTCTGTGGTCAGGCTACAGCCGAAGAGTTTGGTCCCGCCGCCCGCGATCACCTCGACCCCCCGACAGGCCGCGTACTGCCCGACGACGATCCCGCCCGCGTCCTCGTAGCGCAGCATCTCGACGAGCCGGTCGATCTCCTGACCGAGCGTGAGCAGGCCGATCAGAGAGAGCGCGGTCCGGCCGATCATGGCGCCACCCGCACCTCGATCTCGACGCCGGGGCGGGCGCGGTCCACGACTTGGTGGTACTCGAAAAGGTGCCCCGCCGAGTCGCGGTCGTCATCGAGAAGTTCGCACTCAACGAGGCCATCGACCGCCGCCTTGAGACAGGCGCGAAGGTTGTCCTGCGAGTCGAAGCGGTGGTAGACGTGCGCGGTGAAGACGACGTGCTTCCGGAGCGCGGGCGAGCCGAGCGCCCCGCGCCGGTAGCCGAGGGACAGGAGCGCGTTGGCGACGCCCTCCTTCCAGCGCTGCCGGTAGCGGCGCTCGTCCTGCCAGCCCGGCTTGCGGTTGAGCGGGTTGCGGAGGGCGCCGGGCACGAACAGGCGCACGCCCCGCCGCCCCGGCAACCACTCGGCCTCCGGGGCGGGCCGGGGCACCTTCTGGCGCGCCCGGAGCATCGCGAGCTCGGCGCCGGTGATGTTCACGGGGCAAGCCTAGCACGGCGTGAGTTCACACGTCAACCCCCCCCCGTCCGCTCGAAGTTGGGGTTTCGCGCCTATGCCGGTCGGATGTCAACGGAGATCCTCATGGCGCATCAACACCCAATCCACGAGGGCACGCCGCGCCGCCTGCTCCTCGCCTTCGAGCGCCTTGTAGCGCAGGACGGAGGCGGGATCTTCGGAGTGCAGATCGAAGCAGTCCACGGCTTCCATCGCCCAGTAAGCCCGGACGAGACGCTCGCAGAAGATAGGTACGGCCGCAGGGCGCTCCTCCTCCCCGTCCAGCGAGGCCTCCCCCCGCACGCCGCTGTTCAGGGGCGGCACGATGAACTCCCGATGTTCACGGTTCATGCGGGAAGCGTAGCGTCATCTCGCGAGCTCGGCGCCGATGAGGTTCACGGGGGGAGCGTAGCACGGCGTGAGTTCACACGTCAACCCTCCCGTGGCGGGACCGTCGCCGTGAACCGTCGACGTTCGGCGAGCGCCGCGACGAGCCGCCGCGCCGTCTCCGCCTGCACGTCGGGGGACAGCGAGGCGACATAGGCCGAGAGTGTCCGCACCACCTCGTCCGCGCGAGCGAGGTCGACTGGGTCGCCGGCTCTCGCGGCGAGGTCGAGCGCGCGCCCCGCCGCGAGGATCGCGTCGACCGCGAACACGACCGCGCCCCCTTGCGGCCACGCACCACTCACGGCCCAGGCTCGTCGGCGTCGCCGAACCGCCCGACCGCCGGCTCGAAATGGAGCCGCACCATCCCCGTTGCCCCGTCGTGCTGCTTGGCCAGGTAAACCTCATACTCGCCGGGATCGCGCTGGCGATCGTGCTTGACCGGCCAGTAGAGCAGGCAGACCACGCGCCCCACCTGTTCGGCGGCCCCGGTGTCGCGCAAATCGCTGAGCCGGGGCGCATCTTGGCGCGCCTCCGTCTCGCGGTTGAGCTGCGCGGTCACCAGCACCGCCTTCCGGTCCCGCAGGGCCAGCGCGTGCAGGGCATGCAGGACGCGCTCGAGGCCGTAGTGGCGCCGCTCGTCCCCGGTCGCGATTTGCTGGAGATGGTCGACGATGACCACCTGCGCCTCGCTGGCGCTCACGGCGCCGACCACGGCCACGTCGCTGAGGGTGCGCAGATGCTCGACGTCGATGACGGTCAGCGGCCAAGCCTGCAGGGTCCTCACCGCGCGCTCGGCCTCGCGGAAGCTCTCGTCAGTGAGCGACCCATCCTTGAGCAGGCGCGTCGGCGTGCGCGAGAGGTTCGCCACCGCCCGCCGCACGATGCCGACCGCCGGGTCCTCGAGGGTCACGAAGTCGACCCGCACCCCGCGGCTAGCTAGGCGCAGCGAGAGATCCACGGCCCACGCGGTTTTGCCGTGGCTCGTCCGGCCCCCGACGACCCAGAAGTCGCCCCGCCCGATGCCGCCGGTCAGCCGGTCGAGCCCGGCGTAGCCCGTGGTCAGCCGCTCGATCCGCCAGCCCTCCACGATCTGCCGCCAGCGCGCGGCCGGGTCGAATAGCGGGGCACCGACTGGGCCCGGCATGGCCTTGAGTCGCTCGGTGATCTCCGCGTCGCTGAGGGCCTGCGCCTGCAACTCGGCGCCGAGCTGCGCCTTTTTCCGCGCGGTCGCCGCCTGGCGGACGACCCGGGCGTAGTCGAACATGAACACGCTCACGGCGGCCTCGACCATCAGGAGCGCGAGGTACGCCGGCCCGCCGACCGCAGCCAAGTCGCCAGCCTCGCGGAGCGCCTCTTGGACCATCAGCGGGTCGGAGGCCTCGCCGCGGGCTCGGACTTGCAGAATGACCCGCCACAGACAGCGATGGGTGTCGGTCGCGAACTCGTCCTCGAGCAGCGGGGGCAATTTCTGGCGCGGCGCGTCCATCGCGCCACCGAGGATCGCCCGCTCGTAGGGCAGGACATCGACGATGGTGGTGAGGTCGGTCGCTGGCATGGTCAGTCCCGAGCCCGTGCCATTTTGCGGCCGATTTCCGGGCTGTGCGCCGCCTCCGGTGACTCCCGCGTCGGCGACGTCGACTCCGAGCCCGCCCCGAGGCCGTTGCGCGCCCTAGCGGGGTAATTTTCGGTCAGGTCGAGCCCGTAGGTGCGTCCCGCGGCGGGCTTCTGCGCCAGGGCAAGGTAGGTGCCGAACTTCGCGCCGAAGAGCGTCTCGGGCCGGAGCCACTCCCGCGTCTTCGCGTCGTCCGCCCACTTCGCCATGCGGTCTCGGATGACGACCTCGGCCTCGGCCACGGTGCGCCCGCTCTTGATCCTCGCGCGGATGAGTCTCAGGTACGGTTCGCCGGGCTCGAACGCCCGCCCGGTCAGCTGGTTCAACAGGTCGATCCAGTCCTTCCCCCTTGGGGGGGTAGGGGGGGATCCTGCTCCTGCTCCTGCTCCTGCTCCTGCTCCTGATTCGCGAAGGGGTGTCAGGTCGCTCTCAACAGGGCTTCGGGAAGGCTTCGCGATGGCTTCCGGTAAGGCTTCGCGGAAGGCTTCGCGGAAGGCTTCTGCGAAGCCTTCGAGGAAGCCTTTAATATCGTGGAATGCTTCTATTTTCAGGTCGCACTCCGGCAACTCGTCGAAGGCTTTGCGCCATGCCTTCACCACGTTCGGCGACTCTGGGGGATTGCAGCGCACGGCGTTCGGCAGGAACAGAACCCTCACGCCCCAATCGGCCCTCGCCATGCCCTTCTGGGCGATCTCATGGAAGGCCTCACGCAGGCCCTTGACTGGCCACCCCAGCCCTTCGGCGAGCGCGGCCTCGCCGACGTGCGAGAGGCCGGGCACGACGCCGGTGTGCGGCCCCGTCAGCAGGTACAGCCAGAGGGTCTGCGCGTTGGGTGGCGGCGCGGAGAGTTCGCGGAATTTCTGATCGCCCCAGAGGCGAATGTGAACCCTGCGATAGCGCGGCACGGCCCCTCCTTGTCTGAGGGTGAGGAAATAGCCGGGCCCCCGTGGTGACAAGTTCCACAGGCGCTCCGTTCCGGAGGGTGCTGGCCGGCACCACCCGACTACCTCGCATGCTCAACGATGCAGGTGGCGGGCGTCAAGAACAAAAGTGTCCACCGCCGTCCACCGCTTGTCCACAGCCCGTTCGCCCGCCGAGCAGATCACGGGGGCACCGCGTCAGCCGCCTTGTCCCTCACCTCGATGACCAATTCGTGCTGAGCACAGTAGTGGCGGGTCGGCGGCCCCCCATAGGCACCCTCGCCTCGCGACCACCAGCCCGCGGGCAGTTTGTCGAGGTTCAGGAAATCATCGTACACGGCTTCGAACGTCGCGCCGCAGCCTGGGTGGTCGCACGCCAAAGCCGCATGCACTTCCTGCTTCAGACCCATCTCATCCGGCTCCTTCCTCTGCTTGTCCACAGGCCGTTCGCCCGGCGGGCGAAGTGGACCCGCTACGTGTGGTAGCCCGCGCGGCTCCGCTCGAACTGGGCTCGCGCGAGGGCATCGACGACCCGCAGCACGAGCGCTTCGGCCTCCACGAGGTCGAGGCCCTTCTCGTCCGCCAACTGCTGAGCTTGCTCAGCGACTAGTTTACGGAACCACTGTCGGAGTTCCTCGCGGGCGCGCTCTCGGTAGGTCATCACGCTATCCGAAACGGGACCGGCCCCGGAAGCGGCTGGGGGAACTTCAACACGACCACGCCCGCCTCCGTCTCCGCGACGGCGAGGCAGCGGCACGTCCACCAGCCCGGCTGACTGACGCCGAGCACGGCCTCACCGCCGCATTGGTCGCAGAAATAGACGACGGACCACTCCCCGGCGGTTCCACGATGGCGGGAGCGAATTTCGCGTGCGCCAGCCCACGGGGACGAACGCCACGGCTCGGGCGGCGTCGTGAGGCGCGCGACGAGGATCGGCTTGGGTTCCGGCTTCGCGTCGTCGTCGTTGCAGTCTGCGCAGCAGACGAGGCCCCACTTCGAGCCGCCGAAGACGTACCCGGGGCCGCCGCAGCAGTCGGGGGGGAGCGCAGAGTCGGTCGCGCCAGCGAGCTCGTCGCTCACACCCCCGCCTCCGGCACCTCGATCGGCGCTTGATTCGCCGTCCGCGAAACTCGCGATGCCCGAGGGCTCGCCCTCCACTCTCGCTGAGCGGCGGCGTTACAACTACGGTGGTACGCCCTCGGCGTCGGCCGACCAGAACGCGGGATCAGAGTCAGCCGACTCGGCGACTCGTAATCAGCGCAGAATACGCAGCGGAGCCAGTCAGCGTGCCCGCATTCCTGAAGGGCGCGGAGGCGCCGATGGAGCAGTCGGTGATAACCCTGATCTTCGCAGATGACGAGGTTCCTGTTGGCGTTAGATTGGCGGTTCCTATCTACGTGATGGACGACCGCACGCGGCGGGAGCGGCTTGCCCAACGCCTTCTCAGCAATCGCGATGTGCTCAAGCACGTACCCGTAGGCATTCGCCCGCGCGTGCCGAAGATCCTTGATAAGGCGATAGCCGCCTCCACCGATTGTCACACCGCCGCGCCAGCGGGCGTACTCCTCTGGCCTCAGCGTTCGGAGAGCATGCCCACGAATGAAGTTAAGGGGCTGACCCCTACGTATCCCTCGCCGGCTGATCGTTTTCCCCGCAAGAGGCGCTAAACCATCGCATCCGCACGCACATAGACGTCGGCCTCCGCCTAGAATCATACGCCGGCTTCGGGGGCTTCAATCGGATGTTGGTTGCAGGTGCGCCAAAACCTGTGCTCGTCGCCCCTAATCATCAATAGATGGGCAATCACGTCATCTGTCGGCACATGGGCGCCAGCGTAAGTACGCTCGTAAAAAGCTAGCGGATGGGCACACAGCGCCGCGAGACACCGCATCGTCCCCTCCGGCCCAGGCCGGAGCGCCAGCGTCGGGCGCAGGCGGCGGAAGAGGTAGGTCACGCCCGAGCGCGAACTCGTCTCGGGGAAGGACCCCGTGAAGTAGTAGAGCTTCAAGCGGTGGGGGCCGATGAGCTCGCCGAGCTTGTCGAAGGCGCGCATCTCGGCCTCAATGGACCACGCGCGCGCGGCGGGCTCGAGACTCCGGAGGGCCAGCGTCAGGCGCTCGGCGGCTGGCTCGGCGGGGAGGGTGAGGAGCTTGGTCGTGGGGTCGGCACCCTCCCGGTAGAGCCAGACCCAGGTGCCGCGCCCCCGCGAGTACCAGTGGTTCAGGACGACCTGATCCTCGCGCACGTCCGCCTCCCCGCAGACGCGCTCCGTGATCCCGCCCAGCGTCACGCCGTTGAACCGCCCGTAGCCGGGGTGGCGGGGCTCGATGACGAGCGCCGCGTCCTCCACCGGGATCGGGTAGCCGGCCCACTCGCCCCGCTCCAGGGCGAGTCGCTGCGTCGCCGCCCAGATCTCCTCCCAGGTGATCCCCTCGGCGACGAGGCGCTCGGCGGTCGCCCGGTCGGTCTCCTCGCTCATACGCCACACACCCCCTCGCACTCGCGCGCGAAGCCGAACTCGCCCTGGCGTAGGTCGGTGAAGGCGACCTCGCCGAGCGGCACGCAGGAGCGGTGGAGGTAGACCTGGTGGGCGATGGTCGTCCGCTGGAGCATCCCCCCCGGCTCGCGCAGGCGCTCGTCGAGCCGCACGGCCACTGCGAACTCCTCCGGCTGCTCGCGCTTCATGCGGTTCCACTCGACATCCGAGTGGAGCGGGCAGAAGACGCACGCGGACCGCGGCACCGGGTGGGGCACGCGCTTGAGGTTGTACTGGTGGCAGTCCCAACGGGTCATCCCTCGCTCGATCAGCGGGAACCGGGCCTCGCCGGGCAGACCGTCCTCGCTCTTGCGCTTGCGGATCCTCACGGCGCGCCCTGCCTCGTCGAGGCTGATCCCGAAATACTCGTGGACGCGCACGTCGTCCGGTCGCCGCTGGCCGGGGGCCAGCCCCAGCAGCTCGCGCCGGACTGCGCGCTGCACGACCTCGACCTTGTACTCGGCCGAGCACTGCCGCCGGAGCTTGCCCTCGCGCTCCTGCGGGTCGGGCGAGCGCGTGTAGGCCGGGATCGACACGAAGCGCTGGCCGGTCGAGTTGCGCCCCGCCAGCAGGTCGGCTCCGAGGTCGCCGGCGGTGCGCCGCCAGATCGGCGGGCCGCCCTGGGCCTCGAGCCACGCGAGGTGCTCGTAGACGGCCTTCGGCTCGCCCTGCGTGTCAGCGAAGATCGCGCAGTCGAAGCGCACGGACACGTCGCCGTCCATCGCCATGAGGTAGAGGGCGGTGGACTGCCAGCCCGCGCCGAGCGAGAGGACGTGGAACTCCTTCACCGCCCCTCCGGGCAGGTCGGTCGCGCGCGTGGGATCATAGGATCAGCCGTAGCGGGATTGCCTCGACCTCCGGCGATGGTGCCCGGCACGATTGTAGCGCCGTCTCAAACTCAGAGGCGTCATCCTGGTCGCTGACGGCGATCCGCGTGATGTAGGCGTGGATCTTGATACCCGATGCGGTTTCACCCTCCCAGACGCGCGCCGGGACACGCTGGCCGTTAATCACCAGCTCAACCACCTTCGTTGTGTTCTCCAGGGTGACTCTCATGACGTATCTCTCTCCCTTTCGCCCGGCGGGCGAAGCGGCGCGTACTCCGCCGCTAGCGCCCGGTAGCGCTCCAGCCGCGAGGCCGCCTCAAGGATGACCTCGCTGGTCCGTGAGCCGTGGGGCACGGTCTCCACGAGGCGCCACAGCTCGTGGTCGAGTTCGTCATCCGAGAGCCGCGCGACGGCGACGACCACGAGGAGCTGGCGCGCCAGTTTCTCGTCCTTCCGCGCCCGCTCGTGGCCGGGCTCGAGGCGGCGGGAGAGGCGGCAGAGGGCGAACCCGGCGCGATGCACGAGCGCCGCGAGGCGCGTCCTCATCCCCCTTCCTCCCTGCGCTGCCACGGCGGCCAATCGCCCAGCGAGCCCGGCGTGTAGGGCGTCCGATAGCGCCGTGGCCAGTTCACGAGGGCGAACCGGACGCGCTTCAGAGGAAGCCGCAGGCGCGCTAGATGGTCACGATGCCCGCCGTGGCCTTCACGGAGCGTGCAGCGTGGCGCGGCGCGGAACGCCGCCAACCGGAGCACAGCGCGGCAGCGACGCCCCGTCATCGGTCTCGCGCCTCCTTCATGTGCTCCTCGATCAACCACTGGATCGCGCCCGAGCGGTTGCGCGGCTCGTTCTTGTGCCGCTTGAGCGCGTCCGCGAGCGTGTTGAGGTACTCGATCTGCTCGTCGTAGAGGCTGACGCTCACGATCGTGTAAGCCCGAGGCGGGGCGAGCCGGTGGCCCGCCGGCACGTTCGGTCGGCGCCGGACGCGGTCGAGGAGGTCCCGCGCGCGTTGACGCTTCACCGGCCGGCGCTCCATCTAATCGGGCGACCGTGGACGCCCTCGCCGGCCAGCAGCCGACCGGCTTCGCTGTCGGCGTAGCGCCGGAGCGCGATGCTGACGTTCTCGATCACGCCCTTCCAGTCCGCCGCGCGCTTGAGCATTTTCCGGTCCACGTGCAGCGCGAGGATCATGTAGAAGCTCCCGACCAGCTCGCGCGCCTCCTGGTTCGCGAGGTTCTCGCGCCGACGCAGAATTCCAATGGGCATGGTCAGGCGGCGCACTCTCATTCGGTTTCTGGTTCGTGCATCCGCAAGTACCCGCCGGCCTCCCCACGCATGGCCTCACGATCATCGGCCTTGCAGGCGCGGCAGAGAGCCCCGCGGCGGTCCAACGGCGCGTCACACCGCGTGCAGCGCCGATCTGCCCAGGCCTCGTCGCGGTCGGATTCGGTCATCATCGTCATCTCGCGCTATCCCCCCGCCGACCGACCTACCGCCGTCGCCCGGGCGTGCGCCATCGGGACGGCGACCTCGACCTTGCGGCAGCGCCCCTTGTGTCTCGACCGGCCGCAGCGGGCGCAGGTGGAGACGGCCCCGGTTGCGGGCGGGCTCCCGGAGGACTCACGAGGCGGCGCGCCGCCCCGCACCTCGCCGCCGACGTCGGTGATGTAGTAGGTCGCCGTCTTCGGGTCGAAGCGTCGGACGGGGCGCAGCTCCTCGCCGACCTGCACGAAGATGGCGTAGCCGCGGGCCAGCATGTCCGTCACGATCCGCTTCGCCCGCTCGATCTCCGGCCGGTCGTCCTTGTTGAAGGTCAGCGTCAGGTGGCCGCTGCCCACGTTGAGGATCTCGAGGGTACCGGACTCGTCAGCCATCATCCCCCTTCGCGCACTCGCACAGCCCGCCGTGCTGACAGATCACGCAGCACCAGCCACGCCTGAGCGAGTCGGTCACGGAGAGCGTGTCTTCCGGCGCCCCGCAGCCCTCGCATCCTGTCTGCGGCGCCGACTCGACCTCGTGGGGCTCGCCCCCGTGCCAGCAGAGGTTCACGGTACCGCCTTCTGCGCGAGGATCTGCCGCCCCGTCTCGTTGACGCGGTACCGCTCGATGCCGCCCGTGCTGGTGTCGCTGATCGCGCAGGCCCGGAGCAAGGCGTCAACCGTCCGAGAGGCAACGCGCTCGTCCCCGAGGTAGGCGTCGCAGCACTCGCGGACCAGTTCCGCCTCCTCGCCGCCCGGGTCGGCGGCCTCCCGCTCGGCCATGATCCGGAGCACCTCGCGCTGGCGCCGCGTCAGGGCGCGCCCGAAGGCGCGGATCAGCGCGAGGCTGCCGTCCATCATCCTGCCACCCGGGCGGGGGCTACTCCGGCGGCGCGGGCCGGGTGGGGGCCGATTCCCCCGCCGGGAGGCCCGGACGCGCCGCCGTTTCGCCCGGCGGGCGAATCCGCGAGATCGGCCACGAAGTGGGCCGCGCTCTGGGGACCCTCGCCGAAGAGTTCTCGATGGAGGAGCAGGGCGAGGTGGTCGGTCTCGACCGCGCCGCGCTCGAGGAGCGGCATGACTAGGTCTACGCAAGGTCGCTGGCGCCTGAGGAACTGCTGGCCGCCGCGCCGCGCCAAGTCCTCGCAGGCGTCGGGATCCGACGCGGCGAGGTGCAGCCGACAGCCACTGGGACGGTCAGCGTAGACCGAGCATCGCTGATCCGCCGTCAGGAGCGGGCAGGGCAGGCGGAGCCGCCGGTAGGCTACGACGTCGGGCGCGACCTCGCTTGCCAGCGCCGAGGTCGCGAAGCGCTCGACCCAGCCGCGCACCGCCGCCCTGATCTCGGCTTGCCGCTCAGGGGGCATCCGCCGGATCACCACCGCGATCAGCCGCGCCTCGTCCCGCACGGCGTAGACCGGCTCTGAGCAGCACCAAGCGCACCCCGCCCGACAGGGCGGCGGAGCGGCACCAAGGGCCGTGACCTCGCGCACGAGCTGCTCCGTGTGCCGGTCGGTCGCCGCGTGGACGTCGCGGATGAGCGCGAGGGGGCGCTTCACGCGGGCGCCTCCTCGGTCGCGGCTTGGTCGGCGAGCCGCAGGCTACGGAGATCGCCAGGCCAGCGCTCTAGAAGAACGGGGCTAGTGGACCACAGATCGCGCGATTGGGCGATGCGTAAGCCGAGTCCCTCTCGGTAGGCGAAGAATTCCTCGGCCGTCTTCGGTCCCTTGGAGACGTTGCACGGGCGGCACGCACAGCAGATATTGTTCGCGTCGTTGCTGCCACCCCGCGATAGAGGGACCAGGTGGTCGGGCTCAAAACCGACAGCGAGGGGCTCAGCACAGTACCAGCATTGGCCGCCCTGAACAACGAGGATCCAGAACAATTCCCATGCTGAGTGCGAACCTAGGGCCGCAGCTACCCGTGCCCGGCGGCGGGCTGCGTAGACTTTCGCCATCCTCAGCGCACGCACGCGACCACCGGCGTCATAGGCGGCTTTCATACGAATGAGCACTCGCTCACGGCGCCGACGGTAGCTTGACCGACCGCGCTCTCGGGCGACCTCAAGATTGAACCGTCGCCACGTCGCCATCCATCGACGATGGTAGGCGCGGTACTCCGGCGTTGATCTCGTGCAGTTCTTGCAACGCGACGTCACGCCCATTGGGCGATTCCGCCGGGCCTGAAATTGATCCAGCGGCTTGTCCTGATTACAGCCGGGACATCGGAGAGAGTCACCGATTGTCTTGCGCGGAGGCATTTTAGGACGACATAGCCGCAATCGGCTCGCTGTCGTGAATGACGAGTCCGGCAGCCTCGAAGTCTTTGCGGGCGACGATGTAGCGCGGCTGGTCGGTCAACTCAAGCCGCGCGAACGGGTAGCAGGCGGATGTCACGCACGAGCAGTATGAGCACTGCCACGGCAGATCCGCCTCCTCGAGGATTCCGGTCTGGCCGCAGTCCTCGCAGGGCTTGGGCTTCTTGAGCGGCTGTCGGCCCGACTTCTGCATGGTCTGGATCTTCGTCCCCCCGCACGTCGGACACACGAAGTCCGGACCGTACTCGCGCCACCAGCCGACCAACCGCTCCTGCGCATCCGCGGGCGGCTCGTAGAGCAAGACGCGGAGGATCCGCTCGCGGGCACCCTGGAGGAGGGCCGGGTCGCGCGGCGTCCAGACCTCGCCCGCGTCCCATGAATTGTCCTCGCGGAGATCCTCGCCGCTCGGCTGGCCCGCCTCGGTCTCCACCCGGTTCTCCCGCACCCAGAAGATGTCCTGCTGCCCATTGGTCCGGGTCAGCGTCACTCGCGTCCGCTCAGCGCCCGACAGGAACGCGATCTCGAGCAGGTGCGCGGTGTCCTTGCACTTGACGAACCACACGGGGTCGAGCCCCGTGGCCTCGGCGGTCATGGCGAGCTGCACGCGCTCGCGATAGCCCATATCGCCCATCAAGGCTCGGCGGAAAGAAAAACGAGACATGCTCTTGAATTCTACGACGCAGAGCCGTCCGAAGTCGGGCAGCCGCACCACATGGTCCACGTAGAGCGGCACCCAGAGCACCAGCGTCCCAGGATCGAGCACGAAGCCGAGCGGCTTCGGTCGGTCGGGATTCCTATCGTCCCGCGGCGCCAGCCGCACCCGATCCTTCGTCCCGTCCTGCCCTAGCGCGATCCGCGGCGGCACGAACCCGCGGATGATGGTGCCCCACAGCGAGCGGTCGAGGATCTTGTCCGCCAGTCGCCGCTCCGTCGCTGCGTCAATGGGCACCGAGAAGTAGAACAGCTCCTCCGACATGCCCCCGAGCGCCGGGAAGGCGCGGCGGATCTTCGCCTTGAGGTCGGCGGCGTGCATGTCGCCATCCTCAAAGGTCCAGGCCGTCCGGATCGGTCGCACCTGCGGGCGGGTCAGATGAGGGACGCGCAGCATCTGGAGCTGCGCCGCGCAATTGCCGGCGGCGGAGGCCGTCGGGTTGCCCTTCGCGGGTTGACGGCGCTTCACGAGATCCGCCTCCGTGTCGTACAGGGCGAGCACCTTATCAAGCAACACGGGGATGCTCCTTTCCGCCGCCGATCCGCGCGAAGAACGAGGGCAGGCGCTTATACGTCCCGTGGAAGTTTCCGTGCTTTGCGATGAGTTTCGCGATGCCCGCCGGCATGCCCTGGACCCGCCGCAACCGGATGCCGCACTCGCCCAGCAGCGCAGCGGCGCGGCGAATGTCGCTGTGGCGATCCCCGATGTAGTACCAGCGGTTGAGGATCTTCACGGCGCTCAGATAGCCGCCGAGGTGCTTCCAGTAGGGCACCTCGCGGGGCTCGATTTCACGGCGGGCGGCTCGGGTGCGATCCATGGCTGATCCTCCTCGCCGCCGATCCTAGCGTGAATTCACGCCGCTGTCAAGCCCGAGGACGAGGAGCCCCGATCCTCTCACTCCGCGCGGCTGCGCAGGACCGCCTGCTCGAGCGGCGTCAGGTCCCATTGCGCGAGGACCACGTAGAGATTCGTCGCCAGGCGCTTGAGCAGGAAGGGGTCGTGCGGGACGCCCTGCCACGCCGCCTCCCAGAGGATATGGTAGCCGGACAGCGCGTGCGCTGGCCGGTACGGGGGCGGGATCGTCGGCACGACGGCGCGGCACTCGATGGATTGCCAGCGTTGACCCAGCGATAGAAGGATGGGAAGGGTCCCCGGTGGCAGGCTGATGTAGCTGGCGCTCGCGATGTTGGCCCGCGCCAGGCGCTCAGTCGAAAAAGAGGCCGCGCCGTCCAGCTGGCGCCGACAGAACACGGTCGGCGCGTCTGCACGGCAGATGGCGAGCCGGGGGCGGCCCTGCGCGTCCACGCCCGCCTCCACCATGACCTGGATGAGGTCGAGCACCTTCTGGCCCTGGCTGAGCGCACGGTAGCCCCGCATGAGCGCCTCGTCCTCCTTGCTGTGGCGGGCACGCACGGCGACGCGGTACTGCTGGAATGCCTTCCACGCTTGGTGGCGAGGGACTTGAAGCGTCGTAATCATCATGGCTTCCCCCTGTTCATGCCACGGCCCCGCCGCCGTCAAGCCGGTCGCGGTGTCGGGCCACCATCAACCGCTCGATCTCGCCGCAGATGTCCCGCAGGCACTCCGGGTTGAAGATCGTCCCGTCCGCCGGAAAGAAGGCGTACTGCCGCCAGCGCCCGAACCACTTGATCGTCCCGAGGATCGCCCCGTGGACGCTCCACACCTCGACCGTGCGGGTTTTCGCCCCGTTGAGCGTCACGTCGCTGAACCTGAGCCATCGGCTGAAGGGTGCCTCACGCGCTACGGGTGCCCCCGATTCGCCGGTTCGTTGGGGTTGCGGCCTTTCGATTTCCTGTCCGCGCTCGGAGTCTAACCCCTGAGCGGGATGGGGAGCGGTGGGCTTACGCTGCTCCTCGGCGGCGGCTGGCATCCGGATACCAG
>ERZ1292637.910-Hain-H14-01um-R3-910-length-14039-cov-6_pt1 | contig 14039 bp, 22 predicted proteins | sample MGYA00564405_ERZ1292637 | MGnify/ENA primary metagenome ERZ1292637 (study PRJEB36523, sample SAMEA6512645) | groundwater metagenome | collected 2019-01-09 | study: AquaDiva: Metagenomics assemblies of 32 groundwater samples | reverse complement strand
CAAATCCCTTCGCTGCGGAAGTTCATTCTAGCTTACAGGAAGTATGCGTATGTTTCAGTTGTGTCTCTGAATAGTACGGTGCAAGCAGTCGGTTGTATTTCCATTCTAGTTTCTTGTACGTCCTCTACAGTAGTCGGCATATCCATGTTGGTAATTTTGCATCCGGACATAGCTATCCTGAATGTGTCTGCCGAGGAGTTTGCGTCTGCTCCGGAAGTCCTGAAGACGAACAAAGTCATATTGACATCACTTCCAGTCTTGTATGCATTGTTGTAAAGTCCTGCTCCGGTTCCTCTTGCCAAGTTCAATGTTATATTGAATGAATAGTCCCTTGGTCCCGGAATTGGCTGGTCCATGAATCTGGAATTCCTGAGATAGAATGGCTTTACAATATTGTTGTTGATTGTCCATTCAAAGTCCTTCAATTCGGTCAAACTGCCGTCTCCTGGAAACAGATTTGCTCCGCTTAGTCCCGCTCCGCTTACAGTAAGCAGGACATCGTCCCACATGTATGGAATTGCCGTACTTGCTGTCACAGAAGTCCTTGCTCCGGAAGCGAAGAGAACAGTCGAAGTCGAATAATTCAATTCTCCCTCTATTACTTCCCCTTCTCTCCCTCTTACTGTGAACGTATCTATCACGCATCCAGACAAAGTTCTTTTGAGATTCACGTTCGTAGTGTCCGAACCTTTGAAATCTTCAATGGCGAACCATGGGAGATTTCCTCCTGTTTCACTAATAGTGTGAAGATAGTTTGGCGATCCTGAATTTTGCACAGAACCAATGGCGAATGTGAATATCTGGCCGTCTTGTATCCTGAATCTCATTGTTCCATTGTAATCTGGCTGAAGATCCAAGAAAGCGTCAATATTCCTGTCTCCACCACCTACGTATCTTACTGCTTCTCTGCTTTCGTCTTCTGTGAACGTATGTTCCATGACTTGTCCTAACCAAACAGCTGTTCCAGAGCTTGTCGGATAGGCTCCGCTAGGACGGAAGAATACAACTTGGGTATTTGCACCGATAAGGGATTCTACAATAGAACCCCACCTCCAATTGTTGTAATTATTTTCTTGGGATTATTTAAATCATTTTCAAAAAAAACAAAACATTTCCAACCATATTTATTAAAATAATCTATTCTTTGTTTTTCATATTCTTCTGGAGTAATTTTTTGAATTCTCTTACAAACTTCTCTATTTCTTATTTCTATACATTTCTTTTCTTCCTCATTTATGAAATCGGGATTTTTAGTTCCAATTCTAAATTTCATATTACCAACATACTTATAAGGAAGATTGTTTTTTTCAATCAATTCAATAAATTCTTTTTCTAATTTTGTCGGATTTTTAATAAATCCTTTCATTCGTTTTTCAAAAAATAAATCAAAATTCTTTGGAAGTTTTCCTTTCTTTGTTGAAGACATCTTTAATTTTGTTTCTTCAGTAAATCTTTTTCCTCTCATTCCATAATTAGGATATAATTCTTTAGGATATTGTTTACCATTATTCCATCCAGTATATTTATGTCCTTTTTTGAACCATCCTTTTTCACTTCCTGGAATATAAATTCCTTTCAATCCTTTACACCATGTTGATTTTCCTTTATGACTCAAACTCAGATTTTCTCGATGTTTTTCTGATAATTTCTTTCCTTTGTTCCAAGATATTCCTTTATAGATATTTTGAGAATTTATTTGAAATCCTCCAATTCCTGTTTTATTCATTTTTATTCCTCCAATTGTTTTAATAAGGATTCGGCACGCTTCTTTCCTATTGCAGGCATATTTTCAAGTTCTTCATAAGTTGCTGTTCTTTTTAGATTATCATACGATCCATATTTTTCCAAGAGAAGAGTTGCAATTTTCTGATCCACATCTTTGAGCTTCAATAGCTTTTGGAAATCTCCCTTCGTGGGTTCGAATCCCACCCCCTGCACTTCGAATTCTGAATTATTTTTCAATTCTTCGATTACTTCTATCGTTACTTCCATCCATTCTCCTTTTCTAAACACAATTTTCTCCGGAACTCTTATCTGTCCTATTTCTCTTGGTCCAGTGTATTTTATTTTTGGCATATAATCACTAAATAGTAATGAATTTATAAGAAACCTCTATGATTTTCCGGTGAAGTCCTTCTTTGTTCGGTTCATCGAGACTTACTATATTTCCCATCTGAAAATCATAAAGTCTTTCAAGAACAGTTCCGCTTCCCGTAGTGGAATCCACATCATATTGACTGACTCTCAAGAGATTGAATACGGATCCGGCCAATTGATCTCTCTCTTTTACATTCTTCGAAAAGACATTTATCACAAAATTAACTGGAATTATTACTCCTTCGGATTGCATTCCCAGTCTTTCCATCACTCCCATTGTCGCATCTAAAGTTATGATTGGATATTTTACAGAACGTTCTGGCCAGGAAGTCAATACAAACTGCTCGGCTCCCGCTCTCGGAGAGCCTGGATCGGAAAGGCCTGAAGAAATAAGACTTCTGATTCTTAAAATTGCATCACTGATAATACTGGGATTGTTTATCGTTGGAATTCTTACAACCTCGCTTGGTTACAGAGATTCAGCAAAGAATCTCTATTAAAGAATTCTTCTTGCAGTTATTTATTACTTTTTAATGATTGCCAGTATGAATGAATGCTTTTATGACATCTCCCACATAAGACAACCATATCCTTGAATTCATTAGTATATTTTAAATGATGAATTTCTAATTTATTTGAAGAGAATTTTCTTTTGCATTTTTTACAGATATAATTGGATTTTCTTAAAAGTTCCTTCCTGTGTTTTCTTGCAAAATGCCATACGCTTTTCTTAAATTTAAATAAGGAAGGATTTTTAAGTGTGTTTTTAATTCTATTATTTGTATAAATTTGTTTCCATTTTCCTGGATTTTCCTTTTGCCATTTTTTAACATTTATATAATGTCTTTTCCAATTTTTCTTGTAATAACATCTTGCACTGCAGAATTTTTTATCTTTTCTTTTTTTTATGAATTCTTTATTACATTGTAAACAAAAACCTATTGTTTCCATTATAATATATTAAATATAATAATTATAAATCATTTATACTTTCATCGCATTTCTTATTTTCTCATTCAATTCAGGAGTTATAGTAAGTTGTACACGGGTAATGGCACGAGTAATGAATGGATTTGGAGAAATCGGGCCGACTTGTATAAATTCTCTGTCGGATGCCAGAAATTCCTGCAATTTCGGATTGCTCGTAAGGGGATTTATCTGGCTTCTGTGTATCCAATGCCTTCTCGCTCCGAAATGATGATAGACAGCATAAGGAACAATTCCAGGAGGATAATTGAAATCCCCGACTATCCATTGAAAAGATTCTGGATGAATTTTTGTGAAGGCGAATTTCATAGTTCCCGTGTCTTCTGGAGCAAGTTCCCTTATTCCCTCTATTGTCTTGTCTGCGAATTTTCTTATTGCTATTACCAAAGTTGTTCTTATAGATCTGTCTCTTTTCGGAATGTTTTCCAATACTTTTTCTAATCCTTCTATTCTGACAGATGTGCGACGTATTTGAGCCATAATTAAATAGTAAACCTTCGACAGTAAACTTTTTTATAAATTAATCCTTCTTCAATTACATAGTCAAATATTTTCAAAATCGAATAAGATCCGGTGTTCGGCCCTCCAGTCACTGCAATCATGTCATTCTCGTCCAATGCAATTCCGGAAGGAAGAAACATTTTCACATCATCCAGCCTTATCAATCCCATATTGATGAACTGGCTGTCCTGGCCGAATTGCCTTTCAGAAACTGGAAGAATGAAAGCAGATCCAAGAGAAGAGCCTGTAGTTGAATAGGAAGCCTCGTCATAGTCTCCTGCGGTGAAAGTTCCGCTTCTTGCATTGATTATAACTCTCATTCCATATGTATTGATTACATCATTGAAAGTTTCTTGGATTCCAGATGCAAGAACTCCCATTTAACATCACACTCCATACACTTTCGTTATTTTTACGTCTCTATGTGCACCTTTCATTCCCATGTTTATTTGCTCTATGAAAAATCTCAATTGTTGGGCATCTGGACTGTTAGTTGCTGCCCCACGTGAGGCACGGAATTCCCCGAGGCTGAAATCAAAATCAACTCCAACTCCAAGCTTTCTTCCCATCACGTAGGCTGCTCCTAAATTTACAAGAATGTTCTGGTATTTTACTGGAACGGCCGTTGTTGAAATTGAAGATTCGCCGAACCAGTTTTTTATGTCTTCCATTGCAAATTCTATATAAGACTGCACGCTTCCATTGCTTACAGTAGAAGGAGGATCCTGTATCCTATCCAATGATTGAGTTGCAATACTTCCCAAACTTTGATTGGCTGGCATAATTAAGATTAGTCTTCAGTATTATTTAAAAGATTACAAAATTTTCCAATATGGAAAATGTCTTTGTTTTCCAACATGCTGTTCCCTTTTTTCCGTTTTTCAAATCTTTTTCGACTTCCTTATTTTCTTTAAGGATTTCTCTAAAGAAAGCGATTGCAGCTTGGATTGAACTTACTATTGTGGCTGTCAGGAAAACATATTCCAAAGGAAAGTTGGCCTGCAAAATTGAATCCGCTGTAAAAATACCCGACATTGTAGTGAAAAAGGCTAACCCAGAATTGGCAAGAATTCTAATCCATCTCATGTTCTCACCTAGATTATCCAATATACTCTGAAAGTTACTGAAGAGCCTGCACTCATCGTTCCGCCGGAACTTCTGAATATAAGAGGACCCATGGCGATTGGCAATTCTACCGAACCTGTGATGGTTGCATTGTTTGTGGCATCGACTGAAGATACTCTCGGATAATTCGTATTTGTAGCAGCTCCGGAAGTGATTCCGAAATCCCTGAAAATTATATTGTTTGTCCCGGATTCAAGTATGTCTACGAATGCCGGAGAACCGTTAGTATTGTTTGTAAGATAATCTACTCTATGAATTCTTCCGACTACTGCAGTATCGGAACCGGTTATGCTCTGATTTGCTCCGCTAATCGTAATCTGGAAGCTGTTCAATGCTCCTGCTAATACTGCCATCTTTATTCTCTCTTTTAGTCAAGGTAAGTCTTCACGTAAGAAAAGAAAATGAAGACTGTTGGAAATTTTATCTATTACCGACTGCTATCCAATCGAATGTTGTGGACGCTGCACCATGACTTATTGCGAAGAAGCTTCCAGCATTTGTAGAACCAGCTATTGTAGTTATGTTTACATTAGCCGTTCCTCTTGTAGCTGTGCTTATGAAGTAAGTCGAATTTGCAAATCCCTCTGGCAATACTACCCAGAATATTGATGCCGCATCAGTTAAGCCAGAACCTGCTTGTATATACAAGTTCGCGTAAGCTGCTGGGCTTCCTAGGTTAGCCAAAGCCAAAGATCTGCTCTGTGCCTGTATGCTTCCTGCAAATTGTGCTGTCGTTCCAGAGAAGCTTGCCGCTCCGAAGACACTACCTACTACAGCTATGTCTCCTCCAGATGCTTCTGAATAGCCAAGAACTGAACCGGTTAGCAGCAATTGTGCACCTGACGCTACCGTGAATCCCGCTAGGGATCCAGTCATCAGTATGTCTAATTCTGCCAATCCATCTCTCAATGCCATTTTTTACACCTCAATCAAACACAAGAATATTATTCTTATGTCGTAGTGATTTTGGCTATGGAGCTTGTTCTTAGGCTGTCTGCTTCAAATCTCTGGGTTACGACTACTCCACTCAAGTCATGAGTCACGTCGTCGTATCTTTCGATTGTCACTGGTCTCTTCTCCACTATCACGAAGGCATGTTCTCTGTCGATTATGTATGCGGATGTTGATGTAATTGCATGTGTGCTGATTACTCTTACATCCATTCCGAATATTCTTCCGATTATTCCTCTTTCAAAGGATTCTCTAGTTCCTGCTTTGTCTGCCTCAACGAAAGTGTCAATATTTCTCAAGTCATTTGCAACTTCTGGACCAACTATAAAGTCGGTTGCAGTATAGAAGTTGTCTTCGAGATATTGCATCGCTCTCGTGATGTTGGCTACAGTTATTGTCGCTCCTCCGCTTACACTGTTTGCAGCGTCGTCCAATGCATTAGTTACGATTCTTGAGTCTTCATTCTCGCCAATCTCACGACCTGCTGTCATGATATTGTGTTGAATCAAGTCCCATTTTGCATCTTCCTGCATTTCCTTTGTCACCAAAGGTCTTACACCGTATTTTAGAGGTCTAATGTTCGCAGTCGAATATCCGGCTACATCGATTGGTATTGCCGCACCTTCGGCAACTCTGAAGACTGTCATGCTGTCGACATCTACCAAGTTCAATTCCACAGATGATCCTGGAATTCCTTCTGGTCCGATGACGATTGCTGCCAAGTCTCTTCCAAGTCTAGCCTTTTCCACAGCTTCGATGAGGGTATCAAAGATTTTTCTCTCGATTAAGAGAGTTCCTTGAGTTCCAGTAGCAGTTGTCAAGAGTTCTCTAATATTTTCTGCCATTTATTTTCCCTCCTATATGCTAAACCTTACTATTGCAAAGCCGGTCAAGGCAGTTGCTCCAGTAAGTGCTCTTCCAATTCCTCTGTAGACCATTCCAGCATTGCTTCCAACTACTCCGATTACCATGTTTCCATATCCTGCAGACATTACTGGCATTCCACCAGAAACTGCAGCCGAACCGGCAGGAAGCACTACTGTTCCTTGCATGAGAACTGGAACTTCTGTACCCGAAGCCGCTGATTGTAAGGCAATTCCAACACATTGAGTTGCCAATGTTGATCCGGGCAAGACGAATAAGTCATTCCAGGCAAAATTTCCCTGTACAGAACCTACTACGTCAAGACCGCTTGCAAATCCAAGCAAATCTCCACCAGATACTATGTCAGCCGCTCGTGCAGTGATGATTCTTCCAGCGTCGTCCAATAGTACTAATTTATCATATGCCATTTTCCATCACTTTAGCTCAGTATATACCGACCTGTCTTGGGGTCTCTATTTTTTCCCCAGATGCTAACTCCTTCTCTTGTTCTTTCTAACACGAGATAGTTTCCATCCGAGGGTTCAGTTACAACACTTTTGGATTTGTCGGCAAATCCTTCAGTGCTTTCTTTCTTTACTGAACTTGCTTTCTTAAGCAAGTATTCAAGCGATTCGGCTGGCAAAGAATTCAAAGATTTCTTTTCATCTTCGATCTCTTCTTCCTTAATCATTCCGGCCAATTTCTCGGCTTCGATGACTTTGGAAACAAGTTCTTCTTTCTTTGCTTTTTCTATAGCCTCAAGTTTCTGTTTCAGTTTCTCATTCTCTTTTCGAAGATCTTCATCTCCCATGGATGAGGCTGGAACAGATTTCTTGGCTTCACCGAACTCTTTCTTGAGTTCTTCCTTGAAGGAGGCAAGTTCAGTTTTCAATTCTTCTAATTCCATGGTTGTCTCCTCCTCAAGAGATTTATATTCTTCCTCGACTTTGTCAAGGAAATCAAACTTTTCACGAATGACACCTGTTAGTCCTGCGTTCAACACGCCGGGAACTGCCACGAATGACAATTCCAAGAATTCGATGCCTTTCGCTACTCTGACTTTTACATCATTAACAGCTTCTTCTAGGAATTCCTTTACCCTTGCTCCAACAGAGACTTCCTTTATCCTTCCGTCCTTTATCATCTGTTTTGTCTGTTCATCCATTATCTTTGCCTTGAATGAAACATTTTTCTTGCCCGAATCAAACTTTGATTCCGAAACTCTTCCTAATATTGACTTCACGCTTTCCTGATTATGCGAATCAAGTATCGCTCTTCCATTCAAAGTAGGAGCAGCCTTTTCCAATTCCTCTGCAGTGTATTTTATATCATTCCTGCTTGTAGTCTCTTCGATTGCAATTCCCTGCACGATGAATTCCTTGTTCCCTTCAGTCTCTTCAACATAATTTATCGGAACTGCGTATTCTACAATGTCAAAATCAGGCTGTATTTCTTTCAATAATTCTACAAAGTCCTCCCTTCTCGGAGTCTTTCCACCATGCTGCTTCTTCCAGGCCGCAGTTGCAATTGCAAAAATATCAGATTCTGAATAAGGTTTCTTAGTTCTCGGATTAGTTTTTCCCTTCAAGCTTGCCGCTATTTTTCTTCTTAATTCGTCAAATTGTTTTGGCATTGGTCTTCCTCTTATTGTTTTTGGAATCAATTCCGGCTCGGATCCTGTAGAAAGGAATTCTACATTACCGTATATCCCTTCCCACATACACATCTGTATTCTCCAATCCTTGTTTCTTCCGCATCTAATCCACACATGCATCTGTAAGTTCTTTTCTTCATTTCGGTTGTTTCTATAATTGGAGATTCAATCACAACTGGTTCAGCAGTTTCTATTATAGTTTCTTTTGGAGATTTCTTGACAACCGAAATTTCAGTTAATATTGGGTTTTCAATTCTTCCAATTCCTTTTTCTTTCAATCCTTTGATTTTTTCCTTGAATTTGTCTTTTGATTTTTTCTTGAACAACATCACTGATTCACTCCTTCAATAAATTCAACATGTTGCCTCTGCCTGTGGGTTGCGGACGTGCTTCCTCTTACAGTTCTTGCATCCACATCAAGCTTCTGCTCCATCCAAGCAACTGTCCCGAAAAGCTGATTTCCCGCTCCTTGAAGATTTGGATTTGCTTGATTTCCATTGCTTCCGAATACAGGATCTTCAGTCCAACTGTCTAATTTTAATACATCATCCTGGTCAAGAACAGCCTGTCCTGATTGACAAACATGGGCAAAATCACTTATATAATCTTCTGCTGCATATGTAGTTCGGCAATGCGGACAAATTCTTGTTACCATATTTAAATATCTCCACCGAGAAGTAGTGAAAACTACTTCTGTAATTGATATCCTTTATAATAGAATTAGATTCCGAGCTATAAGTAAGTTTCTTATTCCTTATTTTTCTCTTTCTCTTTCATTTCATAGTATATTTCTCTACTTACAGGATTAGAAAGAATAGCTATCTTATTTTCCTCAGATTCTTTTGAAAGAGAATAAACTGCTTTTTTATAATGCTTCCAACATACAGGCTTTCTTCCTTTACCATCCAAGTCGGAAAAAAGAACTCCTATTTCGGGTCTTTCTGTATTCTCTTCTGTACAGTGAACGCAAAGAGGACGCTTGGATTTTTCATCAAACTTTAATTCTGGCATGTAATATTCTATAGGTATCTGCAAGACTTAAACTTTCTTCATGTTCTATTTTCTTGCCTTTTACTTTATGTTCAGGACATACTCCGTCTTTTGATTTGAACTTGTGTCCTTTCGGACACATGAATTCATTTTCATGCTCCATAATTATAATTCTTCATCAGGATTATTTATATCTGGATTTTTCGGTTTGATTGGATTCTCCGATTTTTCCGGTTTCTTTGGCAATGGGATTTTTTTCTGCTCCAAGCCAAGTAATATTCTTATCTTGCTTTCTATGTCGAGTTTTGTAATCGGACTGAGATCCGGAGTCTTCATCAGATTCATGAGTCTTGTGAGTTCAAGATCTTCCATTTCCATAGTAGGTTGCCCCCATTCAAATTCCACTTTTTCGGGCGTTAAAAATTTGAAGATTTTTGTTTCGATTTCTTTCTCTATGAAAGCCTGGATTGATTTCGCCCTTCTCTCGAATGCATCCATCTGCACGTTCGCAAGCCCTTCTGGCACATTTGCTCTTCCAAGAAGAACAGCGGGAACTTGAAGACCGTAGATTATTATATTTTCATAATTGTCGAAGAACGGCTGGAGCTCCGGAATTCTTCCGCGATATTGGAGAACTCCAATGTCTACTGTATGATTTGTGACAAATTCATTCACTGCCTGCAAGTCGGAAAGTTCATTTGCAACTGTAGTCACATCGGCAGAAGATGCGGGAAACTGGTCTGATCCGACTTTCACATGCATCGGAGGGTTTCCTCTTCTGTTCAATATTGTATTTGAAATCTTCTGGGATTCAAGATAAATCGAAAGAGGGGAGACTTTTGCAGAACCGACTAATGGACGAATTACGCTTGTTCCATATGGAGTATCTCCGATTGGATCAAGAGGGAAGTGAACTATTTCATCAGGAGTAAAAAGAATCGGCTTTCCGCTTCCCATCCACTGACTGTATCCAAGCAGTTTTCCTTTATTGTCTCTTCTGATGAAAATATATTTCGGATTCAATGGTTTGAGAAATGATTCGCCGACTCTTTCTGAAAAAGCCGATCCGAAAACAAGAGCATCTCTTATTATTCTTCTTAACCATGTGTTAAAATCCTGGATTTCCATGAATTCTTCGATTTTCTTTTTCGTCGATTCACTTTTGGTTTTTATGAAAAATCCGGGACCGATTACAAAATCAACAGTCTTGTCTATTCCTCCCTTGATTATCGGAACTTGTAGATATGCATTCTCCAAGACAGTATAATCATAAGGATGCTTTTCTCCTATTTCTTTTGAAATATTCAGATCGATTCTTTCTTCGGCCTTTCCAAACTGCTCTTCCAATATATTTTTTCCAATTTCAGTTATGATTGTAGGAAAATTTTCTATTATCGCTCTCTGCGAAATGAATATCATATTTATATCTTAACTCCTTTGTTATTTATTATTACCTTCTTATTCCAATCGCGGTGAAGCTGATATTTCTTCTCTCTTCCGGGCTGACTGCAAGTGCCAGTGACATCACATAATCGTCGAATTTCCCAGGAGAATGCTTGTATTTGTTGTATCCTCCTGCCGTTTCTGTCTTTTCAAGGGAATGAAGCTGATCTATCAGATTGTCATCCTTGGGAATCTCTATCTGCTGATTTTCGAAAAGTATTCTGAGATTGGGAAGTAATCTCTCTTTCATTTGATTTGTCAAAGATATTCCTTGTATCAGTCCTCCCCACTGCCTTTGAAGAGTTTGAGTCAATGGAATTCCCGGACCCTCTTGATCGACAAACACTCTTGTTGGCCTGATTAATATTATCAGACTTTCGAGAAATTTTATCTGCTGGGAAAAGTCCCATGGAGCGGTCTGGCCTTCTATTCTATCCTGGCCAATGAATTCTTTTATCGGAGGCCGGATTATCCATTTCTCTTTTGTCTTTTCTGCAACTGTAACTACAGTGGAACTTCTTTTGCCGGAAAAATCAATTCCAATATAAACAGGATTTCCGGTTCTCATGTTGAAATATTTTTCTATGTCCTCGTTTATGCACGGCCTGATGAGTTCGTAAGGGAAATAGCTGACAGATTCGTCCACGAAAATCCCATGATATTCCTGATCAAATTGTTGCTGTGTCATACTTACTTTTTTCTCGAATATTTTTACAATAAGTTCAGGATCATCCACGACTACTCTTGTATAATTTTCCTGTTGTAAATTCCCGATATTTTTCTCAGGCTTTTCCACCACAAATTCAAGTCTTTTGAAATCATTTAATTTTCTTTCACTCTCATCCCATATTCTGTAATATTCATTATTTTTCCCTTTGGGAGTAGATACAAGAGTTACTTTTCCTCCTCTTGTGGTTGAAGGAAGCAATGCCTCCCATATTTCTTTCGAATTATCAAAATGTGCAAATTCATCTATATACACAATATCGGCTCTGTAACCTCTTACAGTATTTCCACTAATTAATGGAATTCCATTTCTCCTTATAACAATAAATTTTTTAGGAACTGAAACGCAGTATATTTTTCCATCATATTTTCTTTTTTCCAAATATTTTTTGAATAAAAATGTAAATTTATTACTTTCAATTACTTTTTTCTTTCCTTCCCATATTGTATATGATTTTCTACCAAATGAAGTTCTTCCATTTGGAAATGTTCGTATACGTCCATTTTGTTCTTTTATACTACATGGATTTCCTAATCTTAATTCCATTTCCTGGATATCATCTATTAATTGCTTAGAAATTGTTGTGCATCTATAATGATTATTGTGAATATCTCCATCCCCTTTGAAATACCAATCAAGAAATATTCTTATCTGCCTTGGTGTAGAATTTTTGATTATGTCTGGAACAAACTTATTTTGAGATGTCCCAAATTGTTTTAAAAATAGAGTTAGATTTTTATTGAAAATTTTGAATCCTCTATCATCTTTATAAAATTTTACAGGTATTTTTTTCAGAAAGTTTTCTATATCTTCTCTAACATTGTTGTTATATTGATAAATTATCGTATCATAAGAAATTCCTTTTCTAATTCCCGTGCATCCTTCTGCAAGATATATTCCCATGAATTTGCAAAATTCATCTCCATTAAACTTTATTTGAGAAGATTTCCTACCATCTGTTTGCGGAGTAATGAAAGATTTAATATCTTTTCCTTTCCAATTAAATGCTTTTGCTACAAATTGTTCATATTTGGATATTTCATCTATTCTTACTATTTTACTTCCAAGATTTTTTCTTTTAATTTTATTCCAATCAAATAATAACATTCTGTGATTGGGAGTTACGGAAAAATCAAGATTTTTTCTATGATAATCATACATAATTCCATTATAATTTTGTCTAACAATTTTATCTGGTATTACAAACGACATTTCAAGTGTATTTTTGTCTATTTGAGCCACTTTATCATTATCTTTAAGTTCTGGAAATCGAACCCATCCCCGATTGGTTAATATTTCAGTTTTGTCATCATAACATTCCGGATTGTTTGGAAGAGAAATTATTCTTGAGCCATTCTTGAATTTTTTCAAGGTTTTTGAATCGACAATAAGCTCTGTGGAAAATGTGTATATTTTATCTTTGCATTTGAAATTCAAAGTCACTTTCTCAAGAGAATTAAGAAAATTTTCCGCAGCTTCCATGAGTTCTTTCGAGCTTCTTTCTCCGGTAGAGACGAACAATATTGTAATATTCGGAAACCACACACAATTATAAATTGCTTCCATTCCGATTGATGTGGAAATTCCAATCTGCCTAGCTTTATCTATTATTCTCAAATTTGATTTATCCAAAAGAAAGGCTTTCTGCCAGGAATAGAGCTTTAATTTTTCTCCTCTAAGAGTAGTAAGATTTTCAAAAAATTCTACTGGATTTGAAAGGGGATATTTTGGAACTTCTCCGTACTGCATTTACTCTTCCATCTCGACTACTCCAGATCCTGGCTTTATTTCCTGAAGTTTTTTTTTCTTAGTAGTATAGATTTTCCTTTCTTCTTTTAAAGGATTCCCTTTCTCGTCAACTTGAATTTTATTTCCGTCAATTATCTTATATCTTTTCTCTTGAGGTTTTACAGGAATCTGGGCTTTCTCTTCTGCAAGTTCTTCTCCAGTTTTTTTCCTTACAATGACTTTTCTTACAAAGTCTCTGCCAAGTTCAGCACAGTTTTGGCATTTCCATATTATCTCTTTCACTAATTCATTGTCTGCGAATTCAACTTTCTTTGTCTCCTTGAATACGCAGATTCCGCAGTGGAATTCCACGTCAAATACAGTTGTCAGTTACTTCACCTCTTTTTCGGCTACTTGGATTGTGGCTATCTCAACTGTTTTCTTTGGATAGTTCTCTCCGAAAGCAATTCCATGCCCCTTTGGACAGCGATATTCCCTGAATTCCCCTATCTGTTTTGTAGAGTCTTTCATGTCGACAATCGCAGCAATTTTCTCGGGTTTGCCTTTGACAATATATTTTTCTATATCTTTTTCAAAAGTTCCCTTTTTGTAGTCTTCCCTTGCACATGTCTCGCAGAGGGGGAGCTTCCTGTTTCTTGCTTCCAATCTCCAGTCGACTTGCACAAGCTGCCTGAATTCTCTATCCATTGCTTTAGCTGGTAGTACCATATTTATTCCTCCTTTGGATTTATAAGAATTTTTATATCTTCTTTCGGTTTACTGGCAGAAAGAACATCGAACCAGAATTTTATATACGAATGAACCATATCCACTTCAAGGCCGTGGATTGTAAGGGATTTCGAATAGATTGGTTTCTTGCTTTGGGAGTATATATGTACAGTGACTCCGGTCTTTCCTTTTCTTTTTCCCATATGTTCTTTGATTACATTAACCATAAGATAGTATATTGAA
>ERZ1292637.730-Hain-H14-01um-R3-730-length-16558-cov-5_pt2 | contig 14050 bp, 26 predicted proteins | sample MGYA00564405_ERZ1292637 | MGnify/ENA primary metagenome ERZ1292637 (study PRJEB36523, sample SAMEA6512645) | groundwater metagenome | collected 2019-01-09 | study: AquaDiva: Metagenomics assemblies of 32 groundwater samples | reverse complement strand
AGGAATAAAATGAGAACACTAAACCAACTTCAAAGATTTTTCAGGACTCATGAAATGAGACCCGATTATAGGTATCAATTTTTTATAGGTGGCACTCCAGTAAAACGTGAAAATAGCTGGGGTGGAATCCGTGTTGACTATGATAATAAAGAATTAATCGGTGGGGATTTAGAACAAGCAGTTTATTGTTGTGGTGTCTATGAATTTGGTAACATCAGCACCCCCAACAAATTTGTTGAAGAATGGAAAGCCATTATTGAATATATGTTAATTAAAGAAAAACTAGAGTATCTCAGGGTGGAAACTTTGACTGCCCCGGAGGATTATAAAGCATTAGAAGAAGCATTGGTTGCTTGCGGATTCAGATTAGTCACTACTATCAATAGTCGCCATGCCAAGAGAGCCATCCGCGATCCTAAGAAGCGCTACAAAATCAATATTTGGGAATGGTTAAAACCTAAAGATGTCCAATCCTGAACAAGAGAGAGTTTATTTTAATATGTGTTCTGCATGGTCACAGTGGCTTTCAGATGGGGATCAAAATACTCTAGAAAAATATTGTAGATTACTGTATAAATTTGAATCTCTGAAGGCGACCGATTATGCTAAGGCTACCAAACTACCAACTGGGGAATGGCTGTGACTCATACGGATGAACTACACCTGGAAATTTTAACTCTCCGAGAAGAACTGAGAAATTGTTTACATCATCGGTCATTAAGAGAAATGAAATTGGAGGAAGAACTTAATTGGTGGAAAAATTTTACAAGATATGATCCTGACACTAGATACAGAGACAACAATTTACGAGAAAGGAAACCCCTTTGTTCCTAAAAATTCTTTGTGTTGCATCAGTTACCATACTGGCAATATGGTTGATTGTGTTCCAATTCAATACGGTGAAGAGCCTTACGGACACAGACTTGGCTTGGTACAAGAATTGGTTGACAATTCTTCTTTGCTTGTTGGTTTTAATATTAAGTTTGATCTTCACTGGTTAAGACGGTATGGGATTTCCTTTGATAAATGTAATATTTTTGATTGTCAACTCTGTGCATTTGTTCTTGCTGCTCAGAGAACCCCATATCCGTCTCTCAACGATGTGGCTCTCAGGTACTTGGACAGGAGTAAACTTGACGTTGTTGATACTGAGTATTGGTCACTGGGGATAGACACACCAAACATTCCTTGGGAAATCCTTAGCGAGTATGCTAAACAAGATGTAATCCTTACCAGAGATTTATATTACCATTTCCAAGATATACTCTTACAACCTTGTAACAAGAAACTAAAGACGCTTATTTCACTTCAGAATCAAGACTTGCTTACACTGGAAGAAATGGAATGGAATGGAATGAAGTTTGATTTTGAGAAAGCAAAACAAAAAGAACAGGAGATTAGTAAAAAACTTGAAGAGATTTATAGACAACTTAATGGAATTTTTCCTGGTACCAATATTAATTGGAACAGCGGTGATCATCTTTCTTGTGTCCTTTATGGTGGGATTATTTATGAGCCTATTAGAGAACCTATTGGATTCTTCAAAACGGGCACCAGAGCAGGAGAAGTTAAGTACCATTGGGTTCAGAAAGAGACCCAAATGGCTAGGTTAGTTGAACCACTGCCTAGAAGTAAACTAGCTAAGGAAGGATTCTGGAGCACAGCAGAGGATGTCCTTAAACAACTTCGGGCGAAGGGTACGGCGAAACAAGTTATATCGCTTGTACTTGAAGCGACAAAACTTGAGAAACTCAACGGAACATATTATGCAGGAATCCCTAAGTTGGCAAAAAGAATGGGATGGGAAGACGGATTTATCCATGGGCAGTTCAACCAAACCACAGCAGTCACCAGTAGACTAAGCAGCTCCAAACCTAATCTACAAAATGTGGCTGGCGATGTTGACGAACTCTTAACAACGAGGTTTATATGAACAAACGAAGTTACTTATGCCAAGTTTTGGTAGAAATACCAGAAGAAGTATATAAAGATTTTTCAGAACAGGCTGATTTGTTATTTCATAGTGCTGTTGGCGGGCTTCACAATGATAAAGATCAATGGTTATTGTCTGTAATCCGTGTGGAAAACGATGTAGTACCAAAATATTCAATATTTACTGAAGGGGGTGGAGTATGAGAGAAGAATTAGATAAAAAACTATGTGCTGACTATCCCGAAATATTCAGGGATAGACATGCAGATATGCGGCTAACTTGTATGTGTTGGGGATTTGATTGTGGGGATGGTTGGTACCCCTTGATAGATTCTTTATGTTTTTTATTGTCAGCAAATGTAATAAGTTTACAAAGAGATGTAGAACATATTTCTTCTGCAATGAAAGAGGAAAGCAATAAAGAAAATCAGTCCATTTGGGCTAAAAATTACTACACGCAAGATACTCTAAACAAAAAATTATCTGAGTTGGACAAAGCAAAAAAAGCTGTACCTGTGGCAACTCAAGTAAAAGAAAAATTTGGAACCCTACGGTTCTATGTAGACAAGGCCACCGACAAGCAGTATAATTTTATTACTTTTGCTGAGGTAATGAGTGGGAAGACTTGTGAAACTTGCGGAACTACAAAAGATGTGTTTCAAACAAGAGGCTGGATTAAGACTACCTGCGTAACATGTAGTCCAGAGGAATGGATTGAGCACAACAGCGATTAAATATTGGTTCCAGTATACAGTTGGTCCGGTTCAATACAGATCGTTTAAGAATCACAAAGAGGCATTATGGTATGCTTATAATGAGGGGGATCATTTAATAGATTGGGGTAAATGTTAATTAATGTTGACATAAAGGGTTTGGAATGGATTGTAGCAGCCTTTCTTAGTCAAGACAAAGTTGCTATAGAAGAAATTCTTAGTAATGTAGACCAACATGGGGACAATCAAAAAAGATTTGGTTTTCCGGATAGAACTATAGCTAAGATATTTGTGTTCAAACTTTTATATGGTGGCACAGCTTGGGGCTACTCACAGGAAAGTATCTTTAGACCAGTAAGTAAATCAGAGAAATTCTGGCAAAATGTAATAGACCAGTTCTACTCTAAGTATAAAGGTATTGCCCAGTGGCACACAGAATTGATGCAGGAGGTTACTACCACTGGTAAGATTGTAATGCCTCATGGTAGAATCTATACATATGAGAAGAATAAGCACGGAGAATGGCCTAGAACTACCATTCTGAACTATCCAGTGCAGGGGCTAGGTGCAGACCTAATGATGATCGGTAGGATAAGCTTCTATAGGCGGTTTAAGGCTTCTGGATTACAGGGTTTGCTTGTTTCTTCAATTCATGATTCGCTAGTTATAGATGCTCCATCGAAAGAACTTGACAAGCTGGATGAAAACTGTTATAATATATGTATGATGCTGAAAAGTTGCATTGAAGACATACCAGCGAACTTTGAACGACTGTTTAAGGTTCCGTTTAACCTCCCTATGAGAGGTGAGACATCATATGGGATAAACAAAAAGGACATGGAGGTATGGAATGGGTAGACCTGTAACATGGACTGATGAACGAATCGCAACTCTGGTTCATCGGTTTAATCTTGGGTTCAGTGTGGCACATCTAGCTGATGAAGAGAAAGTAACTAAACCGCATATATATCAATTGTTAAGGAAAGGCGGAATAGTGTTTCGTAAACCTAAGGAAACTGTTAATGAACTCATGGCCTGACTATTGTGACCACAAATATCAACTTTGGCGTGAAGGGGTAGATAGTAACGAGTACCATTGTGTAAAGTGTACAAAAGGAATTGTAGTACGAAAAGATGACTGGGGTCCAGAGACAACCAGGTCAATACAACAACTAAAGGATACTAATGCGAATTAAGATACTTGCAGTAGAGATTAAGGAAGTCAAGGAAGGCAAGAAAGACTACAAGATTGCTGATGTGTCCTACAAGAACCTTGAATTCAACAAGGTTGAGGGGAAGAAGATTGTATCCTTCGCAAACCCCGATGTATTCCAAGCATTGAAAGATGCCAAACCTGGAGACGAATTTGAAGTCACAAAAGGTGAAAAATCAGCAGCAGGATTCGTCCCCTGGACTAGATGCATACCCGTGGAAAGTGGATCTGAGGATGGCCATGAAGAAGTGGGCCGAACAGGAATTAGTGCCAGCAATCAACAGATACCTAGCAAAAACTTTCCGAGAAGCACGTATGAAACTCCAGAAGAGCGAGCACGAAAGCAACTCTACATTGTAAGACAATCAAGTATAGGATACGCTCTGGCGTTCCACGAGCCATTCTTAGCCTCAGAGGAAACTCCAATTACTATACAACTGATTTTAAGTACAGCAAAGGAATTTGAAAAGTTTGTGTTTGGTAAAGATCCTATTCAAGAACTAATGGATCTTGATGACGATATTCCTCTGTGATGATTCTTATTCATCATGCTACTAAGGAACAAGTGGCCCAACTAATACCTATTTTTGCTAAAGTTGAATATGTAGAAAAAGGACAATTATTTTGGGAAGTTCCAGAGTGGTTAGATGTTATGTACGACACTGCAAAATGATTAGATGGATATTCTACTAATTGCTAGTGTTGGAGCACTTTGTTTTGTAGTAGGTTATGCATTGGGTTATGACGCTGCAAATGGTGATTGGTTGCTCTCTCTTTGGTTAAAAGAAACTAAAAAGTATCAGGATTTGTACAAGTGATCACATTAGTGGATGCAGACATAGTATCTTACAGGTGTGCTGCAAGTGCTGAAGGTGACCCAGTAGAGATAGCTTTACAGCGATGCGAGAATCAGATGGTTGAGATACTGGATAGGGTTAATGGGGGACCTTGGGCGTGGGACTCACAAGCTTGTAAGGTGTTCTTATCCGGAGAGGGCAATTTCAGATACGAGATATTCCCTGAGTATAAAGCTAATAGGACTCAACCTAAACCGAAGTGGTTACAAGAATGTAGAGAATATTTAGTCACATGTTGGGGTGCTCAGGTAACAGAAGGATATGAAGCAGATGATGCTATAGGAATGGCAGCACATGAAATGGATGTAGAAGCTGCTCAACGATTTGACGACAGAGGTAAGTGTCTATTCACAATAGCATCGGATGACAAAGATCTACTACAGATTGCTGGTAATCATTATAATATTCGTACTCAGAAACATATCCAAGTTACGCCTGACGAAGCCATATGGATGTTCTATTTCCAATTATTGGTTGGTGATTCAGTAGATAATATCAAAGGCTGTAAAGGAATAGGCAAGGTCAAGGCAGAACGTGCATTAGGTATGGGAATGTCAGAATATGAATTATTTGAAATCTGTAGGAATCTCTACAATAATGATGAAGAACTGTTGATGAATGGACAGCTTCTTTACATCCTACGAGAAGAAGGCAAAATATGGCAATATCCTCAACAGGTAGTTACAGAACTAGAGCAGGAAGTAGAGTCCGCATATATGCAGTAGATTGCGGTGGGGATTACCCCATTCATGGAGCTTATGTGTTTCCAGATGAATTAGGAGATGTATGGTATCTAGCAGCATGGAAAGCAAATGGTCAGTATGCTGGTGATGATTACAATTCGGCGTTTGACCTAATTGAAGACAAGTAGCGCGAAAGCAAAAGGACGAAACTTACAGAAGTGGACGCGTGATAAAATACTTAAGACGTTTCAATCGCTCACTTCAGACGATGTTCGATCCACATCGATGGGAGCACAGGGAGAGGATATCCAACTATCTCCGCAAGCTAGAAAGTTTATTCCATACCAAATAGAAACAAAAGCTTACGCAACATTCTCTATATACAAACATTATGAACAGGCACAAGAGCATGGAGAACATGAACCACTGCTAGTCATAAAAGGGAATCATAAAAAGCCTCTGGTTGTAATAGATGCTGAGAAGTTCTTCAATTTACTGACAAGGATAAACAATAATTGAAAATTGATTTCAAACAAGACACAGATAGTGGTCCTGTAAGTTTTACTGGTGATCTTTCAATAGATGAAGTAACCTTTCTTTGTGAGTATGCATTAACAGACTTAATAAAGAAAGGTTTAGTTCCTATAGCTGTTAGTAGAGATCCAGATAGTGTGGTAAAATATATGGCCACTCCTACGGAAATACAATGAAGCATGTATTAATTCCAGACTGTCAAGTCAAACCCGGTATAGATGTTACTTATCTATCTTATATCGGGCAATACTTGGTAGAGAAAAAACCGGATGTGTGGGTGTGTATCGGGGACTTTGCAGACATGTGTTCACTAAGTTCCTATGATGTGGGCAAGAAATCCTTTGAAGGTCGTAGATATTCTCTTGATATAGAAGCAGCCCATAATGGAATGGAGACCCTTCTAAAGCCATTATGGGAACATAATGTTAAAGCTCGTAGGAACAAAGAGAAACAATATAAACCACGAATGGTGCTAACTTGTGGAAACCACGAAGATCGTATTACTAGGGCTGTTAATAATGACCCTAAATTGGATGGTTTGTTATCTCTTGACGATCTCCGCTACAAAGAGTACGGATGGGAAGTATATCCATATCTTGAGCCGGTTGTTATCGATGGTGTCTGCTATTGCCACTACTTCGCTAGTGGTGTTCTTGGTAGGCCAGTCACTTCGGCTAGGATGCTTCTAACTAAGAAACATATGAGTTGTGTGGCTGGTCATCAACAAGGTAGAGATATAGCTTATGCTTCTCGTGGGGATGGCACTCAAATGTTTGCTCTTATATGTGGTTCTTGTTATGAACACAATGAGGATTATCTTAATCCACAAACTAATAATCATTGGCGAGGAATTTATCTTTTACATGATGTGCATGATGGACAAGCGGACGAAATGGCAGTATCATTAAAGTATCTTAAACAACGCTATGCCTAAAAAGATATCTTATTGGCAGAGTCCTCAAATCCTATATGGACCTCTACCTAAAAGTGAGTACATTCTGATGGAGTACTGGATTCCAAGAGAATTAGAAACTAAGTTTCATGAGATGGTGGATAAGTTTCTTATAGAGAATAGCACCCTATGAGTACCTGGTTAGTATGGGCTGTTACAATAGCTTATTTATGGACTGCAATAGATCAAGGTATAAAAGGGAACCTAGGAACTACTACCATGTTCTTGGGTTATGCGATGGCAAACATAGGAATACTTAATGTCATTTCCTGAAACTAATGATAATGGTATGTGGAAAAAATGGATATCAGAGAAAAATATGGAGAAAGATCCCAACGGTCTAAATTCAAAGGAACCAGGGAGTAAACTAGATGCAGGAAAACCTCCAGTTATGCAAGGGATGCTACAGTATTTTCCTAGAGCTATCAATGCAGTTGCAGAGGTTTCAGCAGTGGGGGCGAAGAAGTATAGTTGGAAAGGATGGGAAAGTGTTCAGGACGGTATTAATCGCTATGGCGATGCGTTGGCTAGACACCTACTTGCATCAACTATTGAAGGCCCGTATGATAAAGATACAGGTCTCTTACATGATACCCAAGTGGCGTGGAACGCGCTCGCACGATTAGAACTTATTCTTAGAGAAAAAGAGTCAAACAAGAAAACTTTAGGCCAGGGAAATGGGTTGATATTAACTGACAAGGAAGCTAAGGAAATGGGCATTCTATGGTAAAAATGATTGACCCACCTTCAGGGTGGAGATATGGATTTCCAAGACCTATTCCAGAAGAGATTGTAAATATTAAAGAGTGGTTGGTATCTGTTGGTTACCCCCAAAAGGAAATAGATTCTTATGGTGAGTACTTTTATTGTAGATACTGGATGGAAGACAAAGCAGACAGAAGCACCTTTGAAGACCCACTTATAGAGAAATAATGCCCTATATTGACAACAAGAGTAAAGAAGAATTAAATCTCGTCACAGATGTTATGTATGACTCAGTTCTTTCCAGAGGAATTAGTAATGGTGAACTAAATTACTTGATAACCTGTTTGTGTCTATTATATATCAATAGACATGGTAAGTCTTACAACACTTTGAGTGATGTTGTAAAAGCTTTAGAATGTGCTAAACTAGAGTTTTATCGCCGTGAAGTTGCACCATATGAAGATAAGAAAATAGAGCAAAATGGAGATGTTTATTGAAGATATATACTGCGGCCACATTTGCCGAGCAAGCGCGGATAAGAGGGTATAAAGAGTCCCTTATTCAGATGGGGCATCAGATTACGTCTTCATGGTTGGAAGAATCTCTTTTTGTTCGTCCAGAAGGTATGCCAGAAGAAGTATTTGAACGAAAAATGGCAATGAAGGACTTGCAAGAAGTATCGATGGCTGATTGTTTTGTTCTAGACGTGGAGAACCCATCTAGAACAGCAGGTAAGATGGTAGAGTGTGGTTTTGCTTTGGCGAAGCATAAACTAATTTATATAGTCGGAATCCCACCACAGCATAGTATTTTTTTGTTGCTTGCTGACAAACAGTTTGACAATTGGGAAGAACTATTTGAGTATTTTAAATTAAATCACAAAGTTGAGGGTCATTAAATGTGGTTCAAACAAAAAGATACGCCTCTAAACATATCTTGTGCTGTAATACTAATTGTGGTATCACTTATGATTATATCCTATGTTTCCTCTTAGTACTTTAACTTGGGTATCTGTCGGAGCTATTCTTGTTCTTTCTTTAGGATTGATGGTCCAAACTAAGCGACTTGATAGTCTACAGAAAGAGTATGGTAACTTTGTAGTATCCACACAAGTACAGGGAGATGCAACTAAGAAGTTAGCAGAAGCTTCAAATAAAGCAAACAAACTAAATCGAGATAAGGTAAATGCTGAAAACAAGAATCTTAAGTCTAGTATTGCTATTGTTCTTAACAGCTTGCGCACACAACATTCCGCTAGCAGTTTCGTGCCCGGAATCTCCGAAGGTTCCAAACGTCCTGACCTCCTCTGTTTCGACAGGGCCGAGTATATCAGAGCGGATGGAGAGTTCACTACAGCAGCGCGCAGACTCTCTGATGAAGGCACAGAGGCAACCATAGACCTCAACAGTGCCAAGACATGGGCTTTGAATATTAACTAATAGGAATTGTAATGCCACTGACGTATGCCGAATTGTTGGAGCGACTCAAAAATATTGATGAAGTCTCTCTTCTTGAGATTCTAGAACTGACCAGCGAAGATCTGGTGGATAATTTTAGGTCCAGAGTAGAGGAAAAATATGATTATCTAATTTCAGAACTGGAAGATGAAGAAGACGATCCAGCAACATAAGGATTTAAGACAAGATCCTCAATATCGTCAGCAGGTAAACAAACACAAAAAGGTAAAACAACGTGAACTCGAAGATAAAGAAGCCCGTAAAGAAATCGAGCAATTTAGGCAAGTTGCTAAAGATTGAATGGGAGGATCATTTTTCTACTTCTGGATGGCAAACAGGAAAGACTAACACTAATCCTGTAATAGTAAAGAGCACTGGTTATGTTGTAGAAGACACACCAAAAGTAATTGTATTAGCCCAAAGTATAGCTGAAAATGACAATTCTTCTGGAAACCACATGGCTATAATTAAGAAGTGTATTACTGCTCGTAAAGAACTAAAGTGAACAAAAGACCTGAAAGACTAAAAATAATCAGTAAAAGATTCACTGTTAATTACGTACCAGAAGGTGGTGGTGATTTAACAGGAGAGCAGATGGGTCTTTGCGACACGCTAGGACAACTTATCTGGATTGAAGATGGACTTGAATACGACACACAGAAAGAAACTATCTTGCATGAGACACTTCATGCAGTTAGTGATGAAATGGGGCTTAACTTAACAGAAGAACAAGTCTCTGGAGCAACAAAGGGAGTACTAGCGGTACTAATAGATAATCCATCCTTTGCGAAGTTCCTGCTTAAAAAAGAGAAAAAGGATTAAATGCAGATTCTCACAGAATGGATTACTGGTTGTATGCTAGGAATTGAATGGAGTACCTTCCCATTAGAAGGACACAACATAAGAGATGGTAATGCTTTTATTATGGATCTATTCATATTCAGATTGATTTTGGTTTGGTAAACAGAGTTCACGTTCAGCAATACGTCGTTTAGTAAGTCCAGGGAATACTATTCCGCCAGCTCTATTGAATTCCAGTATCTTATTACAAGCTTGTAAGGTCTGACCAGCATTAAGTAGTGGAGCGATTTTATTGCAATACTTTCCTGCCCCTAGATTGTACGCGAAGTCCACCATAGCGGCTTTACGTGCAGGGGGCAGGTAAACAATTGTACACCTATCAACTTCCCTTCCAAACTCATACAACCTTCCTTCTAACATTGCTTCACACTCTGCTTTAGTCTTATGGTCTGTCATCCTGACATTCCGAGTTTCACCAAAGCAGATTGTAGGCACACCAGTAACATCAGGATAGGCGTTCTGCCTTAATCCTTCAAATCCTCCAGTAAGAGCAATACAAATAGTTACCCATACTGCTCCCTTTTGTACCTTTGTCGCCATTAGTATTTTTGGTCCACAACCTTAGCAACAGTAACAACCACCATTAAGACACTATACATAATAGGTGGCATCCCCATCTGGAAGAAGGCTTGTAGAATCTGATCAGAAACACCAAGCAAGGCTGTAAATATAGCAGCACGTATTGACCAAGCTTTATTTAGTTCTTCTCGCCAATTATTAATTAATCTCATTTACTTACTCCATATTCTTCAATTCGTTTATACTGCTGTGCTTGATTAACATTCTTAGGAATACCCTTTGCACGTTCAAGACGAGTTCTATTTTCATCAAATCTAGCCCTATTAACTGCATCCTTCAATTCATTAAAATCTCCACCTAATTCACGATATTTAACAGACAAATCAGACCATGGCATACCACTTATTATTCTGTCTTTTACTTGTCCTACAATATCTGCTTTAGCCACTTTCATTGCTTCTTTTTGTAACTTTTCTTGATATGCAGCAGTACGTTGCTCAGACTCAGGAATGCTGTTAGTACCTAATCCAGAAGCTACCCAGTTTTTATCGGTCATACTAGGGGGACCACGTCGTACATCTCCAGCCATATGCTCATTAGGATTAGGAATCATACCAGTCTGCTTATTCTGGTTTATCATCTCAGCAATACTCTTAACGGCTGGTGGAGTCATAGATTTAATCAATCGAGCACGATCCACATTTGTAGAACCTAACCCCTTTCCATAACCTTCTGGCAAGAATCTGGCTGCTTCTTTACCTGCCACTTTAGCCATATTACCCGCAATCTCAATAGGCTTAGTAACTACAGGGAACATCTGACTAAGCCCATGTTCTGGTATTAAAGAGGCAGCAGCAAATGTAGGACTGACATCCATACCTGTCATTCCTGAGAATAGACCATATCGTATAAAGTCTTTCCCAGTTTGTAATTTGGCAGTGTGAGCAGCAAGAAATTGAGTTACATTCTTTGTTCTAGGATCTAGCAAAGCAGGTAAAGTTATATCAGTAAACGGTATTTTAGTTGGTGCTCTGGCTGTATCAATAAGAAAATCTAACTCCTGCCTTCCTGGCAATCCCATATACCCACCCATCATATACTGAGCCAGTAGAAAAGCTAACAAAGGTTTAGCATAAGCTAAATTACGATGTTGTATTGCTTCTTTACCATATAAATATAATTGAGAGAAGTAATTATGTTTAAAGGTAGTCAAAGGACTAGCCATATCCCCAACAATACCAAAGTGTCTATAAATAAGAGCACGCTCATGTCTAACATAATTAGTCATGGCTATATCAGTAGCATCAGCAGCAGTCTTAAACAATTGTTCACCTTGTAATCCAGACTTCTCAAGGAAATGAACAAATTGGAAATAAGCTCCGGCTCTAGCATACTTTTCTGTAGCCATCAAAGCACGTTGCCCAGTCACCAACTTAGTTAATTCATGCCCAGTCTTGTTACCAGAATTGTAGATCTCGTCAAGGAAATGTGTATCTACAATACGGTTATCTTTAGCATACTGGAAGGCCTCTTTACCTAATTGAGTGTAAGCATTCCTTTTGGTTAAAGCAAAGGTAACATCCAAGTATCCCTTAGTTTGTGCAGAGGCAATCATAGTATCAAAACCTTGAGCACCTAATTCTGCCTTCATTCGTAGTAAATAAGGGGTCATAAATTGAACTGGTTGTATAGCCTGAGATAACAGAAATACAGGACGATTAAATCCCAAGAAGAATATCATCATATTCCTCTTCATTTCATGCACTAAACTCTTAGGAGTATAACGACTAAATCCTAATGCTCTAGCTAATTCTTCGGGACCTTTATCAAATATTTTAGCATAATCAGACTCTACACCATTGCTAGCATCCCAATACTCTCTAATATACTCTTTAGCTTTGGGCATATTAAGTTCTTTATCATAGAGAAGTTGGTTGACTTCTCTGGCCGCTCTCTTAGTCTCTATATAATTATGAGCATCCCTCATGTATCCTTCCAGAGAATACAGAGCATCTCTAGCATTCTCATAGCTCTTCTTGCCAAGTTGGTCTCCACGATACCCCTCAACTCCAGAATTAATATCAAAGTGCCTACGGAAGTTACGGGTTTTATCTGCCATTTCAGCAGTGTACTGTTCAAAGATAGAATCAAGTACAGGGCGATCTGGATGATCCCTACCGATAGTATCAAGTAAGTTATCAAATAGAGAATAAGTTTCCTTAGCATCCCCATATCGAGGACGTTCTTGAATCTCGCCTACCTCATAGACAAGCCCATGCTCTTTAGTAAACCGTTCTCTAATACCAGCTAACCCCCCTTTACCAGCAATACCTTTCCAATCGCCAGTCTCAATCCGTACTAGTTCTTTTCTTCCATCAGCATGCAATTTGCGGACTTCAAAATAAAAGTTCCCTTTCCAACGAGATGGAAAATACCCAGGCATTGGAGTTATTTCTTTTTCTCCATGAGCAACACGCTCTGCATTAATTTCATTAATAGTCTGTTCCAGATGTTTCTTACCTGTTTGATATGCTTCTATCTGAGTTTCGGATAGCCCATCTGCACGCATCTGCTCAGGAGTGCGCCATTCCTTCATCTTGTATTGTTTTACATAATCCCATAAGCGACCTTGTTCTGGACGAGACAACTTCTCCCAAGACGAGATAATTCCCGTATCAGAGAATAGTTTAGTATATGTGGCTGTCTCTTGAGCCCGCTTGGAAGAGTTGATGACATCGGCAGCAAAACGGATAGCTCTATTCTTAGTTTGTTGAGCATACATCTTGGCTCCAGAAACCAACTGAGAACCTATCTTTGTGCCTTTAGAATCCTCCCCACCACGTATCCAGTCTCTTACAGCCTTGTAAGGTTGGGTAATAGGAACCAGACTACTATCAAGTCCTGTAATATTCTTAATAACCTCACCAGCCGCTAACTGTTGCTGGTTAGCGAGGTTTGTTCTTTGGGACTTTTTTGTTTCTAGGTCCTCCCACATCTTCTTAGCATATTGCTTATAAGGTTCTGGTAGTGCCTTTTCAAACTTCTGAAAAGGGGTCTCTGGTTTAAACCCAACAGAACCTCGTTGGCCTTTACCAAAGGTAGACTGTCCAAGAGGTGGTCTTTCAGTCTTTTGTATATTGGCAGAAGCAGACCCTTCTTTGTAGGTATTCTTAATAATTTCCTTTCCTCTCCCACCAAAAGGACCAGAACTATCCAAACGGTCATTTATCCAGTCTGAGAACTTGGCATTATTAGCGATATCACTTCCAAGGGCCTTAGAACGCGATTTGAGGCGATTACTGAGTTGTTGAACCCCTACGTCCAACTTCTGTGCGAAGTCCTCGTAAATGGCCTTTAAACGATTCATTTCTGCCTGTGCGAGCTTAGAATTCCTGATTTCTATCTCAGTAGGGAATTTAGCCCCTGGCATAGGCTCAGATTCACCTTTTTTAAGGTCTACTCCCTCAACTAGACGCCTTCCAGCAGTTTCCTTTAATTCTGTCATCCGATCCACAGTACTTTGTACCAAAGTCATCAATCGTTGAACCACCGGGTCTGCTTGAAGCTTCTCAGTAAGTTCAGGGAAGCGTTCATATATATAGTCAAATATAGTATTCCGGTAAG
>ERZ1292637.907-Hain-H14-01um-R3-907-length-14066-cov-5_pt1 | contig 14066 bp, 17 predicted proteins | sample MGYA00564405_ERZ1292637 | MGnify/ENA primary metagenome ERZ1292637 (study PRJEB36523, sample SAMEA6512645) | groundwater metagenome | collected 2019-01-09 | study: AquaDiva: Metagenomics assemblies of 32 groundwater samples | reverse complement strand
GCCTCGAAGGCGCGGTCCGCGTCATGCGGCATGTGGCGGAGCGCCGGGTGCCGCGCTAGCCGTCGGACACTCTCTCGTGAGGAAGCAACCGGGCCGCGAGCGCCAACGCCTCCGGGCTGTTGGTCGGGGAGGGCCCTCCAGTGACGGTGCCGTTTGGGGCAATCGTGAGTCGCCCTGTATTGCGTCCGACATCTTCATCGGCCCATGCTGCCTGGAGAGCACAGCCAGGATGCCGATCCATAAGCGCACGGAGTGCCGGTTCGTCACATGATTCGGCATAGAGTCTTCCTCGTGTATAGGCTGTTGCTGATATGCCTCCGTCCCCCACTCTCCCTGGCGCGCCCTGCCGTCATCGTCCTGCGCTGCGTACAAAAGTACGTCTTGTATCCTCGTGGGCTAGAATCGGCTACCAGGGGCCTCAAACAGCGCGCAAGCCGTATCGGCTATGAGGAATGCTCCTGCGCTACAACCAACTCTTCTCCAGACGCCTCGAGTGCGGTGGCTACAGCATCCAGGGGGTGGGCGAGATGGCGGCGGATATAGTCCCGCACGGTATCTGGATGCGCCTGACATCGCCTCGCAATCTCAGCTACCGATATGCCCTCAAGAAACCACCGCTGAATATCGGCATATGCGCGGTAAAGATACGCACCCCTCCGTCGCTGGTATGCACATGCTCGACAGCCGAGCCGCTTTGGGGATAAGTCCTTCGAGGCGACAAGTAACATACCACCGCAATGCAGGCACACACATTGCCAGTGCTGGTGCTTACGTACAATACCAGCATCTGCAACGATGTAGAGACCGCCAAACGTTTGATGGAGAATAATGCGCTTCCCGCGACAGCCACAACTCGTACTATGGCCCCTCCGCAACTCCGTTCCCTTCACAACGACTTCAACACCGCAGCGACATTGACAGTGATAGAGCGCTTGCTGCCTATGATCGACACCAGCGAAGCCTTGCACGAAGAGTGCCCCATACCAGCGTTGTGGCATCGGCTCGCGCTTCGCACAACTCTTGCATTGCTGACTATGCCCACCTTGCAAGTTGCTCCGGGTAACAACCCGCACGGCTTTACAGCGGCATTCACACTGCCAGCAAGGATCATTGCGCGTAGAGCCCGCATACTCAACCACCAGCCATTGCCCAAAGCGCTGGCCCGTTAAATCGCAAAATCCCCCCTGGTGGTCGTTCAGACATCCGCAGGATTGCGCCCGCCCTTCAAGCAGCGCCGCCTCATGGAGAGCCGCAATCGTGCCGCACTGACACCGGCAGACCCAGAAGGCCATCTCGCGGACCGTGACGCCCCGGCCCAGCACATGCCAGGCACCGAAGGACTGTGTGGTGAAGTCAAGGGGTTCCATACGCTTACTCCTCTGAGGCATCGAGCATGGGGAGCCCGAGGGGATCATTGGCTGGCGATACGAGTTGCCCATCGGGAAGCATCGTCACAGTAGAGGGCCATGCCGTGCGCTCCTCGGGCACGGGGCCGCAGTCCGGCTCATACAGCAACTCGTCCTCCTGCTGTATCCAGGCCGCAATCCGTTGCAGTGAGGCCTCACGATTCATGACTGGGGTCCTCCTTTCACAAGATCACTGAGAGCATCCACAGCACCGACACCATAAGCAGGGTCAACCCAATACTCATGCCGAGAATCCAGATCCCCAAGATACACAGCGGGTGCGGCAGGCGCTCCTCCTGCCGGCCGGTTGCGCGGCACCGCGGGCAGCGATGATCGTCCAGGAGTAACAGGGCAGACGGCTGGCGGCACGCGCGGCAGAGCCCGACAACACGCACTGTCATCGCAGGCCTCCTTCGCCGTTGACCGGCAAGAGGTCTTGATCCACGCCAGCCGAACCTAACTGCGCCGCCAACAGATTGAGATTCTTCACGGTGGCAAATGCATTCAGGTTGCCGTCAGTAGCGCGTGTCTTTTTGTCACGCCTGAGAAAGCTGCGTGCCCAGTAGGTCTCTACCAGGAGATTAACATCCTCTGCGCAATCAAGCTCATGGCGCGTAAAGGCCTCAGACAGGATCGTCTCGCGTCGTACAAGCTGGTCATGGTTGAGCTTGGGATGCGGGCGGTCGTAGCGAATCGCATAGGCGGCGTAGTAGCGTGTGAGGCAGTGGTCGATGAGCGGCCAGGCAGGGTCATCTAGGAGTTCGACATAGTGGCCTGTCCATTCCCTAGCAGGCTCTGATCGTCTATGCGTTGGCGCGGTCTTAGGGCTTTTTGGCCCAGCGCCAACACTTATGATGTCTGAAAGACACTTATAAGAAGTCTTAGGGAGTAAGTCTTGGGAAGAAGTCTTAGAACAGGGGAACGCCGGGTTGCGTTCATCAGAACGCCGGGTGCCGCCCATGGGGTCATCGGGTTCCCATGTACTCCTGTAATGGACATCTACGTTTTCATAGCAGATTGTATACCATTTTGTTCTATTAATTTCGAGGGCATTAAACCGGCTAGAGCGGATCAATCCCTCGCGCTCCAGCCGTACAAACATGCGCTTAATGCTGCCAGGATGCCACCAGGGGAACTGTTTTTGCCATTCCTCATACGTGTTGTAGTACCAACGTGCGCCTTCAAAAATATGCTCGCTCGCTAAGAGCCGAAAGTGGAGCTGCTGGAGGATGATGGCTTCATTGAGGCCGATGGCAACGGCCAGGGACGGCAACACTTGGAGTGGGGGTTCATTGATGAGTAAATGAGATGCCGTTGGCATACGTTTTCTCCCATAACGTACTCCCAGTATGAGAAGCCTGCGTGGCGCCCGGCTGGGAGAAGTCCGGGGTGTCGGCGGCCAAACCTAGCCACGCAGGGAGAACTCTATCGAGCCGTGATGCGAAGTAGACACTTCACAGTAGACTATAACACAGACCGCATAGGGCTGGACATGCGCTTATCGGAGCGGCTACCTTACACGAGCGCCGGATATGTCGCCAGCGCCAAGGCGCGCCAGTCCCGTGTGGGCGCGTCCGCAAACAACGCCCGCACCTGGGGCCGGGCATCCGCATCACGCCCACGGGCGGTCGGCAGCGTCGCGAGTCGAGCGAGCGCGGTCTGCGCGCTCCCGCTCCAGGTAAACTGCTCGCCGTCGGTGAGCAGCGCGATTGTGCCGTTGATCATGCCCTGAATGCCGCTGAGCGTCCCCGGGCGGGCGCCGACACGCAGCAGGGCGCAGTTGAGGTCATGGGTGGTCAGGGGGGTGGTCTCCCGCAGGGTCAACATAGGGCTCCTCTCGTAAACCTAGAGTAATAGCGGCCCGCTCGCGGATTACGATCTCTAGCACGGAGGCCTGGCTGAGGCCGAGCGTCTGTGCCAGCGCCTTAAGCAGTGTACGGGCATGTAGGCTGAGGTGAAAACTCGTTGGGTAGCGCCGTGGTGGTATTCTCATACAGCAAGCATAGCACATCTTGGGCTATTGTAGTAGCGAGAAGTCTGTACATGGACGCCGGCAGTATGCTATACTCTCTGTACTTACGAAGGGCATGCTCTATCCCCGTTGCCCTGGTGCCATGATTGCGCCAGGGATTAGGCTGCCGAGCTGTTGCAGTGCCAGCGACTTCCTCCTGGTGTCTGGGGTGGTCCTGATCCGGCAGTAACCCGGGGCGCACTGCCGTCCTTGCTCAGAAGACGTAAAAGTCGCTGACACACCAGGACGCGCCTGGGGAGCGCCGTGGAAGCCTGCCGTTTTTTTTCCATGCACAGAAAGGCTCACGCCATGGCCACGCCCCGTCTGCGCTATGATGATCTCTCCGATTCCGACGTCCCCACGGCCGTCAGTGAAGCCCCCGTCGAGATAATCCAAGCGGCGATCCCCGCGCTCCCGACGATCCAGGACGTCCTGGATACGATGGCGATCTACCTGCTGGCGCAGTACCCGGACAGTCTCACCGACCAGGAGGCCGTCAACGATGCGGCGCGCATGCTGGCAGATGGGCACGTGATCCCCGCGTGGCGGCATTTGGCGCACATGATCGAGCAGGTGCTGAATGTGCCGCCTGGAGGGTAATGGCATGGAAGAATGGATAGAATATGCCATCGTTAATCGCGCTGATGGAGCGACAACGCCGTTGCCGCAGTATGTGCCGCATGAGCAGCCTATCGAGCATGCACTCACCATCAGGCCAGATGATGAAGCCATATATATCCTTGCCGAAACGGAGCACGGGAGTTGGATATTCCCGTTTGCAATCCCTGTTGCCGCCTTACAGAGCCTGCGTGGGTATAGAATACCCTATCGCATTCGCTTAAAGACTATGCGCCCATACTGGGAGGAATATCTCCCTGGAACAGGCGATCACGAACCTTTACCGCCTCGAGGGTAGGGCTGTGAGTCTGCGCCAGTCTTTACGCTTGTCTGGTGTCTCTATGTGCTCTGTGGTGCCGCTGTAGGATGGCTATACGGAAAGCGTTTCCCGTAGGAGTGATACTCGGTATTGTACGTCATCGCTATGGTAATCATGCTGTGCTTCGAAATGTTGTCCTGGGTACATAGGAGGTCTCCACGATGAGTTGGGATATCCGAGACACGAAACCGACAGCACCCTCCAGTGGTGTTGCAAGTCCTGTCGAGCCCGATCCCGCCAGCCCCCCCATGGTGCCGACCCTTGCGCTTCTGCATGGTCTGGATGACTGGCTCGTAGAGGGATTTACCCTCGACCATCTTTCAGCGGTAGAACAGGAGGATGCGCAGTTAGCGGGGTTCGTGTCCGAGAGCCAGTGGGCGGCGCGGCGCCGGCTCATGACGCGCGGCATAGTGGAGATGGAATAATCATGACGAGCTGGATTCGTGCAGAGTATCAATGTTCTCGGCATATAGCCAATATTGCCCTCGATGCATTGCAGGTCTATGCGGTTTTTGGGGCCAATTTGCATGCGTTACAGGATGATCCTGCACGTATTGCCGAGTATTGTGCGTTGCTCCTGGATATTGCCGACCATGGGAAATATCGCGGAGCAGATATCTGGCGATTGTTCCAACAGCACCAGAGCGAGCGGTGGTATGTGACGATCTGCCATCGGGCCTGCCCAGTGGTGGCAGAATACGAAGAGATCCCAACGCTCTCGCTCCGCCTCACGGTCGAAGAAGCAGATATGTTACAAGCGCGCTTAGTGGCGTTCGTTGGTGCTACATAAAAGGAGTGCATGCAAGGCGTCGGTTGGGCATTGGTAGGCCCTCGTGGCTGTAGACCAGGCGCTTTATTAAGCCTTGGTGGTTCGACTCCATCCCGACGCATCCCGCCCCTCCCTCTAGCCCATATCTAAGCTCTTTTTCTGGTACACTTCTTGAGAGCGATCTATTTCCCTCGTCTCTCAGGAGTCCAGCACGCCTATGTCCCTTCGATCCTGGTTGGCTCAGCGTCGCGTCACCAAAGCCCGGCGCTACCTCGAAGCGCATCATGCCGTCACAGCGAGCATTCTGCGCGGTGATCCCATGCTCAGCGCCCTGGCCCTGCGCGAGGTCTACGGGCTCACGGCGGCCCAGGGCGATCCAACGCGCCAGAGCATGCAATGGCCCATCTTGACGCAGATGGGATGGGGCGGGCGCCACCCGCTCAGCGCGGCATTGCCCAAGCCGACGGCGTTTAACCTGCGGCGCTGGTCGGAGTATCCTCCCGCGCGCAGGGCGATTAACGCGATTAGCAACCCCATCTTGTCCCTGCCTTGGAAGATCGTGCCCACAGATGAACGTCTGCAAGAAGTCCCTGAAGATAAACTCCCCGGCGAACTACGGCAGCGTATACTGCGCGTCACGGCGATGCTGAAGGCGCCGAATCTCCAGGACTCATGGCGTTCCTGGCTCGAGCCTGTGCTCGAGGATATTTGCGTCGGGGGCTACGGCTCGGTGGAGATTGGCCTGATGCCCGGGGACAGCGACGATCCGCGTCCGGCCTTGTTGTGGCCGATGGACGGGCAGAGCGTGCATATCAACGTGGATTGGGACGGGAGCCCGTACACAACGCACTACACGCAGGCGCTCGGCTATGTGGGCCTGTCGGTGGCGACGCATGATCCGGTCCAGTTTACGGATCACGAGTTACTCTATCTGCGCCTCAATCCTCGCACACATACGCCGTTTGGGCTCGGCTATTTAGAAGTCGCCTTCAATAGCATCAACGCCTATATCGGGGCTTTTGAGTTTGCCCAGCGCCGCGCCAGCAATGCCACGCCGAACTTTCTGATCTTCCTCGGCGAGAACATCGACATCCCCACCACGCGCCAGTGGGCGCAGTACTGGCAACAGATGATCGAAGGGTACGGGAAGGCGCCGATTATTGGCGGTGGGCGTGAACCGAAAGTCATGGACCTGACCGGCAGTGCCAGCGCGGATCCGCTCTATTTAAAGTGGCAAGAGTGGATTGTACGCCAGATCGCCCTCGCGTTTGGCTTGTCGCCCATGAAGTTGGGACTTGAGCGCGACGTCAACCGGACCACCAGTGAGACCATGGCGATTGAGGACTGGGAGACCGTGGCGCCTGTGGCAGAAACCGTCGCTGACGGGCTGAACACGCACATTCTCGCGCATGTGCTTGGCTGGGAGGATGTCTGTTTTCGGTGGGAACTTCAGACGAGCGATACCCTGCGCCAGAGTGAGCTGCTGCGCAATCGCTATGAGAGCGATTCCATCACGATTGACGAGCAGCGAGCAAATTGGGGGGATCCGCCGTTACCGAATGGGCGAGGGCAGTGGACGAAGACGGAATTTGAGGCGATGCATGATCCGAGGCGGTTGGCGCCGTTGCCGTCCCTGGGAGAAGAAGAGGACGAGGAGGAATCGCCGAGCCTTGGCGAGAGCGGCAATGATGACGCAGCGACGTAGGAGAAACAGCCATGTCGATTTTCTATAACATTGCGAAAGCGGGCTTTGGTGACGCGACGGAAGATTGGGACACGAAGACCTACAAAGTCACGCTGGTCAGCAATAACTATACCGCGGCCGCAAGCCACAATTACTGCTCGGCCTTTAGTGGCGCGGAGTTGTCGAGTACGAGTTTTACTGGCGGCTTCAACGGCACCATGCGGCTGACCATCGGGAGCCGTACCGTGACGCAAAACAACACTGACAATCAGGGGGAATGCGACGGTGCCGATGGGGTCTGGTCCGGACTGAGCGCGGGTACCGCGTATGCCCTGGTCATCTTTCGTGAAAGTGGCACCGATGCGGTGTCTCCCCTCATTGCCTATCTCAGCGCGACTGGCTTGCCGTTGGTGACCAACGGGGGCGATGTGCGCGTCTCCTGGGCCAACAGCGGGATTTTTGCCTTTACGTCTGCCTAATGCTGGCCATGTGGAGGCGTGCTCATGGCCATTACCCGCACGGCGAAAGGCGTCTCGCACCATAAGACGGCCGTGTCCACATGGAATGCCCTGGCCGGGGTAGCGGTGTGTGCGAATGCGGCGTTGATCGTGGGGATTGCCCACAACCCCGCGTCTGGCGCCCTCGTTACCTGGAATGGGACAGCCTTAACGAAGGCCGTCTCTGCGGTCAATGTAGGCAACGTCGAAGGCTCGCTCTGGGCGCTTCTGAGCAATCCGACGAGCGGCACGGGCACGATTGCCGTCTCCTGGCCCTCCGTCAATGTGACCGCCAAGACGCTGGTTGCGGCGCAGGTTAACGGCGTTAATACGCTCGATAAGACAACGACTGGCGTCTCGGCTGGTGTTGTCACTGTCGTGAGCACGGGGTCAACCACCACAACCTCTGGCGTCACCTATCTTGCCGCATTGGCCGGGATAGAGGGCGTGTCGACGAATGCGGCAGGCGTGTGGCAGGTTGACGCTGATCAAGCTGGGCAACGAGACGCGACCAGTGGGGGTGCGGTCACCACCAATATCACTATTTTTGAGGGCTTTGCGCTCTCGCTGACGTCAGGGACACGGAGCGCACGGTTAAGCGGGATGACGGCGAATAACGCCGTTGGCCTCCTCGCCACCTTTCAGCAAGTGGATCACTTCACGGTGGCCTCGGCGCTCGCGGTCCCGATGACGCAGATTGCTCCTAGGGTCACGAACACGGTGGGGGCGATAACGCTGCTGCCGGGACTGCTGGCGGTCCCGGTCACGCTTCCGGTCCCTGGCGTGACAACCGGCGTCGCGGAGACGATCCTGCTTCCATCCCTTCTCGCCATCCCCATGGGGGGACATGCGCCGCGCGTCCTCGCAGCAACCTCAGTCATTCCGGCTTTGTTGCCGGTTTCGATTCGGTCGCAGACCCCTGAGATGACCCCAGGCGCGGTTGCCATCTTGCCCGCGCGGCTCGGCGTGCCGGTGACGCAGCCTCTGCCCGTCGTTCAAGCGACAACCTCGGTCATGCCTGCGCTGCTCCAGATCCCAGTCTCGCAGCATGCCCCAGGAGTCACCACGGGCGCCGTGGACATCAAACCTGCGCTCCAGGCCGTCCCCATTACGCCGCGTGCGCCAACGGTCCTGGCAGAGACGTCGGTGGTCCCAGCCATCCTCAGGGTGCCGATCACGCTACATGCACCGTTGGCGCAGGCAACCATCACGCTGCGTGTCTCAACCCCTCAGCGCGTCCCTGCTCTCACGCTTGTGCCGACGGCGACCAACCTGGGCGCGACCACGCTCATCGTTTCTGCACTTCGCGTCCCTGTGGGTCTCCCTCCGCTTCGCCTCGAAGCCACTACGACACTTCTGCCGGGAGCATTGCGGATCCCGGTGACGCTCCCAGCAAGAGCAATCCAGGCAGCGGCCTCTGTGATTCCGGCGCTGCTCCCGGTGCCTGGTGTGCTGCATAGTCCAACAGTCGTAGCGATCAATACGATTCTCCCTTCAGATCTCCATGTTGGGCTCTCTGTCCACACGGGGACTCTCCAAGCCATGGCGTCTGTGTTGCCCGCGCTGCTGACGGTCCCGCTCGATCTCCCCCTACCGGGTGTCCAGGCGACAACCACGCTCCTTGTGACGCCGCCGCAGGCTGTGCCCCTCCGTCTCGGCGTGCCAGGGGTCACGACCACAACGGGGATGACGGTCCTGCCAGCGGCGCTGCGTATCCCGCTGATGCCGCTGGCTCCGCGCATGGTGCCTGGGGCACACGATGTGAGCGTGCTCCTGATGCCTGTTCCTGTGGGAGTGGGCATGCCGGTTGTGACGCAGACGACGGGCACCGTACTCCTCCCGACGCGTCTCGCCGTACCGTCGCGTCTGATGACGCCTGTGATGATAAGCGTGAACGTCCCGGTGGCGATATTCTCGACACATGAGATCGTGACGATCCGCCGTGCGACGGTGACGACCGCGGAGATTAGCCGCGCGGTCGTCACCGTGTTTGAGGTCTAATCTCGCGCCATGGAGTTGCGCATGTGTCTACGATGTTTCGAAGGAGAGGAGTGCTATGGCTTCCGTATTCTATGTCGATGATACCGGCATCCTCTTTGAGGCCATCCTGCAAGAGGATGGCCTCGCGATTAATATTGCCGCTGCGACGACGAGGCAGCTGTGGTTTCGGCGTCCTGATGGGCATGTGATGAAAAAGACGGCCGCCTTGAGTACGGATGGGACGGACGGAAAAATGCGGTATACGACGGTGGCGAACGATTTGACGTATGCGGGCGAGTGGCAGTGGCAGCCGTATGTTGTGCTACCGGCGAGCACTTTTCACGGAGCCATCCAGATGTTTACCGTTTTGCGGAATCTGGCCTAGGAGGAATACCCCCCCCCTCTAGCCCACATCATTGCCGTTTTCGTGGTATGGTCAAAAAAGGGAGACTGATTCGATGAATCCGCAAGACATCCTGAACAACGTAACCGGCATATTACAGAATGCGCAGCAAGCGAGTGCGCAAGCGCAGACGCACCAGCAGGAAATCTCTCAGGCGCTGACTGGCGCGGTCCGAGAGTTAACACAGGCGGTGTTCGCGCTTACGGCGATGGTGGAATCGCTGAAGCCGCTTTTTACGGCTGCAACGGCGAAAGATAGTCCCGTGTTGACGCTGACACGGCCACGGGCAGGATCATAAGTCGATGCCCTACGAGAAGAACGCAGACCTCCCCGAGAGCGTTCGCAATGTGCTTCCGAAGCACGCTCAGGACGTGTTTCGTCGGGTCTTCAACCAGCAGCAGGATAAAGGCGCTGACGAGCAGCGGAGCTTCCAGGTCGCCTGGACGGCTATTCACAATGGCTGGGAGAAGAACGAGGACACCGGGAAGTGGCATCGCAAGACCGATGCGGCCGTTGGAGAGAGCGCCGACCTGGACGCCGCGCATCAGTATAGCACAGTGCAGCTCGTGCTGGATGACGCGGCGGCTAGTGTTCTTCGCCAGCGGGCCGCGAGCATGATTGCTCCAGCGCATGTGCATCCGGGCGAAGGCCTCGAAACCCGTCCGCACATCACCGTGCTCTACGGCCTGGAGACGGATGACGTAGGGGACGTCCTGCCGCTCATTGGTCCGTCCGAGAGCCCGATTGAGGCGGTGCTGCAAGGTCTCGAAGTCTTTCGGCCCGAGGGCAAAGACTACGACGTGCTGGTGCATCGCGTGGCGTGCCCTGGGGCAATTGTGCTGCATGAGCGGCTTATTGGCGCGTTGCCGCATGTCACGACGCATCCGGTCTATCAGCCGCATGTGACACTTGGGTATGTGCAGCGCGGCGTGGGTGGGCAATATGCCACCCTCCAGACGGGCCTTGAGGGCATGGTGCTGACATTCTGGGAGGTCGAGTTCAACTCCAGCGAGGACGTCCGAACCACGATCCCTCTGCATCTGCACGGCGCGCTGGCACTCGAAGCGATGGGCGTGCACTTGCCCACCGTAGACGACCACCCCAATCGCTTGCCCTTTGAGGGTGTGCTGACGCGCGTGGATGAGCCGAGTGATCGGGCACCGTCTGGGGCACAAGGGCATCGCGTCCTCATGCCACGGGCATGCGCGGAAGCCGCGTTGCCCTCGCTGATTGGTATGGGCGTCGGCATTGACGGGAGCCTGGAGGGCCACAATCCGCAGCACAAGATCGGCGTCATCACGGAAGCGTGGCTGTCGGGACAAGACCTGCGGGTGCGTGGCGTGCTGTATACGCGGGACTTTCCCGAGGAGATTGCGCAGATCCGAGCACTCGCCCGGCAAGGTCTCATGGGCATGTCGTTTGAGTTGGCGGCGGTCGAGATTGAACGGCCCGACGCGGCAATCTGGCGCCTGCTACGCTGTACATTTACGGGTGCCGCGATTCTCAAGCGGGCGCATGCAGCCTATCGGACGACGGCACTCGCCGCCCAGGGCAGGGAGACAGGAGAGAGCATGGACGAAGAGACCATGGATGGAGAGACCAGCACAGAGGTCGTCGAGACAGTCATGACGGTCACGCTTGCGGCGAATGCTGCCGATGTTGCCACCGTGCAAGCCAACATGGACACGCTCATGCAGACGATGCAGCAGATGGGTGGCCAGTTAGAAGGCTATCAGGCGTGCATGCAGGCCATGGACCGCTGTGTCGGTATGCGGGCGGAGATGGACGGCCTCGTGGAGGCCCTAGAACACCTGGTCAAGATGCACAATGCCTTGCACCAGATGGGCGGAGAGGCGGCAGTTGCGGCTGCGGACGCTGACGCCACAGGAGTGACCGCAGTGGAAGGAGAGGAGATGGATGCAGAAACCAAGGCCCTCCTGGCACAGATGGCCGCGACGCAGACGGACATGCAAGCGGCGATCAAACTGCTCACGGATGGTCAGCAGGAAATACGCGGCTTGATTACGGATCGCCAGCAGGGCGGGACTGGGTTGCTGACGGATGGCCTGGGCACGGTAAACGCGAACCGCAACGGGCTTCCCCAGCGCCGAAGCTTGCACGCCCAGGGCGAGTACGAGCGGTGTATCCAGAAGTACGGGCTGGAACAGAACAAGCAATACAGTGAGCATGAGGTGGATACGATGCTCAGAAACGCCGGCATCACGGAAACGGGGAAGCGGCTTGGCGTCAAGCTGGAGTTACAGGCCAACGGGATCATGGCGCGGTAAGACTACCACGGGTGGACGTGGTCATCACGGGATCTTCTGGGCAGGAGAAAAGTGAGATGTTGTGGAACATCAGTCAGGCTTTGTCGATTACATGGCCGCAAGTCATGAATTGCTCGCGGCTGCAGATTATTTCGGCCCAGGTGCCCTTGAGACCCCGCACTATGAGCAGGAGATCCTCGATCTTGTGCGCCGCCGGGGCGCTCTAGGCCAACGGGCCTCGCGCGTGCCAGGCACGGGCCAACCAAGTCGGTACTTTGAGCAGACGCGTATTGCGAGTGGGACGTACCGCGATCCTCGCAATCTCCAATTCGTAGGGAGCAATGATCCGACCCGGCGCGAACGGGCCATCAATATCAAGGCTATTCAAGCTGGGATCAATTTCGGATTATTTGACGTCGAAGTCACGCGCCAGCAGGGACAGTTTTCCCAGTTGGTGGCAAAGGACATCATCGATACAGTGACGGGCGTCCTGCGAACTAGCGACAAAGGCTTGTGGAACGGGAGTGATACGGACCTGGCCAATCCTACGACGCTAGAATATGTCGGCTTGCTCACGCAGATCAACCGGACGGCGTCGATTGCGAGTACGGCCAGTATAGTCGATGGGCTGAAGGCAGAAGTCGCGTCGATGATGGCGAATGAGAGCTTTGCCGTCAAGCCAAGCGCTATCTATGTCAATCCGGTCCTTGGCGATCTTATCGATCAGGAAGAACGGTTGAATCATCGCCAAATGGGGAAAGTCGAAGTCATCGCCGGGGTGCGCGTCAATGCCCTCGCGACGCAAGCCGGAGACTTGCCGCTGATTCCCGAGTGGGCCTTGCCCTCGGTGGCGTCTGCGACGGAGAGCGGCAAGACGGACTATCGGGCGGTGATCCTGATGGAAGAGTTGGTGGAATTTCAGTATATTACGACGCCGGACCCGCGCGTCTTTCCGCTGGGCCTCGAAGGCAACTTGGCCACGCGCTACAGCATCGTGGTGTTTGATGCGGTCGTCGCGAAGGGCAAGGCCAATGCAGCGCAAGATCAGGCAACAACCGAGGGCTCGCAGACTTCCTACGCGCATTCGGTAGTCACAGTCCCCCGCTAACCTACACGAGAGAAAGGAGCGGCTACCATGGATTTAACCTCTGAAAAGCTCTATGCCCTCGTGTCGGCGCAAGCGTCGAGTGTCGATGGCATCGCGTATGACCTGACCAAAACTGTCGCGGCCAGTGCGTTCCTGGCCACTATGGCTGAAGTCTTTCTCAAGCTGGGCAACCGCCTAACTACCCCTTCCTGTACGCTGGTCTCTGGCGGGTCTGCAGGTACCGTCGCAGTAGCGTTCCCCACGGTGAATAGTGGGAACGCGGGGCTCGAAGGTCTCTACCATGGCGTGCCGTTTCGTATTAGCGCAGCAGGCACCCTGTCTGGAGATCTCGGCTCGCAAGCGATCACGACTTCAACCACGATCCGTAAGGTACTCGTAGGACTCTCCCTGGGAGATATTTCGGCAGTTGCGAGCAGCATGGCCTCGACTATAGGCACGCTGACCTTTGTGATTGGCTCGGCCTACAGCGTGTCGGTGGCAGGGGCCGCGTCTGCTGGTGGCGTGAGTGCGTGGTTCAATCAGGTGCCAACGCCGAAGCATAGCGCAGGTTTGGTGCCGCTGGGGATCATCAATATTCCGAACAGTACGACAAGCCTCATCAGTAATGCCATGATGACGTTTCCACTCCGGGAAATTTATGGCTGGGATCTCTCGGCAATCATAGGCAACCCGCAGCAGCCATAGCTTAGGAATCATTGACACGCCGGCGCAGCCCTAGTTGTCCTATTGGCTAGGGGTGGGCGGTGGCGGGCTCTGCCTCAGCGTGCATACCTTTCCTGCCCGGTAGGGGACGCTGAGGCATCCCAGGACTCTGCGCTGGTGAGGATGAGGCTTCACACGATCATGACAAAAGTGTATCATAGACGACACTTATACTATCGCCCCTTATCCTCCATCAGGTGCCGTCTATGACGACCTCGTATTGGACCGCGAACCTTGATCGCCTCCGCCAATCACAAGCCGATCTGGCGAACCATCTGGCGACGCTTCCCCTCTGTAACGTC
>ERZ1292637.463-Hain-H14-01um-R3-463-length-23434-cov-10_pt2 | contig 14070 bp, 15 predicted proteins | sample MGYA00564405_ERZ1292637 | MGnify/ENA primary metagenome ERZ1292637 (study PRJEB36523, sample SAMEA6512645) | groundwater metagenome | collected 2019-01-09 | study: AquaDiva: Metagenomics assemblies of 32 groundwater samples | reverse complement strand
ACAATCTGAACAAAGGAAGGAAGCTTTAATTTGATTTCGTTTAGTGTAATTTTGTTTGGCATAGTGTTTCTACCTATTATTACAGTCTAGCAGTGTTCAAACACTATGTTTTAAGAAAATTCTTTAGCGTGTAAAGCGTTCAATTCCAAGGGGTTAGCTATAGGCTAAAACTAAATCAAAAGAAAGCTTGCGCGAAGTCAGCAACCTGTCAAAGTCTAACCAGTCAGGCAATTAAGCCGGACGCAAAACAAAACAAAGTTATGGCAAAACAAATCAAAAACGAAATGAGCGGAAACCGGGCGGTGCGACGTGTCGCGGGGATTGGCGTTCAGTCCCGCACTTGGAAACTGCAAAAGGAAATTTCGCTTGAAATTGCGCCCGTGATTCGTGCGCGGCAGTTGGCCGAAAGTCAGGGTATGGAAGGGGACGGTTTCGACAATACGCCCTTTTCGACATATTGCCCCGTAGGGGCAGGGGAAGTGCATCGCGACACTTGCGGCAGAGGCTACTTGCCTGCAATGGCGAGCGAAGGGCAGGGCGATAGCAGCGCGGACTTGTCCGCCGAAAACTCCCTCGGTTGCGCCTTGGCGGGGGCAATCGTGAATTCGGAAAAGTAGTCAATTCAGAAACTATTCAAATCAAAATGAACACTACAGGATCAAAAAGCTTGTCAGAAATCGCCAAAGGGGCCGTTACCGTTAACGGTGATCGGCCCTAGAATGCCCTAGGATGCGCCGGGATAGCCGTCCGCCCCTAGGGTAGCCGACTTCCGGGCTTTACCGTTAAACATTGGCAATTCAGCAAGGTTCAAATTCAATCAAAACGCCTTAAAACGAATCCTAGAGGCCATCCTTTGCGTCACAAAGTGTGTCAGATACCCTTGGCAAGTGTCGTGCCAGAGTCAGAAATCATTTAGTGTGCCAGCCTGCCCATAGCAGACCCCGTGCCAGAGACCCTATGCCTTTAACGAAAAAGTTAGCTTTATCGGTAACGTGAAAAGGGCCAGCAAGGCTCTAACTTTTCTCTCTTAAAATTTCCAAATCAAACTATTTCTATCTATATGTTCTTTATGAGGATAGATGAATAAAACAAATTCCTTACTATCTATATAGGTTATTAGCTCATTAAAGGTAAAACTAAAACAATTTACTTAAATTCCTCTACATATCTCAGTAGTCTGTATATCAGTATGCCTACCCCTTTATCAAATCCTATTAAATTATCATAAGTAGAAGTGTAATAGTGTTTTGAAAAATTTGAACGGACTCATTTTGCCTAGGGCATTTTATAGAGCCTGTCCAGTTAATCAAATTATTGAAAATTTCCGATAGGTATTCAGGAAAGTAAAGTGAAATTTTTACGCGGAGCTATTTTGCCGCAACCCTTTTGAATTAAAATGATTTAATTTAGCTTTATTTAGATTGGGAGCCGCGAAAACTCTCCATGTAGAACAATTTGCCGCGAATTAGCGCCGCCAAGCCCTAAATCCCGCGAAATCGTCCGAAGGACGCGAGGCTCCTGCCGAGCAACTGTAATTAGATGTATATTACAACATCAATCTAATTTATGCCTACACCCTCTAAAACTATCGGTAAACTCGGCAACGTAAGTGTCGCCGGAGTTGCTTGGGAAACCTCACAAGTTTACTTTACAAGCTCAAATGCTACCACGGGGGTCCAAGTTCTACCCGCCCCTGAGCTTTATTCCCGTGCCAACCACTTGACTTCCTTGGATTTATCTTCCAGTGCGACGGCCCTCGTTAGCTTCTCCGGCGACGCTAATACCCCCGAAATCTCCTTCTTAATGGCCGCGAATGCCCCGATTCACATCAATTTTGAAGACCCTCTTAACTTTCCGACCGGCGTTTCAACAAAGATTATCTCTTCGGCTTCCGCGAATCTATACGTTACGGCTAAGTATTTCATAGAGTAAACCCCTCTAATTAGTGTCCGTCCATGAAAACCCTCAAGAAGTATGGATTTAATCTCCTTAATTGGTGTGGCTGGCGGAATATGCGTTGCAATAATGGCTATTGCGAAATGTGCGAAAGCGGCGCGTGTTTATATCATTACCCCGATTTTGAATCATTTCGATGCCTGCCAGACCTGCTTCAAGGATGTGGCCGCGATGAAGAAAAAGTTGGATTACGAGCTAAATGCCAACGGGGGAAACAGCCTCAAGGACGAGGTGAAGAATTTTGGGAAGTCTCTGTTGCAGTTGCAAGGGGTAGTCTTGGCAATCTTAGACTCCTCCGATAGAGGGGTTTGGATTTCTGACGAGAAAGGTTTGCTCGTTTACTCTAACGAATGGTTTGATAAAAATCTAGGCTGGAATACTAGGGAAATGCTTGGAACTGGTTGGAAAAATGTCGTTGCTGAGAGCGAAAGGGAAAGAGTTTGCCGCGAATTTTCCGATAGCATTCGTGATGGGCGCGATTTTTTAATGGAATTTAGTTATATTTATCGCCAAGATACTAGCCGAACGATGAGAGTTAATGCGGTCTGTCACCCGATTAAGCGTAATTCCGGCGAGATCATAGGATTTATTGGATTTTCTACGGAGCTAAAAAGCTAATGCCCTCCTTTGACAATCCCTTTTGGGCTTTAGTTCTTTTAATTCTGGCGGTCAAAGCATTTTGCGGCGAAAATCGCAATAATAAATCTTGACAAACTCTAATATCATCTATGAGTCATAAAAATCGTAAGCCACAACCTCACAAGGAAGATAAATCAATATTCATTCCCCAAAGAGATAAGGTTAAAGAAGAATTATTTATCAGAACTCCATTCCAGTTTACAGAAAAACAAAAGCAATTTATTGATTTGGCTCTCAATAAGAATAACAAGATAATTATCTGCAATGCCCCTCCGGGTGTAGGGAAAACAATGCTGTCCATTTATTGCTGCTTACAAATGTTGAATTCCAAGAGCTTAAGCCAGATTTTGTATCTCCGCAACCCGATAGAAGCTAGTAGTAAAGGGATCGGATTTATTCCGGGCGAAAAAATTGTCAAATTGCAGGCGTTTGGCGAGCCAGCCTATGACCAATTAAAAGTTTTTCTTAATAAATCTGATTTAGATAAAATCCAAAAGGAAGAGAGAGTTTTAGTTGAAACGGTTGGCTTTATTCAGGGTCGAACCTTTTGTAATAGTGGGATAATTATGGACGAAGCCGAGGACTTGAGCCTTAAAGAGCTACGGATGGTGATGAGTAGAATGGGAGCTTTTAGTAAGCTTTTTTTGATAGGCGACGAGCGGCAAAAAAACGTCAAAAACAGTGGATTTAGAAATGTTTTTAATCTATTTAATGACGAAGAGTCTAAATCTAAGGGAATTGTAACATTCGAGTTTACCAAGGATGACTGCATGAGAAGCGGGCTTCTTAAGTATATCCTTGATAAATTAGAAGGCTATGTGCCGGGTGAGACTATGTTTCCTGAGCCTCTTAAATGTTAACTGCCGCTAAAAGACTAATAATGATACCTTTCGTTATTCTTGCTCTATGCGTTGTAATCTTTACAACTATTGCATTTATTATTGGGGTATTTACGGTTATACATTTGGCGTCGAAAGTTGATGATTGGGTTAAGGTCATTGCGGCTAAAATAAAGGAATTACTTAAATAATATGGAACTTAAAAGCTTTTTTTGTCAATTCTGTAGCGAAAAAACCATCTATTCAGCTCAAAAACCAAAGCGGTGCTGTATGTGTGGGGAGCCATTTGCCCTGTTCGGGAGCGCAACTGTCGCTTCAAAGCCCGCCCCTGTCGTTAAAGCAGAGGAGCAAGAAGAAGACGAAGAGGCTCGCTACTCAAAATTACGTCTGGCTTCACACTATAGGAACAAAGTAAAGAATGCTCAGGTAGATGAAGAGGATTTAGATGACGAGAATGAAGATGAAGGCGATGACTTTAACGGAGGGGACAAAGACTTCAGTGCTAGTGCCCCTAGTAATCAAGTCTCAATTCAGGACTTTCTTGGGAATTTAGCTCCGAAAAATAAGTCTGTGAGTTTTTCGAGTATAATAAAGGCTAATAACTCAAATGATTCCAAACCAGCCAAAGCCAAGCGAGGACGTAAGCCCGGCCCAAAAGGCAAAAAAGCCCCTTAATAATGGTCCAACCTTTGAAGACAATATTGACCTTATAAATGAGTTAATTGAGAAACAAAGAGGAAAGTGGACTCTTACTGCTTTATCCTCCTTGGATTGGACTGATATCTGTCAAATAATCCGTATTCATATCTACCGAAAGTGGAGCTTGTATTCCCCTGAAAGGGGACCGCTTGGGAACTGGGCAAGCCGTGTAATTAGCAATCAAATATCTAACCTAATAGAATCTAATTACGGTAATTTTACTAAACCTTGTTTTCGTTGTGAGGCCGCGATTGGCGACAATGGATGCTCGATATACGGACAACAGGGACGAAAATGCGTTCTCTTCGAAAAATGGCTCCGAGTTAAAGGAAATGCTCTTGCCACAAAACTTCCCCTTGCGTTAGAAGACCATTCTCAAGAAGTTTATGATTTGCCGGACAATGGCGGCGATTTAGAGCCGCGAATCGCGTTATTTCATCAGGTTTTACTGCCCCTCCTGACGCCCGAAGAACAGAAGATATACACTTGGGTTTATATTGAAGATAGAGAAGAGCCGGAAGTAAGAGAGCTAATGGCCGCGCATAAGGTAATTGATAAAGAAATTCCGTGGCAAGGGAAGTTAAAGATAATCAAAGTTAATATCATGGCTAAGGCGAAATTGGCTATGAAGGATGCGGACTTATGAGTTTAGAAGTTAATAACGTATATTTAGGTGATTGCCTTGAAAAAATGAAGGAGATTGATGATAAGAGTATTGATTTAATTTGTGTGGATTTGCCTTTCGCAACGACAAATGCCTCATGGGACCGAATGATACCTCTAAATGAATTATGGGTCCAATACGAAAGAATCTTAAAAGATAGAAAGCCTATCGTCTTATTCGCGGCTCAACCTTTTACCAGTAAGCTAATTGTAAGTAATCCAAATTGGTATAAGTATAGTTGGATTTGGAAGAAGAATAAATCCACAGGTTTCCTAAACGCTAAACATCAGCCTTTAAGAAATACAGAAGATATTGTGGTATTTTCGTCCGGTAAGACTGTCTATAATCCTCAAATGAGGAAAGGTAAGGAGCATATTCGCGGCGGAAAATCCAAGAATACGGGCGGCGAAATTTATAATAATTTCTCTAACAGAACTGAAACTGTCTCTGATGAATATTACCCCGAGACTGTATTAGAGTTTAATTCGGAAAGCAAACCTGTCCACCCTACCCAGAAGCCGATAGCTCTAATGGAGTATTTGATAAAGACTTATAGTAATGAAGGTGATTTAATTTTAGATTGCTGTGCCGGAAGTGGCTCTACATTAGTCGCCGCGAAAAACCTAAATAGACGATATATAGGCGTTGAAAAAGAGGAGAATTATTACAACATCTGCAAGGAAAGACTTAAATAATCATGGCCGACATTACTGACATAAAGAAAACAATTAAAGAGATAGAAGCCGCGACTCAGCCGGATGAGTTAAAGCCGGAAATTGCCGCGAAACTCAAGGAAATGGTCGAATATAAGGGGCCGGAAAAGAAGAAGTTAAGCGACGAGCAAAAGAAGCAAATTCTCGAAGAAATCAAGAAGACGCCCGGCAAAATCCCGAAGATTCAGGCTTTGGCGCGGCTGGCGTTCCCCGATGAACCGAATGCGGATGGCCGCTCATGGCACGGAATCCTAATCAAGAGCTTTCTTGCGGAATTAGACATCAAGACGGTTGGAATGCACGTTTATGTGCCGGATAAGGAAATTGTCTTAACCGACCAGCAGAAAGAATATCTGGCTAATAACATTTCGCCGACGTGCGGCATTTTACAGGCAGGGAAAGACGCCTTTAATAACCAGAACCTAACTAACTTGCACGCAGAAATTCGCGCGTGTATTAAATATGCCGAAACTCTGCCGCCGCAGGTAGTCAATAAGACCGAATTTGATAACATCCCGAAAGGCTTGTATAGTCCGCCGCGCACGGTGAATACGGCAGTTTGGAAGATTAACAGCTATTTTAAGGAGGCGTCGGGCGGCTTAGATAAGGATAAATTAAGCCAGAAACAAGCCAAAGGTGTTGAGGCATTGATTGGGTATATCAATACTTATCGCTTCATTCACCAGATTAACTGCTTTGAGACGGAGAATGATAGGAAGCTTTTTGAATCCACGTTCATGCGGCATACCTATGATAAGCCGGATTTAAGTCAGGAAGAGGTTGACCAATATATAATGGTCGCAACCGAAACAGTTAACGCGGGAAAAGCATGGAAGCGTAAAGAGCAATTAGAGAAACTTCAGGATGAGGCTTATGAGGCGAGCGAAGATGATAAGCGGCTTGACGCGACAATGAAACTAGTGGAAGCAATCGGCAAGGCAGAAGCATCCTACAATAACAGCCAAAAACGCCTTAATGACCTATTAGATTCCCTGAAGGTTAAGAGAAGTAAGCGTCTTGAACAAAAGATACAAGAAAGCGCGAGTGTCCTAAACCTAGTTGAGGCTTGGAAGAACGAAGAGTCCCGCAATGAGATTATCAAAATTGTTGAGAAACAACGGGAGAGTCTTGATAACGAGATAGATAGGTTGACAAATATGGAGGAAGTTAAGTGTAGGATTTTGGGAATTTCGAGGGCGGAGATCATGGATTCCTGAGCTAATTATGGACAAATATAAAAGCGTAACAGAACTCGCGGCGGACAATCCTAATTTAGCTGAGTATCTCAAACAAATTGAAACAGAATTAGAGAGATTAAGAAGAGTTAACGGAGACTTCCTGACTGGACCCACTTTAGATACCCTCTGTAAATGCAGCAAGAAGATAGGATGATATAATAGAGTTTAGAGAAGTAAGGTTACTTTTCTGAATTTTACAATGCTCAATCCTATTCAAGCAGATTTCGGCTGTCAAGCGTGTGGTCAACATTTTTCGGACGCCAATGCTCTCCATTATCACATTAAGGAGCACAAGTTAAATCAAGAGAAATACTACCTTAAATACTATCCGCGCCGCGACTTGTTCACGCAGCAGCCGATGCACTTTAAGAGCCGCGAATCTTACTTCTCAAATGACTTTATCACGCGGACGAACCTGAAGAAATGGCTTGAATGTCGCCAAGAAATAAATGGGGACTTAGTTCGCGATTACTGTAAAGGCTGGCTAGTTAATCGTAAGAACGCCAAGGCGTTAATTTATGCGCCAACTCATATTGAGCTTAAAACTTTGATTGCGCCGCCGATGGAATACTACGATGAACTGTTCGGGAGTTATTATGAACTATGCGGCCAACTTGGGTTCCGCGCCAAGTATGAGAGTCCCGCGAGCTATAAAGACCAATTAGCTAAAGAGCCGGGGGATTTTAAGGTGATTTGCGATTCGCGGGAACAACGTCCAATCCCTTTTCCTGACAGTGAAGTTAAAGGACTAAAATTCGCGGACTACGCGCGGGCGGACGAAGGGACTAATTCAGTAAGAATTGAACGCAAAAGTCTCGCCGATCTAATTTCGACGGCCAGCGCCGGACTTGAGAGGTTTGAGCGTGAAATTCAACGAGCTAAAGATGCTAATTGCCAGTTGGTCGTTTTGGTCGAGGATAAGTTCAGTAACTACATGAGCTTCCCGTATTTGCCGCATATTCGGTCGAAATGCACAGTCGATTACATCTCGCACAACATTCGGGGGCTAATACAGAAGTTTGATAACATACAATTTCTGTTTTGCGGCAATCGGGTTGAGGCTGCGAGACTTATTAAGAAAATTTTAGATATGGGGGAATTAGTTAAGAAGGTTGATTTGCAGTTGGCGTATGATGGAGATTTGTTATAGAAGTTAGAAAATTTAGTTGACTTTGTAAAGAAAGGGCCATAGAATTGGAAAATATGGTTGAGATAGAAAATCCAAATAGTCAAGAGGTTAGAATTCCGACAAGGTGTAGGACACATAGAACCTGCCGTTATTGCGGCGAAACAAAAGATATTAAACTTTTTCGGTTTAACAGAAATCAATGCTTGGCTTGTCAGAGAGCTTATCTTGACGCTAGAATTGCAAGGCTGAAACTTATTCCTAAGCCGCCAAAGGTAATCCCTACTGAAAAGGCTTGTAAGAAATGTCTGAAAGTTATGTCAGTTAGTCTCTTTGCTAAAAAGAGAAATGTTTGTGAGCCATGTAAGAAGCAGGGATTTAGCGAGTGGAGAAAAGAAACGATAGAAAAACAAAACAACTCAGAACTTTTCATTGAAAGAAATGGGAAGAAGTTAAAAGCCAGAGAGTGTAGATGTTGCTCTGAGATTAAAGAGGTTAAATTCTTTAAGCAGGAGAATCAGACTTGCAGGAGTTGTAAAATCCCAACAAGACCAGAAGCTATAGAGAGACAGAAGAAAAGGGAGGAACAAGAAGATAGTGCTATCTACAAGACTTGCATTCGATGTAAAGTTACAAAGGTTATAGGTGAAGGAATTACTCGGAAAAAGAACCCTTATTGCAAAGATTGTTCTAACGAACTTAATAGGGCAAAATACGTAAAGTCAGGAGGAGGAAATAAGCTTAAATTAAGAAGACATACAGATTTGGCTTATAATATCACTTCGAAATTAAGAAGCAGGCTAAGACAGGCGATTTTCCTTGATGGAGGAAAGAAAATCCACTCAACTGAAACTTTGATAGGCTGCTCTTTTGAACAGTTTAGAAAATATTTGGCCTCTAAATTTACAGGGAACATGACAATGGAAAAAGTTTTGTCAGCCGAAATCGTTCTTGACCATATAGTTCCTTGCACCTTTTTCGATTTAGTCGACGAAGAGGAGCAGAAAAGGTGCTTTCATCATACAAACATCCAGCCTCTTTGGAAGAAAGATAACGATATAAAATTCGATACTTATATGGGAATGAGTTGCGGAAAAATTCCAAAAACTGTTAAAAGAATAAAATGTTTAACTCAAATGGGTGAAGAATTGTATAATATAGGGTAAATGGCTTTATATTGTCCGCAAAAATACCTAGATAAACAAAGAATAGTCTGTCCTTTCTCCTACTTTAAGGAGTTAAAGGGTGAATTGGGGGATAATGAAGCGAGAGTTTCTTTAGCGAAATTCCTTCGGGTTAATTTAGCTTTTACGGTTGAACTTTTAACGGGTCAAAAGCTTTATCCATTCCAAGAGGTTATTCTGAAGGGAATGCTCAATCGTAATTTTAACCTTTGTGTTTTTTCTCGTGGTATCGGTAAGACTTACTTAGCGGGAGTTTTTTGCTATCTTCAGTGTATCTTTGAGCCTAACAGCAAAATTATTGTCGCTGGCCCAACCTTTAGAACTGCGCGGTTTATTCTTTCGTCTATTAGAGATTTGCTCCAAAATAAGAATGCCCAGTTATTAGCCCAGACCTTTGGAAGGTGTGCGTTCCTCCCGGACGAATGGAAATTTTCTATCAATGGTGGCTCGATAATTGCTGTGCCCTTAACCGAGAAGCTCAGAGGGTATCGCGCGAATATTCTAGTGTTGGACGAAATGATTTTATTGCCTCCTACTATTATCAATGAAGTCTTGATGCCCTTTCTTGTTTCTCCTCAAGATCAATCAGAGAGAAAGGTTGTTAGAGAAAGAGAGGATAACTTGATAGAGCGAGGTTTAATGCAAGAAAGTGAGAGAAAGGTCTTTCAAAATAAGGCCAAAATGATAGCTTTATCCTCTGCCTCTTATACTTTTCAAAATTTATATGTGACTTACACTGATTGGCGAAAAAAAATTGAAGATCCTAAAGAGATTTCGGATGCAACCCATTTTGTAAGCCAAATGTCTTGGGACTCTGTTCCAGAAACGATGGTTGATAAGAACATAGTTGAAGCGGGGCGTTCAAGTGTCAGTGCTAACGCCTCCTTCCAGCGAGAATATGGAGCGCAATTCACGGATGGCTCTGATTCCTATTTTTCAATGCGTAAAATGCTCAAGCAGACATTAGCCGACGGGGAAGACCCAAGTATTCAACTGAGAGGTGACACCAACAGAAAATATATCTTAGGAATCGACCCTAACCTGTCGAACTCTGAGAACGCGGATGATTTCGCGATGTGTTTGCTCGAATTGGGAGAGGAAAAGCAAGATGCCGTGGTGGTTCACTCTTATGCTAAGGCGGGGGCTGACATGGCAGACAATATTAAGTATTTATATTACTTGATGACTCATTTTAATATTGTAATGATTATTATTGATAATATGGGAAGCCAATTTCTTGAGTCGGCTAACGCCTCGGAAATCTTTACTCGTGGGAATCTAAAACTGAATAACTTACAATGGGATACCATCCTTGAAGCCGAAGAATTTGTCAAAGAATTGGTTAAAATCAAAGGCGAATACAACTTACTTAATAACAAAATTTGTATCAAACAATATTTCACTACTGAATTCATCAGTAAATCGAACTCTTACCTCCAGTCCTGTATTGACGCTGGACAGATTTGGTTTGGCTCTCGCGCGAATGGCTGCGATTCTACCTACGGAAAGCTTCTTAATTCCTCTGTTACGATGGATTTAACAGGGTTTGATAACAAAACTGAGCTGATAGACCAACAAGACGATTTAATAGTAAGAACCCGGAACCAATGTAGTTTAATAGAATTTACCGCGAGTTCACGGGGTCTCGAATCGTTTTCGATCCCAATTCGTTTGCAGAGGGGTAAAGGCGAAATGCGTGCTCGCCGCGATTCCTATTCGGCTTTGCTATTGGCAAATTGGGCCAAAAAGTGTTATTTTGACATGATTAACTATAAGGAAAACAAGGTAATCGTGCAAAACAGTTTTACGCCTTTTATGGTCTAAAACAGTCTTGGAGGGAATTTAAGCTGAATTACCTCTTTCACCCTCTGTAATACTGTAATTACAGCTAGAAACTTTATAATATCGTCATATATGTCCGCCAAGCCTAAAAAAGCCAAACCTGTTGTCGCCGCGACCAAATATAAGGAAGCCGCCGCTCAATTTGAGCCGGTAATGACTTCTTTTGGTTCCTCAGATTCGGATTATCCTTCAACTCGAAGTCGCCGGAATGTAGCCGGAATTACTGAACGCTCTTATAAATTCAAAAACATTGAAGATGGCCTTACTCCTTTTAAGTATGACAGAAATTACAGCGGCGAAAGTTCCTGTTCGGTCTATGAAGCCGTAATTCTTTGCCAAAAGGCTTATTACAATTACGGCCCTCTCCGTAATATCATTGAATTGATGGTAGACTTCTCTTCTACGGATATTTATCTTAAGGGTTCTACCGCGAAAATCCGCAAATTCTATATCTCTTGGTTTAATAAGGTAAATCTCGTTAAACTCATCTCCCAGTTCTTCCGCGAATACTATCGTTCCGGGAATGTGTTTATTTATCCGTTTTTGGGCACCCTTAAAGAGTCCGATTTGCGCGATTTAGTTAAATACTACGGAAATACAAGCACGGCCAGTGCGCGACTTCCAGTAGAATACACAATTTTGAACCCGGCTGATATTCAAACGACCGGAACTCTTTCCCTTAATAATAGTAGAATTTTTTATAAGAGAATTTCGGACTACGAGCTTGAGACTTTAAGAAATCCGCGCAACTCCCAAGATCAGCAGGTTTATGATAGCTTGCCCGAAGATATTAAGAAGCAAATTAAAACCAATCAGGCGGCGGTTTTAATTCCTTTACCTGTCAAGGATATTGTGGCTATATTCTATGCTAAAATGCAATATGAGCCGTTTTCTATACCCATGCCTTACCCTGTTTTAGAGGATATTAACTATAAATTGGAGTTAAAGCGGATTGATATGGCTTTAAGTCGGTCGGTTCAGCAATGTTTGCTTTTAGTGACACTTGGCTCTGAGCCTGAAAAAGGAGGCATAAATCCTAATAATATTCTGGCAATGCAGAAATTGCTCGAAAATCAAACCGTTGGTCGCTCTATTGTCTCTGATTATACTACCAAAGCAGAGTTTATCACTCCTAAAATTAGCGACCTATTAAATTCGGAAAAATATACTATTGTTGATAAAGATATTGACATGGCATTAAACAATATCTTGGCGGGAGACGATAAATTTGCTAATCAAAAAAATAAGATTGATGTATTTATTGCTCGACTTGAACAAGGGAGAAAGGTCTTCTTAAATGAATTTCTTATCCCTCAAATGATTAAAGTTGCAGAAGAGATGGGCTTTGGAGGTCAAATTCCGGTTCCTCATTTCGATAATATCGTTTTAAGCGACGACATCAACACTCAGAAAAATTTTACAAGGCTTATCGAGCTAGGAATTTTAACTCCCGAAAGTGGAGTTGAGGCTATCAATACCGGACGCTTACCTAACGCTGACGAACTTTTGGAGGCTCAAAAAGCTTACAAGCAAAGCAGAGACGAGGGATTTTACGAGCCCTTGGTCGGCGGAAGCAATAGAAACGAGGATGGTCGCCCGGCTGGAACCACGGGAATCCCGAAATCCTCTAACAAAGTCGGGCAAATTGGCTCCGGGGAAATAAAGTTTGATATGCAAAAAATCGCTGCGAATATGGTCATAGCAAACAAACTAGACCCGATTATCCGCAAAAAATTGAAAGCCAAGTTTAAGCTCAAAGAGCTAACTGATGACCAAGAATCGCTAGTTCCCGAGTTGAAAAACTTGGTGTTGGCAAACTGCGAACCAAGCGAATGGGTTGCTAAAGTCGGTGATTTCTGCGATAAACCTATCGACGTTAACAAACAGCGTGTCAGTGAGGTTTCCGATTTAGCTATTCAGCACCAGCTTGGGGGATATTTAGCGGGCATTCTCTTCGCATCGAAGAAAGATTAAGTAGAAAACTTTCCCGCAAGTTTTATTTACCTAATAGAATAAATAAGTCAGTATCCTCTAAGATATTCCCAATGACTTCAATCGCGTGCTCAGAGCAGTGAACACTTGCGACTTTCGGCCATCCCAAGGAAACATTGAACCCTTGCTCCATCCATTCTACTTGATAGACATTAGTTTTCTTTCTTGAGTTAGCGGGCCCACCTAAATCTGACTCTATCCAGCTTTCTTTTATCAAATCACCTTCATAAATATCTTTGCCATTTTTGTCTTTTAACCCAGTAAATTGCTGGACTTTATATTGACTATACTCGTCAGAGAGAGGGAGGATAAACCTAGGAGGTCCGCCAAAATATAGTTCAATGAAGTGAGACAGGTTGGCGGCAAAGGAAGTATAAAATGGGTCGCGGAATCCTTTTCCATCCCAGACTCTAAATTTTATTTCACGCATATTATTTTAGTAAATCAGGATTCTCAAAGATATTTCCGATAACGGTCATTTCCTGCGGCTTTAAATCATACATGCTGTATTGGTCGTAGTTATCTAAATCAAAGAAGTATCTGTCCCAGACTACGGGGTATTTGCCCGCGCCTGAGACTTGGATTATATCTCCCTCGTAAATCTTTTTACCGCTCCGGTCTTCAAGACCTGTGAACTGTTGAATAATAGCAGTATCGGATATCCAACTGCAATTGTCTAGCCCTTGAACTAATCCGGCTCCGCCCATTCCATCGTTATTGGTAGTCTGAAATTTATAGGACTCATAATACATTGTATTTACGTCCCAAACTCTAAATTTAATTTGTCTCATATAGAGAAGCCTACAGAGCTTAAAGGAATCTGTCAAGACCATTGTTAAATCTCTTCAAAAACTGTAAATACTATTAAATATATTACAGTTATGAAAAGTTTGCTCAATCCGTCTTATTTAATAGTTTTAACTCTTTTAATCACCGGCTGTTTCGGTTCTCTCGGTAAGCCCGATAAAGGCGTCGATCAAGACTATCTCAATAAGCAAAAGCAGGCGGAGAAGGCTAAAGTTGAAGTCCGGGTTAATGACGAAAAAATTGCTGATAAGGGTAAATCTTTAGTCCACGGGGCAGAATACGCGCTTAACCAAGAGACAAATAAGACCCCGCCTGTCCAAGTCGCCAGTGAGTTAATCTCTCACGCCAAACTTACTTTGGGCAACCCCTCG
>ERZ1292637.902-Hain-H14-01um-R3-902-length-14100-cov-7_pt1 | contig 14100 bp, 15 predicted proteins | sample MGYA00564405_ERZ1292637 | MGnify/ENA primary metagenome ERZ1292637 (study PRJEB36523, sample SAMEA6512645) | groundwater metagenome | collected 2019-01-09 | study: AquaDiva: Metagenomics assemblies of 32 groundwater samples | reverse complement strand
CAACGTCTCGTCCATTGCCGGCATCTCGCCCGCGACGGCGTTCATGCTGTCCGGCAACGGCATCCCGACCGCACAGCGACTGGTGTCGGCGGTGGCGACCACCATCGTATGTGAAATGGAAAACACGGTCACCGGCACGGCGGTCGCGCTGACTGCCATGCAGGACACCTACGAGTTGCCGAGCGACTTCGACCGCTATATCAGTAACACGTGGTGGGACCGGACCAATCACTGGATGCTGATCGGGCCGCAGTCTCCGCAGTTCGATCAATGGCAGCGCAGCGGCATTGTCACCACCGGGCCGCGGCGGCGCTGGCGGCAGATCGGCATTCAGCCGCAGGTATTCCGGCTCTGGCCGCCGCCAACCACCAGCGACGTGCCGGCCGCGCTCGTGTTCGAATACGTCAATGACGGCTGGGTGCAGCACGCCAACGGTACATTCGGCAAGCGATTCACGGCCGACGACGATATTCCGCTGCTCGATGACGACGCCATGATCCTGGGCGCGAAATGGAGGTTCCTGCAGGCAAAGGGAATTTCATACGGCGCGCAGCAACAGGAGTATTTGTCGTACGTGCAGCGGCTGAAAGCGAGAGACGGCGGCATGCCGGACCTGTCGCTCAACCGCCGCCGATTCCCGTACCTGATTTCAAGTGCTAACGTGCAAGACGGAAATTGGCCCGGCTGACATGCTCTTGACCGCAGCATTTGCACAAAAAGCAAAGGGCAAGTTCCCCGAGACGGCGCCAGCAATCGGCGCCTCAGTGCCGTCACCGATCGAGGGCTGGGACGCGCAGTCCCCCATTGCTGCAATGGACCCGAAGAGGGCTGTTCGTCTCATAAATTTTTTTCCGCAGCCAGACTGGGTCGAGCTGCGTCGCGGTCACGTCGAGCATGTGAATACTGGAACTCTGCTGCCGGTCGAATCGCTGATGTCATATCAGGGGGTGGCCTCCGACAAGATGTTCGCCGTGTCCAATGGCTCGATCTTCGACGTGACCAACGCCAGCGCGGCGACACCAACCGCATCCGTCACTGGGCTATCCAACGATCGTTTCCAATACGTCAATTTCGCCACCACCGGCGGCAATTTCCTCTATGCGGTGAACGGCGCGAACATCCCACAGTATTTCGACGGGACGACCTGGGCCACGCCGACCATCACCGGCATTGATCCAACCGAGATCATCGGCGTGAACATCCACAAGAACCGGCTTTGGTTCACGTTGGTCGGGAACTCGTCCGCCGCCTACCTGCCGGTCGACTCCATCCAGGGTGCGGCCGTGGAATTCCCGCTCGGCGGGTTGTTCAATCTCGGGGGCTTCCTGATGGCCATGGGGACATGGACCATCGATGGTGGCAACGGCTCCGACGACTATGCTGTGTTCATCTCGAGCGAGGGTCAGGTGGCCGTCTACCAGGGCACTAACCCGGCATCGGTGGCGACCTGGGCAGAGGTCGGCGTGTACGACATGGGGCCGCCGATCGGGCGGCGCTGCCTCACGAAAGTCGGCTCCGACATCGCCATCATCTCGATCGACGGCGTTATCCCACTGTCCAAGGCGCTGGTGTTCGAGCGCTCGGCCTCCGTGAAAATCTCCCTCACCGAGCGCATCCAGCGCGTCATGAACAATAGCGCGCGGTCGTACCGCGATAATTTCGGCTGGCAATTGATCCCCTATCCTCGCGGTACCCGCGCCATCCTCAACATCCCGGTGCAGGAGAATGTCGAGCAGGAACAATACGTGATGAACACGCTGCACGGGGCATGGGCGCAGTTCACCGGCATGAACGCCAACGTTTGGGAGACGCTCGACGACCGCCTGTTTTTCGGCGGCAACGACGGCGTGGTCTATGAGGCCGACCGCGGCGGGACTGACGTGGGCTCCATCCTGCGCGCCGACATGATGACTGCGTTCAATTATTTCAATTCGCGCGGGCAGCAGAAGAAGTGGAGCATGTGTCGGCCGCTGCTGACCACAGATCAGCAGGTGCAGCCAGGCTTGGCGTTCAACGTCGATTTCCAGGAGGATGCGCCGATCTTCGTGCCGACCACCACGGCCCTGCAGCAGGCGTTGTGGGATTCGGCGGAGTGGGACAGCGATGTCTGGGCCGGTTCGGTGGCAACCTCCGGGCAATGGACCTCGGTTGCCGGCATTGGCTACTGCGCCTCGATCCGCATGGTGGTCGACGTGCGCCATCCGAACGAGGGCGAGGCGGCGGTCTGGGGCGTATCGCTGTGGGGCGTCGGGCGGTGGAGCGAACTGGATGGGCCGGAAGTCGTCCTGCAGGTCAACGGCTTCGATTTGATCCGCCAGAACGGGGGGTTCTTTTGATTGTGCTCCGCAGGGACCGGCTAGAGCTTGACACTGTCGTTTTTCCCAGTGCGTGGCTGGCCATGTCACAGCCCTTTGGACTCGCATTTGGGCGGCTAGATGTCCTCTTCACTCGGCAGTCCTGCGGAGCGAGGAATATATAGCATGAATCTCCTCTTCAGTCACGACACGGCGGTCGCCAATTTCGTTGCAGGCATCACCGGCAAGCCGTTTCACGCGCCCTATTCCGCGATCGGCATCACCCGGCCGGACGGCCAGATCGTTGGCGGCTTCGTGTTCACCGGCTACACCGGCGACTCAATCGAAATGTCGCTCGCCGGCGCCGCCACCATCAGTCGGGCAGCCTGGGCGGCGATCGCTGACTATGTGTTCCGGCAGATGGGCTGTTCGCGGCTGCAGGTCCACACCCGCCGCGACGGTGACAAGCGCGTGCGGCGCACCGCAACGCGGCTCGGCTTCCACATGGAGGGCACGGCGCGGCGCTACTATGGCCGGCGTGATGCTTTGGTCTATAGTCTGACGATCAGCCAATTGCCGGCATTCCGGAAGCGCTGGAGGATTTGATTGTGGATCAACCCGAAGCACCTAAGGCTCCGGACCCGGTTGCGACCGCCAATGCGCAAAGCGCAGCAAACAAAGCCACGGCCGTAACTCAGTTTGGCTTGAATGCCACGAATCAGGTCACGCCCTACGGCAACCTGAACTATACCCAAATCGGCAAGTGGGATGACGGCACCCCGCGTTTCCAGGCCGAGCAGACGCTGTCGCCATCGCAACAGGGGCTGTTTGATCTAGGCAACCAGACCCAGACCAACCTCGGCAATATCGGCGTCGAGCAGTCCGGCCGCATCCGCGATGTGCTGGGCACGCCGTTCGACATCAATGCGGCGCGCGGCACCGAGCTCGCCGACATCAACCGCACGTTTCTTGATCCGCAGTGGGCGCGCAATCTGGATGCCAAGAAGACCGAGCTCTTCAACAGCGGTGTGCGGCCGGGATCACAGGCCTACAACGATGCCATGCAATCTTTGGAGGATCAGAAGCAGCGGGCCTACAATTCGATGTTTCTTGACAGCTATGGGCAGGCCAACCAGGCGGCCCTGACCGAGCGCAACCAGCCGCTGAACGAAATCACGGCGCTGTTGCGCGGCTCGGGCGTCTCGCAGCCGAACTTCACCAACACCCCGACGCCCGGTGTTGCTCCGACCGACGTCATCGGCGCGCAGCAGCAATCGCTGAACCAAGGGAATCTAGCCTACCAGGGGCAGTTGGCGCAGAACAACGCCATGATGAGTGGGCTGTTCGGGCTCGGTAAGACCGCGCTCGGGTCGCTGCCGTTCGGCGGCTGGGGTGTGTGATGGCCGAATCTGGCACCTACACGCCCGAGACGTTGCAACGGCGGGCCAAGATCGCCGAGGCCATGATGGCTGACCCGAAGCGGCCGATCACGCATTGGGCGGAGGGCCTGAACGAGCTCCTGAAAGGTGCGGTCGGCGGCTATCAGCTCAACAAGATCGAGGGCGAGGAAAAGGCCGGGCGCGCCGAGATGAACAAGGCGCTGGCCAGCCTGCTCGGAGGAGACGCCGGCTCGCCGATGGCTGCTATGACGCCATCCGGCGAGTCTCCCCTGCCACCTCCCACCGCTGGCCCGCGTTCGCCGTCATTCAGCCCGGTCACGACCGAACCCGCTGAACCGCCTGCCCCGCCGTCTCCTTATAAGCTTGCCGGCATGGCGCCACTGAACTCCCAGGACACGTTCAACACGCCGCTCGACGTGATGGCGCCGCGCGCGCAGGTCGCCAGCGCGCTGCGAACCGCCACCGGCGCGCCGCCGCCCATGTCCGGGATGACTCCCGCCGGTGCTACCCCGGTCCAGACGCAGCCCATCACACCACCCCAGCCGAGCCCGGCCATCAATCCGATGGCCGCCCCCACCACCGTAATGCCCCCGCGTCCGATTTCCGCACCGGCGGCCTCCGTAGGAGCTCCGCCGGACGCCGGCCGGGCCAAGATCGCCGCCATGTTGCAGAGCGGCAACCCGTATGTGCAGCGGCTGGGCCAGAAGCTTGCCGGCAGCTACCTCACGCCGGAAAAGCCGACCGACGAAATGCGGGAATACGAACTCTACCGCCGGCAGGGCGGTAAGGAATCATTCTACGACTACAAAACCGGCATGAAACGAGCTGGTGCGATCCAGAGCAATGTCCAAATCGATCAGCGCCAAGAGAGCGAATTCGCGAAAGAAGCTGGCAAGACGACCGCCAAGCGCTTCGACGACTATGTGAAAGCCGGCAATGAGGCGACCGGGATGATTGCCGACTTCGATGCCCTGCGCGAGATCGGCGGTCGAATTACCACCGGCAAAACCGCAGAAATCAAGGCGGCGCTCGGACCCTATGCCGAGGCGCTGGGTGTCAAGATCGATCAACTCGGCGACTTGCAGGCCTACAACGCCATCGTGGCCAAGATGACGCCGCGCATGCGCGTACCCGGTTCCGGCGCTACCTCCGACTTCGAAATGCAGCAGTTCATGCAGTCGCTGCCCACTTTGGGCAAGACGCCGGAGGGCAACAAGATCATCGCCGATACGCAGCAAGCATTGTTGGCGCATCGGCAGGCGGTCGGCGAGATTGGTAGCCGTGCGCTGTCCGGTGAGCTGGCGCCGCGTGAGGCCGAGAAGAAGATTCGCGAGCTGCCTGATCCGATGGCGATGTGGAGGAAATCGCGTGCGACATCGCCAGCCGCGGCGCCAAGCACTGGGGCTCCAGCATCGGGCAAGACCAGAACCGGCATTCCGTGGAGCGTCCAGTAATGGCCATGCTCGACATCGGCGGTCACAAAGTCACGGTCGGTGATGAATTCCTGAAGCTGTCCCCGGAGCAGCAGGGTGCGGCCGTCGAGGAGATTGCCTCCAGCCTGGGAGGCGCCAAGCCGTCCATTGCTGAGGACGTCGCCAAGTCCGGCGGCATCGGTGTCGTCAAGGGCGGCCTTGGACTCGCCGGTGCGAGCGGCGACGTGCGCGAGTTCGTCGCGAAGGGCCTCGGCAAGGCATCAGGCGCGCTCGGCTATGAAATCCCGGCGGAGACCACCTCCAAGATGCTCAAGACCGCCAGCCCCGGCGGTATCCTTGCCGGCCCAACCTCGCAGCAATTGCGTGGCGCACTAGAAGGCGTGACCGGGCCGCTCTATGAGCCTAAGACGACGGCCGGCGAGTATGCGCAGACGACAGGCGAATTCCTGCCCGGCGTCATTGGTGGCCCCACCAGCATCGCGCGCAAGGCCGTGACCCGTGTGTTGGCCCCCGCGCTGACCAGCGAGACCGCCGGCCAGGCGGCCCGCGAGGTCGCTCCCGCTGCGGAGCCCTATGCGCGCATCGCTGGCGCGCTGGCTGCGGGTGGGGGCGCCGCCGCGCTGGAGAGCCGGGCGGCCGCCCGAGCTACGGCTGCGCCCGTCCCGCCGGTCGACCAGATCAGAGCTGCGGGCCGTGCCGCTTACCAGCACCCCGAAATCGCTGCTGTGCAAATCCATCCCGCTGCCTTGGACAGTGCCGCTACTCGTATTGCCGGCGACCTCCATGGCCAAGGCTTCCGGGCCAACAACACGCCGCAGACCTTCGCTGCGATCGAGGAGCTCCGGACCGTTGCCGGGCCCACCGCGCGGGTGGCCGACGTCGATGCCGTGCGCAAGAACCTGGGGGAGATCGCGCGCGAGGTGAATGCCATTGGGCGCCCGACTGCGGAAGCCACCGCCGCTGGCCGCGCGCTCCGCCAGGTCGACGGCTATCTGGCCAACCTGCAGCAGCCTGATCTGATTGCCGGCAACGCGCAGCGTGCCTCCACCATTTTGAATGAGGCCCGGCAGGACTGGGCGTCGGCGGCCAAGGCCGGTGACATCGGGGCGCGCCTCACGCGGGCCGAGCGGCAGGCTGCAAAGTCCGGTTCTGGATCGAATATCGACAATGCCATCCGGCAGAAGATCAGTGCCGTGTTGGACGTGCCGAGCCGGACGGTCGGATTGCGGCCGGAGGAGATCGCCCAGGCCGAGCGCGTGGTCCGCGGTACGGCTGCCACGAACACGCTGCGCAAGGTCGGAAAACTGGGGTTTAACGATGGCCTGACGCTGATGGCTCACGCTATCGCGGCAGTGCCGACCGCCGGTGCCAGCGTTGCCGTTGGAACTGTCGGGACGATTGCCCGCAAGGTCGGTGAGATGATGACCGAACGGAACGCCCGCCGGCTAGAAGAGATGATCAGATCGCGGTCCGCGGAAGCCGGGAGAGGGCGGGCCATGCAGGCGCGGATCAATGCCGCCAACCCTATCCCGCAGCCGATCGACCCGCGCATCGCCGCCACGGTGAGTGCGTTGCTTGCCGAGCGTCAAACGCAGAACGCCCCATAGGTCCTGGATTTTGATGACGCAGATCGTGAACAGAAGCGCCCCGCCCAGCCCGAGCATCCCAGCAACATATGGATTTGGCGTGAATTCCCAGTATACGTTGGCGGAGAGGACGAGGCCGGCAACAACCAACTGCATAAATTTCATCATGTTTGACGATACCGTGAAATAGGAGAGCGTGTCACGCCGCGAAACGGGTCAGGAATATATTCTCTAGCCGAATCCCCGTTCGTCGCCGGGACAACGATCCTGTCGGCGGACATGAATTCCGACCTCGACGACATCGCCGACGCGCTGACGGCCTCGATCGCAGCGGACGGTCAGACGCCGATCACGGCGCCAATTCTGGGCGCGCCGGGAACCGTGTCGCTGCCGGCATGGTCGTTTGCGGTCGATCCAGACACCGGATGGTATCGCGTCAGCTCGAACGTGGCCGGCGTTACGGCCGGCGGCACGTTGGTTCAGACATGGGCCGCAGGCGCGTCTGAAATAACGGGCACGTTGACGGTCTCCAGCTCGGCCACCATCGGCAACAACATCGTTCTGACTGCCGGCGTCTACTCGGCACCGGCTGGGACAGCCGGTGCGCCAGCCTATACTTTCGCTGGCGATCTCGATTCTGGTTTTTATCGCATCGGCGCAAACAATATCGGCGTCGCCGTCAACGGGGCCAAGATACTCGACATCGCGACGACCGGCTTGTCTGTCACTGGCACATCGTCTGCATCTACTGGCTTCAAGGTCGGTGCTAATCCGACTGCGGTGCCGGGCAAGACGCCGACCTTTCAGGAGTTCCTCAGCGGCTCCGGTACCTATACCCCAACCGCCGGGACGGTCTGGATCAGGGCGCGTGTGTTGGGCGGGGGGGGCGGCAGCGGTGGATCGGCCGGCTCAGCCACGTCGGGCGGATCGTCAGCCTTTAATGGGATCAATGCGAATGGCGGCAGCCCGGGCGCAAACCTTTCCGGCTCTACTGCCGGCATTGGGGGCGCTGGCGGCAGCGGTGGCTCGGGTACGGCCATGTGGCGCGTTCCAGGTGCCAATGGCGGAGCTGGCACGCAAGGGAACGCGCTGGGAACCGGTGGCCAGGGTGGAGCGAGCGCATGGGGTGGCGGCGCTGGGACCAACCAGCCGGCAGCTGTCGGCTTGGGGGGTGCCACCAATTCTGGCGGCGGCGCATCCGGTCATTCCGGGTCCGGCGGCGGTGGTGGCGGCGAATACTTCGAGCTGTTCCTGACTGCTGCGGCCTACACTTATGCAGTCGGAGCTGCCGGGGCGCCGGCCACCAATGGCGCATCGGGCGGAGCTGGGCGCATTCTGGTCGAGGAGTATTATTCGTAATGCCATTTAATCCGACCACAGGCGTCTTCACCCGCGTCTCCAACAGCTTTTCCAATCCGGTGACGGGAACGGTCATCGACCCGGACAACGCCGATGAGCTGTTCGATGATTACGATCTGGGGTTCAATTCAATTAACGGCATGAGGCTGCCTGCTGTCTCGGTTAATTTTAATACGGCCAACACGGATTACCCGATCATTGTCGCGCTTCCTGTTGGATATACGCGCTATCAACTTGCATCGGTGCGCGTTGTCAATACAGGGACAACGGCTTCGCTCACGACGGCAACGGCAGGGCTGTTCACTGATGCTGCCGGCGCCGGTGCCGCGCTTGTGGCCAGTGGCACGGCACTATCGGGGTGCACGTCCAATGCAGTAAATACCAATGGCGGAGTTGCAGGCCTAACCGTGGCCCTTGCGACGGCTTGGCTCACTGACACCACGCTGTTTTTCCGCGTGCAGACGGCACAGGGCGCCGCCGCGTCTGGGTCTGTATCACTGCAGATCGTTCCGCTCCTGTGATTAGCACCTAGGATTGATTGATGCCGCTACCTTACGACTTCGGCGATGCGACGCAGGTCGGCCAACAGTTCTTCACGCAATTGCAAGCCGACCTGGAGGCGCTTTTTGCAGGCACCGTCTCCACGCTGCCGCAAGGGCGCCTGTCCTTGACGTCGGGCGTTGCCGTCACGAGCTCTGACGTGGTCGGCGCAACGACTGATTATTACGTCCCTGCGGTCGGGCGATATGTGCCGATCTGGAACGGCACGCAGTTTGTCAATGTGGATATCGGTGGCGAACTCTCGCAGGCCACTACTGACACCACAAAATCGCCGGCAGCGGTGGCGAACAATTCCGTCTACGACAAGCTCGTCTGGCTTGCTGCCGGCACTCCTTCGTCCAGCAGGGGCCCGGCATGGTCGTCAGATACGTCGCGTGGTACTGGCGCCGGCACGACGGAGGTCGAGCAGATCAACGGCATCTGGGTCAACAAATTCGCCATTACCAACGGGCCAGTGGCAAGATTCGGAACGCTGGTTGGCTCCGTCAGATCGAATGGCTCGGCCCAATTGATGGATAGTGCGGCATTCCGCTGGGTATCGAATATCTACAACGCGGTATCGCGCAACATGTTGGCGATTGAGCCGGCTAATTCGTGGACCTACACGACGGCTGCCTTTCGGCAGGTTAATGCCAACGCCGCAAATCAGTTGGACTTCCTGCAATCACTCGCAGGCGGGCTTCTGACTGCCCGTGTCAGGGGCGCCTATGCGAATACGAATACGACCGAATTCGGCATTGTCGGTATCGACATCGACACGTTGAACACGTCCAGCATCATCAACAACAGAACGGCGGTACCTACGATCGGCTTGGCTAACCAAGTGGTTGCCCCTTCGGCGGACTATAGCGGTTATCCTGGTTTAGGACGTCACATCGCAATCTGGAAGGAATACAGTTCGGCCGGCGGCACCGGAACGTTTCTGGGTGACGGAGGTGGCACGGTGATCCAGACCGGCATAAGCGGAGAAATCCTCAACTGACGAGGTAGGCGCTGATGCTGTCCCGAAGGGCGTTCATAGCTGGAGGAATATTTGAGATGCTTGGCGGCTCATCCATAGCCAGTGCGCCCGATCCGTTCGTCATGAACGAGTATTTTGCCCAGTTTCCGGGCTTCAGGAATGCGAACGGACGGACACCCGTCAGCTCGGTCATCTCCAGTCCGTCGACGACAAGAACGATCATCACCGGCGGTCAGTCGCTCATGGCCACGGCGAACGGCACGGCCACTTATACAACGGTGAGTGCCAATGCCCAGAACCTCAGCCCGTACGATGGCGGCATTTACCCGGGCACCGATCCCGTTCTGGGCGCCAGCAATGCCCCAACGGTCGGGCTGAGCTCTCCGGTGATGCGCATCGCTGATCGCGTCATTATCAATCATGCGACATGGCGCGTGATCATGAACCCGATCGCCGTGGGCGGCACGCCGTGGGCGGCATGGGAGCCCACGGCCTCCAATTCTCTGTTTACGCGCATTCGCACAGCCATTTTGCGATGTCGTGCACGGGGACTGGAGCCGGACGCCTTCATGTGGGGGCAGGGCGAGACCGACAACGAGCTTGGGACTTCAGCCGCCGCGGTCAAGGCGTCGATCTGGGCTATTGTCGACGAAATCCGCGCAATGAGCTGCACGGCACCATTCTACCTGGGAAAATACACCATGGTGTTAGGGGCAACCTCCGCGACCGTGCAGCAGGGGTTGGCTGATGCGATCGATGCCGGCCGCAATATCATTGCAGGCTATGATGCCGACACCAACTGCACCGTGGCCGGCGGCTTCCGGCTCGCCGACCAAACACATCTGAGCAACACCGGCCTGACGTTGAGCGCCAATGGCTGGGCCGATCTGGTGTTCCCATGATTTGCATCCTGGGCGGTGGCGGTTGCTTTGCTCTCAACCTCGCGCGCTATCTTGATGCTGGCGTTGACTGCCTTGGCATCGGACGAAGCAAGAGGCCAGCAGCATTCATGCTGGCCCCTTCTGACTATGCGTTTACACCATTGCACATGGTGTGTGAGCAGCCGCGCCTCTTTGCCATGCTCGATGACATGCAGCCGAACATCATTGTCAACTACGCAGCCCAAGGTGAAGGTGCGGCATCATTCGGCGAGCATGCCGATTGGTTCTACGCGACCAACACGCTCATGCTGGTACAGCTCGTGGAATTCCTTCGCACCCGCCCGTGGCTCAAGCGATTCGTGCAGATCAGCACTAGCGAGCTTTACGGCAGCGTGACAGAGCCTGCAAAGGAAGAAGCTCCCATCCGACCGTCCAGCCGCTATGCCGTGAGCAAGGCGGCGTTCGACATGGACCTTGAGATCGCGCACCGCATCCACGGCTTTCCGATGAACATCATCCGGCCGTCGAACTGCTACACGCCAGGTCAGCAACTCCACCGCATCATTCCGAAAGCCCTGCTATGCGCGGAGAAGGGCGAGAAACTTCCTCTGCAGGGCGGCGGCCGAGCGCGGAAATCCTACCTGCACGCCGACGACCTGTCGCGCGCCGTGATGTGTGTCCTCGACGTGGGCGAGATCGGAGAAACCTACAATTGCGGGCCTCGCTATCCGATTGCGATTCGTGAGGTTGTGCAGGTTTGCGCCGAAGCTGCCGGCATCGGGTTCGACGAACTCGTTGAGGAAGCGTCAGACCGAGTCGGCCAAGATGGTACGTACTGGCTGAATTCCTCGAAGCTTGGCGCGTTGGGTTGGTTTCCGAGCATCGATTTGGAGGAAGGGGTACAATCGGTGCTAGAATGGATTCGCGCCTATCCGGAGCTGAAGACGATGGACACCCGTTTCGTATTGAGGCCGTGAGATGGAGCCATTGCAAATTGTCGGGCTTTTGCTTGGCGTGTTATTTCTCATAGGGCTAGTTCTGATCTGGGCACTGGTGACGTCATGAAATACGGAACAAAGTGGCCTGAATATGCGCGGCAATGGGACGCGATGGTCATCAACGGCGATCGCCTCGACGAGTTCGAGCGGATTGCGCGCTTTGCCATCGAAAACAAGGCGCGGTATCAGGCCATCGAGGCCACGACTGGGGTCACATGGCCACATATTGCAGTGTTACATCGCCGTGAAAGCGATGCGGATTTCGACACGTATCTTGGCAATGGTGAGCCACTTGACCGCGTCACACGCCTCGTTCCGAAAGGACGAGGACCATTCACCGGACAGGATGCCTTCGAGAAGGGCGCCGTGGATGCGCTTCATCTTGACGGATTGGATGAGGTCCCAGACTGGCGGCTGGAGAAGATTTTGTACTACTGCGAGATTTTCAACGGCGCCGGCTACGCCAATCGCGGGTTGCCATCCCCCTACGTATGGGGCGGCACGAATCAGCAGCGGCCGGGCAAGTACGTGGCGGACGGCGTGTTCGACCCTAACACGATGGATCGGCAGCCTGGCTGCGCACCGATCCTCGCGATGATCGCGAAGCTAGATCAAACTGTGAAATTCGTCCGCGAGACACCGATGGGTGTTGAGCCGCCGACCACCCCGGAGCCACCATCAATGACGGACCTCGAAAAGCTGACCGGCGTTGTGGAAGCGTTGGCGAGACAGGTTGCCGCGTTGACGGCGCTCGTCACGGGCCAACCGGTCAAGCCACCGGACCCTCCGAAGCCGACAGAGACGCCTCCGGTGGTGATCACGCCGCCCGTGAGCCAAACCGATCCGATCCGAAACCCGGTCAACTTCGGCACGCTGATTGCATCCTTGCTCGCGACAATTGTCGCACCGGCGACTGGCGTGTCCGAATCCGTGGACAAGGGAACGTTGGGCAGCCTGATCCCATTTGCTACTGCCGTTGCGTCAGGCTTTGGCCTTCCTGGCTGGGTCCTTCCCATCGCCGGCCGGCTCATCGGCCGCCTAACTGGAGCTGCAAAATGAAGACGGTCATCACGCTCGCGTTTGTACTCGCCGCCGTCACCGCATTCGCCACCGAGCTGAAGGTGCCCGGCAAGAGCAAACAGACCATGGCGAAATCGCCGCCGCCCGCCGCCCAAGCCGCCGATCCGAAGGCGTCGTGCCTGGCGCTCGTCGCGACCGAATGCGAGGCGAAGAACTGGACCAAGATCGGCAAGCGTGCCTGCATCCGGTGGAAGTCCCGTTCGTGCCGGTGAGGGTGCTCATCGTCTTATTGCTGCTGTGCGTGCCAGCCCGCGCCGCGGACCCGTGGACGCCGTTCCGCAAGATGTTCCCGGGGAAGCCTCCGCCGGGAGAGATGGCGCCGTTGCCGCTGCTCCCGGAGCCTGACGCCTCCGCAGCCATAGAGCGGGCGCTGCTCGACGCCGAGCTCCAGGCCGCGGTTAAGAAGGCCCAGGAGGCAGCCGAGCGAGCGGAGGAAGCCGCCAGGGGTGCCGAGGGGCCTTCTGTACCACCACCCCCTGTCCCACTGCCAAAGCCAAAACCGAAATCTAAGGCAAAACCATTAGATATCCGTCCGAAGGCAAAGGTGACCGCGAACGAGTGCGCGCAGATTGGAGTGGGTATCGGCTTCATCGGGAAGGAAGGTGTTCGGCGGGAGGCGATAGCGCGGGGTCATTCGGCAACTGAGATCGACGAAGTACAGAAGGCTTGCGGATTTTAGAAACAGCGGGACGCCAGAACGCTTGCACGGACTGGCGCCCCTGACCGGACCCATAGGGATTGACTATGAATACGGCTGGCAACAATCAAAGCACAACGCGCGGTCATTCACTATGCTGCAAGGAATACCGCTGATGTTCGACTGGACAATCAGCGTCGGTAACACGCTGACGATCATCTCATTCATCGGATTCAGCATTGCCTTCGTCGTGACCTTTCGCAACAAGGTCAATTCACTTTCCGAAAAGATGGTTTCGGTTGATAAAAAGCTAGAGGAGCTTGTCAAGATTCTCGTGCAACAAGGTCGCCATGAGGAGCGTATGAATGCCATGGATCAGCGTGTGGCAGCTCAGGGACAGCGTTTGGACGAGACGATCAGCCGGCTTAATCACTTTGTCGATGCGCCGAGATAGCAGTCACTAGACAGGCAAAATCCCTCAAGAGCTTGTCATGTCGATTGCGCCATTCGCAATCTCGCTGCGACCCAGAAACAAAACCGCTCTGTGCACCGCATAGCAGATCGATTGCCTCGCCCTACGCGATACCACTTGCCGTCGTCACGAAAGAAGAACGGTCCAGGCACCTCGTATGAGCCAAGGTTATCCCGCAAGCGAAGTTGACAAAGCCGCCCATCAGCCTTCGCCATTCGTGCCGGGAGCCATTGTGTCATTTGATCAGTTCTCGCTTATGACTGGCGAGCCAACTCAAGAAGGCGCTCGATCTCGTTCGCCTCCTCGCGAAGTCTCTTGGCTTGGCGCTCAAATTCATCGGCTCGCGTTCGATTGAACGAAATCTGCGCTTGGTCGGCGACGATCCGATCACCTAGTTTGTCCATCGTCTCCTCCTGCTGGTCTCTGCTCATCAGCGCT
>ERZ1292637.899-Hain-H14-01um-R3-899-length-14124-cov-13_pt1 | contig 14124 bp, 21 predicted proteins | sample MGYA00564405_ERZ1292637 | MGnify/ENA primary metagenome ERZ1292637 (study PRJEB36523, sample SAMEA6512645) | groundwater metagenome | collected 2019-01-09 | study: AquaDiva: Metagenomics assemblies of 32 groundwater samples | reverse complement strand
CCAAGCTCAGAGCCTGCCCTGGATACCGGGTCGAGCCCGGCACAGGCTCTGATCCGGGGCTAGTCGCATCGGGGCGAAACAGCAGCGCCGCGAGCACGCCCTGGGCGACACGCCGGGGCGCCTCCAGGTCCTCCAGGTCATCCTCCGCCTCCTCCAGGTCGTCGAGGTCGTCCTCATCCTCCGCCTCCTCCAGATCCTCCAGATCCTCCTCATCCTCTAGGTCGTCCTCGGCGTCTGCCGCGGCCCACAGACGCCGGGTGCGCGCCACGCCGTAGCGCTGGCGGAGCGTCGCGACAAAGGCCCGCCGGGCGGCGTCCACCGCGTGCGTCAGGACGTCCGTGAGCAGCGCCGCCTGGGCCTCGTGCCAGGCCGGGCGCAGGGCCGCGAGCGTGGCGGCCACCGCGCCGAGGCCGGGCTGGCGCAGGGCCTGCTGGAGCTGGCGGGCGCCCTGGTGCCAGGCCGGGCGCAGGCGCCGGGTGATGGCGCGCTGCACCCAGGTATCGAGGGCGTGCAGGTGCGTCCGGAGCGGCGAGCGGCGGGTGGTGGTAGGCATCAGGAGTGGGCCTCGAAGTGATGACCGGCAAAAGTAACACCGCCCGGCTGAAACGCCAGGACGGCCAGCGCAAAAGCGACGGCGTTGAAGACCGCGGCCGTCTGTCCGCGCTTCGCCCCGCGATACAGCAGGATATCGCCCTTTTCCGCCAGCAAGGAGGCCGTCTGTCGGGCCTTCTCCAGATGATCCGCGCCGGGGGCCACCCAGCCCGGCCAGCTCGGCGATATAGAGCGGCACGGCGGCACTCAGGGCGATCGCCAGGAGCGAGGAGGCGGGGTCGGGGGTCATGGTGTCTCCTCCTGGCGGAGCACGGCCTCGATGGCCGCCTGCTGGGCATCCACGAGCCGCTCGGCCTGCTCGTCGCCGCCAGCGCCGGTCAGATGTGGCCAGGCGTGCGCCCGTACCATGCCGCGCCGCGCCCAGCGCGGATTGCCGGGGCAATCGCCCGGGGTGAGGGGGCGCATGCGCCCGGGCGTCTGGCCGTCACGCCCGGTGCCGGCGGTCTCGTAGGCGGCCCGCGACAGGGTGTAGGCGGCCACCTGGTGCGTGCCGACACGCAGGCGCACGGTGAGCGTGGCGCCGTCGAGCGTGACGCGCTGCGGGTGGTCCCGCACCTGGCAGCTGGTGGCCTGGCGGCGGGTCATGGCTCGGCCTCCAACCCATAGCGCCAGGCGAGCAGCTCAACGGCCTCGGGAAACGTCAGGCCCTCATGCGCCATGAGAAACGCAAAGACATTGCCGCGCTGTTGACATCCAAAGCAAAAGAACAGTTGCCGCGCCTGACTCACCACGAACGACGGCATCTGCTCCTCATGAAAGGGGCAACAGCACTTTACGCACCGCTCCGCATCGCGGTCGAGCGGCAGATAGTCGGCCAGGACGTCCAGGATATCGGCCCGCTCCAGGACCGCGTGGACCCGCTCTTCTGGGACCAGGTCGCTCACGCATCCACCTCCGTCGCCGCGGCGAACGCCGCCGCCAGGCCGGCCCACGTCGCAAAGTCCACCACGGTGCCGTCCTCCGCCTCCAGCCAGCCGGCGTGCGGGTCGGTGAGCACCAGGAGCCAGTGGCCCGGTAGGTGCGCCAGCAGCGCATCCAGGTCGGCCAGAGTACGCAGGGGCGCCAGGGGTACGCTCACCGCACCACCTTCAGGCCGATCTCGGTCTGCAGCGTGCCGAAGCGCCCGACATTGGTAATCTCCAGTAGTGCGCTGTAGACGCTCGCACGGTCGCCCACCTCGACCAGGGCATAGCCCTGGATGACGCCGGTGTAGTTGTTGGTCTCTAATTGCCCCTGCGCCATGCGCCAGAAGCCGCCGCCGGTGGGTTGCAGGTCCACCAGGGCGGTCAGTGCCGAGGCGAACGACAGCGCCACCTCGCCGATACTGTTCTGGCTGCGCGTCGGGCGCTCGAACACCAGGCTCACCTGCGTCGGGATCGACTGCGAGCCGTTGGCGGCGAACAGGCACGAGGCGGGGGTCGGGTCAAAGAGGGCCACCAGGGTTTCCTCTTGTAGAGGTTACAATTAAACTAGTACAATCCTTGAGAAGGAGGTCATATGGAACCGTCAACCCTTGACCGCATCCTTACAGAGCAACGCGAGCTGTCCGTGCAACTCCATGCCCTCAACGCGCGGCTTGAGGTGCGCTTTGACGCCGTCGACAGACAACTCGACGCACTCACGCAACGAGCGACCGTCAGTACGGCCCGCTCGCAAGTCCACGAGGAGATTCTGCAGCAACTCGCCGCCTCGATGGGCCGCATGGATCAGTATGCCGCTTGGGCCGATACCCGCATGGCGCAGCATGAGGAGCGCCTGGCGCGCCTGGATAGCCTCATGGCCCGCATGGATGAACGCATCACCCAGAACGAAGAGCGCATCGCCCAGAACGAAGAACTGCTGCGTCAACATGACGGGCGCATGGCCCGCCTCGCCGCGATCCTGCAGGCCATCCGCGACCTCCTGGAGCGCGGCAACGGCCGCTAGTACAGCGCCGTGACCACAAACGGCTGCAGCAACATCTTCGCCGTGTCACTCAAAAAGCCCGTCCCGGTAAACGTGTGCTGGACCTTGCCCACACTGTAATAATTGCGGTCGCTGACGCCGCGCACGCGGATCGTGTTGATGATCTCCGCCAGCGCCGCCTTGACGCGGTCCGGCATCTGCGGCAGCCCGGTCTGGTAGCGCACCTGGAGCTGGGCGTAGCGCACCGGAAAATACCCCATGGGCAGCCAGACTTCTCCGGTCGGCGGGTAGAGTTCGATCTGGTCGACGGCGATCTCCTGCCAGCGCGGTGCCGAGCCGAGCACCGCCAGGGCCGCCAGGTAGTCGAAGTTCACTTGCATCTGCGCCCGCTGGTCGCGCCGCCCGCCGCCGTAGCGCCCCGCCGCCGCCAGCAGTTGCAGCACGGGCCGGGCGCTCAAGATACACGTATTGCGGTCGTCCGGCAGTTCGAGGCGCTCTTCGTAGATCTCGGGCCACAGCGAGGGGCGATTGGTGTAGCCATTGATCAGCGCCTGGGCAAAGCGGATTTCGGCGGCTTCGGCGGTAAAGCAGTATTTGCTACTGAGCTCGTCCACCGAGACATAGAGTTGGTCCGTCTCGGGCGTACGCTCGCTCGCCAGCCAACCCGGCGACGGCATCAGGTCATGCAGCGGGGTGGGCATGCGTTACTCCTCCTGGCGTCCCAGGCGATAGACGTAGAGACGCGCATCGACCTTCACGTCGAGATAGTCGTCAACCGTGGCGGTCCGGCCATGGCTGGCCAGCGCGCGGTGGGCATTCCGGCGCCAGCCCTCGATCAGGGCGACCAGCGTCTGCCGCGCGCAGGTGGGATCCTCGATGGCGGCCATCAGCGTCAGCGCCAGGAGTTGCGCCTCGGGCAGGCTGGTCACCCAGGCCACCCAGGCATACGGCGCCAGCGCGACAGACGAGACAGCGGGCCGCCTCATGCCCACGCCACGCGCTGTAGGTCAGCCATCATCACCTCGAAATCCTCGTAGAAGGCGAGTCCGTACCGGGCGCAGACGATTTCAACATTGCCCCGACGCCAGAAGCCTGGCGGACAACAGACGAAGATGCGCTTATCCAGCGCTGTCGCGCACAACCCGAACTCCAAGAGCGTGATCGGACTCCGCGTCGCCGGATCAAAATTGACAATGACGCTATGTGCAGCTTCCAAACCGTCGAGTTCCCACCTGACCTGTTCGAGAAACCGCTCATCATCTGGCGATTGCTGCCATGAGCTATCCCAGTCGGCACGACGAGGATTCAGGACGACCACTTCATAAGGGGCCAGTCTCTCAGCCGCACGCCGCTGCCACTCGACAGCCTTGCCCATCTCGATACTACCCGCAAGAAACACCACATGGCGGCCCTCCGCCACGTAGTCGTTAGGTGCCTCGACGTAGATCAAGGATTCCCTCCTGGCGCGTGCCCGTCCCTCAGGGTTGCTCTCGTCATTGCGTCAATCCTCGTCCTCATCCTCGTCACGCGGGCGCTTCGGGCGCGACACGTCGGCAATGCCCACGTCTTTGAAGCGCTCGTAGAGCGACTCCTCGACGTGGCGCGCCACGCCGTTGTCGAACTCCAGGCGATACAGCGGCGCCGGCTGGCCAGGGATGGCTTCCTCCGGGGCACCAACGTAGGCGGTGTGGTGGCGACTCGTGCGGACGAGCTCGGTCGGTTTCAAGAAGACTCTGCGAGGCATACACGCCCTTTCATGCACAGATGATTACGCGGTTGAGATCATGCCAAACGTGCGCAGCGCGGACAGGATCGCCGAGAGCGCCGCTCGCGCCTGCGGGTCGGAGACCAGGCCGCCGACCGGGTCGGCAATCGCCGCCTGGCGCGCCACGGGCCGCAGCCCAAGGCCGAAGAAGGACACGCGCAGGGCGCCGGAGATGGTCACGGCGCTAAACACCACGCTGCCGCCACCGCCGGTCGAGGCGGCAAAGGCGGCGCTGAAGGCGAAGCCGGCGGAGGTGGCCCATTGCCCAAAGGCCGTACTGGTCGAGGACTGCGCCCAGAGGGCGCTGGCGGCGCCGCCAGGAGCGGTGAGCATCATCGACGGCATGCGGACCTCCTCAGGCGATAGAGATCAGCCCAAACGTGCGCAGGGCCGAGAGCATCGCCGAGATCGCGGCGCGCGCCTGCGGATCAGAGGTCACCCCCGTCACCGGGTCGGCAATCGCCGCCTGCTGCGCCACGCCACTGACCCCGAGGCCAAAGGCGGTGGAGACCTGGAAGGTGGACGCCGTGAGGGCGCCACTCACCTGGAGGGCGCCCGAGGCCGTCAGCGTGCCCGTCACCGTCAGGGTGCTGGACAAGACCACGGCGCCGGTGGCGCCGGCGGTGGAGCCCGCAAAGGTGGCACTCGTGGCGGACTGCGCAAAGCCCCCGCTCGTCGCAAAGGTGGCGCTGGCGGCCACGCCGACGGGTGGCACGAAGAGCATGCTAGGCATAGGGCGTCCTCAAAAGCGCAGGCTATTGGCGACCCAGTTCACCGTCGCCGAGGCCGCGCTGGTCTTCGCCGTCAGGTTGGCCAGCGACGACACCGCCAGCGTCACCGTGGCGCCCGCGGACAGTTTCAGCGTTTGCGCGGTGGATGTCCCCAGGAAGACGGTCGCAACGTTGCTCGGGTCCGCCTGGACCAGCACTTCCGTACAGAGCAAGGTGCCGAGGGCGCTGCCGTCCGTGGAGACGTTCAGGGAACCAGCGGACAGGCCAAGAGCGGGCATAGCGGCCTCCTACGCCGGGTTCGAGGCCCGGAAGTTCGACACCGCCGTCACCGCCAGGGCCACCGTGCGCGTCAAGGTCGTGCCCGTGCTGGTAAAGCTGCCGGCCCCCGACAGGGCCGAAAACACGCCGCTGATGCCGATACCGGTGGTGGTCATGCCCGAGAGCAGGGCCGTGTGAATATTGGACACCGCCACATTGAGCAGCGACACGGTGGTCTGGAGCTCATTAATCGCACTGATACTGCGTTCGACCTTAAAACCAAGATCTTCCTGGGCCGCCTGCCGGTTCATGCGGCTAATCGTCATGCCGCCCGCCAGGGTCGCACTCGTCCGCCAGTTAAATACCACGGGCATCGCTTCGTTCCTCGCGCGCGGCACGGCACGCGCTCCGGTCATGATCCTGTCGCGCCAAACGGCTCTCGGCGAGAGGGCCCGGCACGCCACACTCGGCTCGTGTCTAGGTCTCGATCGGCCCCAGCGCCGCCACGTACGGCCGCACCAGGGCTTGCGTCATCCGCTCATGCTGGCGCAGGGCCCGCTGACTGCGCTGCACCACCGCCGGGGCCAGGTCGCCAGCCATCGCCGCCAGCACCTGCACGGCGCCGTAGCGCTGCTGGTGCCAGGCGAGCTGGAGGTGCAGACGCGCTTCGAGCGCCGGCCACTGCCGCAGAATCGCCGCCAGCGCCGGGAAACTCTCGCGGGCCAGGGCGCGCCAGAGCTGCGCCGTGGTCGGCGGCACGCCGTTGGGCTTGAGCGCCAGCGCTACGTCACTCAGGCGGCGCTGGGTCACCCGCAGCACGCGGGTGACGGTGTCGGCTTCGGCCAGGATGGCCTGCGCTACGACCTCGAGGCGCTGCACGTTGAGGTGCTGCAGCGCGGCTTCGGTGGTCTCGGGCACCGGCGGGATCGCCGCCATCGTCTCGATCACCTCGAAGCGCCGCACGGCAATCTGGCCAAAGGCCAGGCCTTCCTGCCCCAGGACCGCATCACACGCCAAGAGCGCCTGATAGGTGGCCGGATCTGCCGTGGCGCGCCAGGTATCGGCGGCCGTCCGGATGTCGTGCGCCGCCTGCCGCAAGCGCCCCAGACTGGCGCGCAGGTGCTCGAGGTCGGCGCTGAGGTCCGCCAGGCGGGCCGGGGAGACGTAGGCCCGAGCGCGCGCCGCCAGGGCGGGCGCCAGGCGTTCACCGGAACCGGCGGGCAGGGCCGCCAGGACGTCGCGCAGCGGCTGATTGGCCGCCCCGGCCAGGGCCAGGCCAGCCTCACTACAGTTGAGCACGGTGCGGTCCGGCATGCCGGCAATCAGTTGCTCGAAGACGGTTTTCATCGACAAGAGACTGTGGCGCGTCCACACCGGGGTGCCATCGAAGGCCTGCGCCTCCAGGTGACTATCGGGGGCCTCCTGCGGCGCCGTGTCCTGCGCCCGCGCGCCCAGGGCGTGGTGCGCCGCCGCCGGCATGCTGAGGTCCTGCCCCAGTAAAATAATCGGGTTGGCGCCGAGGAGGTGCGCCACCACCAGGTTGAGATGGGCCACCGTCTGCACCTGCGCCGCCGCCGCTTTGGGCTCAGCGTACTGCGCCAGCCAGGCGGTGGTGTCGCTGGCGTTGAGCGCCACGAAGCGCGGACCGGGCCAGCGCCGCGCCGTCGACGGGTGGGTCGAGTGCAGGTAGACCAGGGCCGGGGCGTCATCCAGGGGCACGCCACGAAACTGGTCGGTCCAGTTCAGGCGCTGAAAGTCAATCGTCGTCACCACGTCGGGCTGGATTCCCAACTGGCGCACCAGGGCATACACCGTGCCGACGGTCAGCACTGCCACGTTGTCGCGCACGGCCGGATCGGCGAGCAGGGCGACGTTGCGTTGCAAGCTCGGCCCCGCAGCCAGGCAGACCGCCGGCTTGCCGGCCCACAGGCCGTGCAGGTGTTCGAGCCCCGGCGTTAACAGGTATTCGGGGAGATTCCCCAGGTCCGAATCGCCGATGCACGGGCCAAACTGTTTCCAGGTGGCCAGACCGACGGCGTGATAGCGCAACATTTCGCCCGTTTTATTCAGGAGCGCCTCATACACCGCGGCGTCGCAGTGCTGCGTAAAGCCCGAGCGCATTGGCATGGCAATGAAGAATTTTTCGTGCGCCTGGAGCCCGAGCCACCACTGCTCCATGGCCGGCATGAGGGCATCGCCGACAAAGATATTGACCGGGCGATCGCTGTGCAGGGGCGTCATGTCGATAGCGTGCATCGCCGCGACGTAATGCATGGGATTGGGGTCAAAGATGGCCAGGCGCTGGTGCGGCTCGAGGCGGCGCGCCAGGGCCGCCGGGAAGTACCCGAGTCCGAGCCCGAAGCAGCAAAAGATTTTGGCGTCGCGCGTCCACAGGGCCGCGGCATCGCGCTCGGCCTCGCCTTCGGGATCGTTGGGATCGCACAGCGCCACCCACTGCTGGTGCGTCACGTCCCAGGTCTGGCCCACCAGGCGCCCGGCGGCGTTGGCCATGAGCCGCACGTTACACAGGGGCACCTGCGCGAGTTGCGCCGCCAGGGCCGGCTGCGCGGCCCCGAGGCGGGCCAGGTTCGGTTGCCAAAAGTCGGTCGTCGTGTCCAGCGGTCGACTCCTCTATGGTCTGTCGTGTCAGGCGCGCCGACCAACATACCGGGCTGGAAAGGTATGGGGGGGAGGCCGACGCGCCCGACAACTCCGCCAGGGCTGTAGGGTAACCTCTCGCCGTCGTTATGGTTGAGTCGGGTTGCCCACGATTGCGCTGAGATCTAACCCATATATTTCCCGTAAGGGAAACGTCATCATGGCGTTACTAATCAGACTCACGGTACTCGTCGGGATATTTAAAATCCCGACCGGCACCAGGCCGGCGCTGTGCTTGGGCGTCGGCACCTGGTTAAACCACGCACTCACGCCGCCAGCCGAGGCGGCCCCGGCAACCGATACGGCATACGCCGAGCCGATCACAAAGGTCAGCGTGCCGACCGTCGAGGCCAGGGAACTGGCCACCGCCGAAATATCGCCCAGGGACAGGCCCACCAGGACTTTACGAATGGTCATCGAGGTGGTCGAGGCCTGCGACCCGAGATCGCCGGAGATAGTGCCGGTGCCGCTGATGCGGAACGGCACGCCCTGGTACAGGCCCTCGATGCCGGCATTGCCGCTATTGACGGTCGGGAAGGCTACCGCCACGGTGCCAGCGGAGCCACCGCTGACCAGCGTGCACGACGGCGTGGTCAGGCGGTTCATGAGCTTTAACAACATGTCGGCCATTGTGCCCAAAAAGGCACTGGTGCCGACCGGGTTTTGCGTATCGTAGGGGATGCCGTCCACTGCCGAGGCCGTGGCAGAGACGAGCGCGTATAGTTTTTCCGTCTTCAGGTCCATACGGTCATACCTCCTGCTCTCCGTCACCTTCCTCATTGAGCCGGGCGAGGAGGTACGGTCGATGATAGCCAGTTAGCCACATACTGATGGCTGAATAGTGGATACCAAGCTCTTTTGCTACTACTGTAACTGGTTCTCCAAGACGCACACGTCGCATCGCTGTGAGGGCTTCGGCATCTGTGGGAGATGCCGAGCGCCGTCTAGCCTTATACTGCCCATCGCCTTGCAATCTCTGACGTAAATAGCCTTTATTCTTGCCGCGCATCCACAGGCTCAACACGACATGATGAATCCCCACGCTCCGGGCAACTTCGACAACCCCTTCTCCGTTATGGACACGCTGCATTGCGGCAAGCGCATCATGGTCATTCAAAACAGAGGAGTGATACCCTTCGCCAAAACTGGCTGGTGTCGCTTCCCAGATAGCAAGGACACGGCGAATCTGCCCTTGGCGTCGTGGACTCATGAGCGGATAAATCGTCATCATAATGGCAGCAGCTCTTGGGCCGGTCAGAACCCAGGTGTGGCAGGTGTGGCGCGACAGAGGGTTGGGCCTCTGTACACGAATAGTTCCACCACCAAAGAGTCTATGCAGTTTCTCAAGGGGAAAGAGCTCCACCTGTGTGGCTTGCAAACGCGGCGTCCTCGCCGGCTTGCCGCCTGAAAGAGAAAAGCTGCCTTCTCCGTCTAAGAACCCAGCGACCCAGTACATTTCGTACAATATTCCTGCCACAAGGCGCCTCCATTGTTGTTGCAGAGTTTCATAAAACATTCCCCACAATACAACAGATATTACCTTGTGTCAATTATTTACATTATCTCGTAACGGTAACCACCGAGTGACAGTACGAAACCAAACTTGATTCAGTCGTTGCTTGCGTCTGGTTGGCGTTCGCCTTGCCTTTATATACCACCGCGTCAAAGAGTACCACGCTGTAGCGCGTCGCCAGGTTGCCCTCCAACCCCAAGACGAAGACGCGCGGGTCCGGCGTCGTCAGGTAGGGCATCTCCACCTTGTCTTCCGTCAGGATGACCGCCTTGTAGTCCGTCTTGCCCGACTCCGTCGCTGACGGGTTGGTCGACGGCAGGGTCCAGTCCGGGACCAGCGGCAACTCGCCCGCCTGCGTCGCCAGGGCATTGACGCGCACGCCGGCCACCACCTCCACCTGATGCATCTGGCGGTGATTCAAACGCTCTTCCTGGTCAATCAGATCGCCCAGTACCGGGTTGACATAAATCGCCGTCGGCTTCACCTCGAAGCTTTGATCGTTCATCATCGAGGCCACTTCCGCCTTGAGGCCATCGACAATCGAGGCGGTCGAGGCGATACTGGCGGTGCGGTTGATCTGGGTCAGGCCGCCGTAATATTCCAGCGTCGTGGGCAGCACCAGGTCGGTATCGTTGCCGTTCCACAGCGCCTTATCACTGGTGCGCAGGCAGCCCCCTACGGTATCGATGATATCCTTCGCCAGGAGTTGCGTGAACTGCCCCTGCTGGCGCGTCATTTCGACGTCGAACAGGCCAAAATTAAGACCCGCCTGGATCGCCTTGACGGTGACGCCGCGCTCGCGCCGGGTCGGATCGGCGGACGGCGTGAAGTTCAGCGCCCGCACGTCCCGGAACTCGCCCGATACGATGCGCGTCTGTTCAAAATAGCGGCTCGGTTGCCCGGTCGCCGGCACGTGCCGCACGCGCTGCCCGAGCACGCCCCGGCGCCGCACCATATCCAAAATTTCTTGCTCGTAGCGCGGCGTCTCCAACGCCCCAGGACCAAAGAAGTCCGCGGCTGCCGCCATATAGTCGACGAACATGCCTTCTGCCACTGTTGTGCCTCTCTTCTCCAGCCCTGGATTGAGATCACCACCGGTGCGCTAGCGCATCTGCCCCTGGCGCTCGAGTTCCAGTTTCACCGCCAGACGCTGCGACGGGTCGGTGACCCCGGCGTTGCGCAGGAGCGTATCAATTTCCAATTCGCTATAGTCCTTGCTGGCCTCGAAGCCGTACTTCGCCACGAAGCGCGGGTAATCGCCGCTGGCGACCAGGGTGCGGCGCTGCGGCTGGTGCCCGGCGTTGAGGCGGCCGCCGTTGGTGCCGTGCGCGCCGTCGGTCACGAGGTCGCTGCGGGCGCCCGCCTGGTCGGTGAGCAGGCCCTTCATGGTGGCTTGTTCATCGGTGAGGAGTTTGACGGCCGCCTGGATATCGGCCATACCGGCTTCAATCCGCGCCAGCCGCTCGTCACTCGCGCCGGCACCGGCCTGCCCTGGACTCCGATCCAGGGACGACGATCCGGTGGCGGCCGTCTGGGTATCTTCCCCTGCCATAGTGTCTCCTGTTGCGGCGACGGTTGGGTCGCCTGTTGCCCCGGCCATGCCGCTGTCGTGCAGGGCGTTGTGCATCCGGACCAGGTGTTCGAGGGCCTCCGCGAGGCTGTCCAGTTCGCCGCGCATGTTGACGCAGCCTTGCATGGCGGCGTGACAGGCCTGATAGCCTTCCAGCATGCCGGCCATCTGGCGCATGCTCTGCATCATCGTGTCCATATTGGCCACCAGCGTCGTGTCAACGGTCGTGTCTGTGGCGTCGTCCATGCCACCTCCCTCTCCCTGCGCCGCCAGGGCCGTACTGCGGTAGGCCGCATGGGCGCGTTGCAAGATCGCCGCACCGGTGAAGGTGCAGCGGCGAATCTGCCAGATCAGCGCGGCGGGGTCGACGATCTCGGCGCCGGCCAACTCAAACGACATGCCCAGCAGCCCCTGACGCGCCAGGCGTTGGATCTCCGCCACCTCGGCCGGAAAATCGCGGGCGTAGAGGATGCCCCGGACGCGCACGGCATCGCCGTCCAGCCAGCCCTCGGTAAAGACGCCGATCTTCACGCGTGGCGCGTGCTGCGTCAGGAAGGGATGCGCGTCGACGCCCATACCAATCAGCGACGCCAGGCCCTCCTCCGCGGCGGCGCGCGCCAGACAGACGCGATGGCCCTTCGACCCCGCCGGCGGGATATCACTGGGCGTGTCGACGCGCGTCAAAATACCCTCGAACGGCAGGCGGTTCGGGTGGTCCAGGACGGTCGGCAGTTCCACCCCCATGGCATCCATGGTGACCGCCATGAGCAGCGGAATCGTCGTAGCCACGTCGCCGCGGCTGTTGAACTCGACCGTGGGAAACTGCAACACCATGCCCTCCAGGCCGGTGGTCAGGTCGGCATAGGTCGCGCCGCAGCCGCGCCCGACGTAGCCGAGCGTCAGATGTGGCCTGTAGACCGGGTGCGTGGACACATGCGGCAGCGCTGCCACCAGGGCGGCGTGCATCTCGACGGCGCCCGGGCTGGCGATGCGGTGCACCACGACGTCGTAGTCCTTGCCCTCGGGGCTAAAAATGGCGATCCCCTGGATCACCGCCTCGACCGCGCCGCCACGCTGGAGCAGCGGCAGCACGTCGGCCACGGCATCGGTCTGCAGCCCGTAGAGCACGGTGATGTGCGGACAGGTTTCCAACCCCTCGCCAGGGTGCACGTCATCGGGGGCGATGCAGGTGGCAGCCGCCTGGCGCACGGCCTGCGCCGCCGCGTCGTCGAGGACGAGTTGTACGGTACTGTACGGGTGACTCGCATCGAGGGCCTCGGTCGGGCCAGCGCTCGGAGGTGTCTCGTCGGTCATGGACTATCCCTGCCGGGTGCGCAGCACCGCGGTCAATTCGCGCAGCGCCAGGCTCAAGTCGTGCAGCGCCACCAGCACCGCCTGCTGCGTCTGGACGCCCTCCTGGCGCGCACTGGCGGCATCGTGTTGGGCCGTCTGCAGCAGGCTGGTCAGGCGCGCAATATGATCGGTTGGTTCCACTGCCTCGTCCTCCAGGTCAACAGAGCCGCGCCCAGGGTTGGGGGGAGGAGAGTGCGGGCGCCAACCCGTCGGCGATGTGCCCCGCGCCCCAGGCGCTGCTTATATACAGGCTACGGCGCCGCTGTGCCGTTTTGGGCTACAGCCTGTCGCGCCGCGTCGCCCAGATCTCCCGCCTCGTCCTCCGGCTCACCCAGGGTCGGCAACCCGCTCAGAGCCACCTGCGCCTCGAGTTCCGCCTTGAGCCAGCCGCCACGCCCGTCCGGCAGCGGCGGCTGGCCCCAGACCTCGCGCTGCTCATCCACCGTGATGCTGTTCGCCTCATAGCGGTTGCGCAGCACTTCCGATTGGCGTAGCTCGTCGGTATCGCGAATTAGCCACTTAAAACACAGGTCGCCCCAGCCCAGAACGCGGTGCAGGACGTGCGTACTCAGGCCATCGGCGACGGTCTGTGCCACCGGCGCCACGGTCTCCCAGTCGCTCGCCGCCTGGGTCTCGGCGGTGGAATAATTGACGTCGCGCTCCAGGCCCAGGCGCATGGGCGACATGCCACAAGCCATAGCGATCTGGCGCACGATCCATTCCTGCCACTTGAGATACAGCGGGTCGGCCCCGCTGCGATCGTGCAGATTAAGGACCTGCGGCGCCCGGCCGCCGCCGATAATCGGTGCCTTGCCGTAGCCCTCGATGAGCTGCTGCCAGTACTGCGCCCACTGCCGCGTCGTCGGGATATCGATATTCTCGCCCAGGAAGATGAGAAAGCCAGGCGTGGCGTTCGAGGCGCGGCGCTGGGCGAAGTCGAAGGCGCCGAGATAGGCGTTGATACAGTTGAAGGCCACCTCCAGGTAGCCCAGGCCAAACGGCGTGTTGGTGCGAGGATTCAGGCGCATATACAGGAGCTCGTCATCACAAAGCTGCACCGGATCATGCATCGCCACACTGAGACCCACATAGCCCAGCGACTGCGTGTAGCGCGGGCTCGACAGCAGGCCGTCCCATTCGACATTGATGCGGATCGACTGCCCATCCACCGGCCACAGCCACAGCGGGCGCTCCGGATCGCCGGTGAGTCCGAGCTCCAGGGCGCCGTAGCCGCCGACACAGATGTCTTCCAGGACGCTCTCCAGCAGCACGCGCCAGGAGTCGGTGGCGTTGGGCAGGCGCAGGCAGCGCGTGAACGCGGCGGCGCGGCGGCGCAGGTCGGCGGGCCAGGTGTCCGGCTCGGCGGCGGCGAGGGTCTCATCACAGGGGGCGATCTGCCAGGGCATATCGAGGATGGGGTTCGATATAGCGTTGATGGCGCGACGCGCCGGAGGCACTTCTGAGAAGCGGCGCAGGTTGAAGGGGGTGGCTTTCGGCAGCGCCGCGCTTAAGGCCTGGCGCCCGCCAAAGCCCAACTGCGCCAGGGCCGGATAGGGCGAACTGTGGCGCTCCGGCTCGCCGGCGGCGGCGCTCAGGCTGGCCAGCGTGTGCAGGGCCTGGACAGCGAGGTCCGGATCCTGGCGCAGGACATCGAGCGCCAGGCCGCGATGGGCGGCGAGGTAGCGCGCGGCGGTGCGCCGGCGGCGATGGGCGATCCAGGTACGCAGGGACATCGGCGGTGCGGGCTCCCAGGCTCAGG
>ERZ1292637.896-Hain-H14-01um-R3-896-length-14144-cov-4_pt1 | contig 14144 bp, 26 predicted proteins | sample MGYA00564405_ERZ1292637 | MGnify/ENA primary metagenome ERZ1292637 (study PRJEB36523, sample SAMEA6512645) | groundwater metagenome | collected 2019-01-09 | study: AquaDiva: Metagenomics assemblies of 32 groundwater samples | reverse complement strand
AACCGCGAATGCAAAAGACCCTTGCGGTACGTTATAGGTCAGCGTTTGACCTGCTGTGTTTTGAGCCATGGTATTACTCCTTGAGGTGGATTATGCGAGTGTGGTGAGGGTCATTGCGGATGGGAATGCTGCATACGGGATGGTGCGAGCAAGCAGCGTTGCAGATGCCAATGTTCGCGTGCCGGCAGATTCGTTTTGAAATCGAACGGTCACGGTATCTGCTGCGGAAACGTAACCTGTCGCCGTGATTCCTTGCAGATCAACGCCGTGAGAAATAATCACGAAGTCCCCCAATGCGGCGCCAGTAACTGTCACATCCGTCGATTCCCCGACGCCATCCGCGCCATCCGCATAATCGAATGTTGCGGACCCCTTCAGGTGCCCGATTGTCCCGGCAATGAAATCCACCTTGCCGAATGATGCTTCCGGCAATACGCGGCATCGCAATGTAGCCGAAGCAAGATCGATTGTTCCGCCGGTCTCGTTCTGGATTCGCACGGCTACCGTGTCAGTGGCCGATACGTACCATGTCGCGGTAATGCCTTGCAGGTCAATGTCGAGCGACCCTATGGCGTAGTCACCAAGAGCTGCGCCGCGCACCGTGATGGTGGCTGTTGCTCCGGCGGCGTCAGCCAAGGAAGCCGTGTTATAGGTTGCGGCACCCACAAGGCAGCCAATTTTTGAGACATCGGAGGCCTGCGGAAGCACGGAAACGCGGATGGTTGTCGAGGCCAAGTCCAATGTTCCGCCGCTTTCGTTCTGAATACGAACAGACACGATATCGGCAGCGGATACATAGCCGGTAACGGTAATGCCCTGCAAGTCCACGCCGAGCGATACGGAAACGACCATGTCGCCCAAGCTTGCGCCAGTGACGACGACAGCGGTGGTAACGCCAGCGGCATCGAGTAGCGAAGCGGTGTTGTAGGTCGCCGATCCAGTCAGGACGCCTAAGCTCTTCGAGCGCAGCGCCTGCAAATCCGCGAGCATCGCGGCATTCAGCTTCTGCATCTGGATGCCATCACGATGGTTTGCCATCGCGTTGCAGCGCGTTTTAATTGATTCAGTCATTTTAAAACTCCTTTTGCCCGAAGGTGGGGCCGATCCCTCGGCCCCCGTCAGCGGGTGGTTTAGTTACTGGATTAGCTCAAGACGGGAAACCCGCATTCTAGTACAGCCATGCGCCCCTGGTTCTGAATTATTGCCGCGTAGTACCATTTCGCACCGACGTAAGCACGTTGGCCGCCCGGATCGGACTTGTCGCGCTGGTTTGCAGGCATATACCATGCATCCCAGTTCTCGACGCCGCCCAAGTGGGTTTGTCCCACGCACGATTCAGCCATCACGATCAACGGATAAACGTCGATCAATGTGCCGGTGGTGGTGGTCATGCCGGTTGCGCCGACTGCCGCGCCTGCGTCTGGATAGCCGACCAGCTCTGGCGATGTGACGAAGCGGAAGCTTTCGCAAGAACCGATTTCGTTATCGTGAATTGGCTTGCGCTGACCGTACTCGGCAATCGTTTTGAATCCAGGCAGATCGCGAATTGCCGATTCCAGATTCGAGCTGACGAAAACAACGTAAGCGGCTTCGATTGGTGCGGTCGCAAAACTCGTGGAAGGTGCCAGAACCTTCGTGATTTTCATCGCGTGATTCAGTTGCAGTGCCGCCGAAATCTTGCGCAGCAACGGCAATGTGACGGTATTTGCCACGGTTGCACGGCTTGTTCCGCCGCTGTAATACACAGTAGTACAAGCTTTGTACGCGCCAAAACGCACCATCTCACCGATCAAGCCCATGCGTTGGCCGGTCTGCATCTTGGCCTCATCAGGGATTTCTGCGCCGTCTTCGTGCATGTCGGACATTTGGTCTGTCCAAGAGTACAAAATCAGGTACTGAACGAGTGTGGCGGTTACGTCAGTCGGCGTAAGAACGTCGGCTGTCGGCGTGACGCCATCAACGCTCTGCTGGCTGGACGCGAACGTCGCCACGTTGGATGCGGTGATCCATTGGTTATCGACGCCACCGTATGGCAGCCAACGACGGAACTTGACGTTGTTCGATTTGTTTTTCGGGATGATCTTGTCTTTGTCGGTGCCGACCAGATTGAGAACCTCAACCGGTGCGGCATGGCTCAAGATTTCACCCTTCAGCGTACCTACGCGCTGGGTAATGCTTGCATATGTAGATTGACCCACGATTTACTCCTTATCGCCCCCTACTTGCTTTGAAAGCTTTTTCGGCGGCAGACTGTTCCGAGATTGTCACGCGTGGCGCAGTCTGCCCGGAAGGCTGGATTGCATTGACGAGACGCTGTTTGTTTTGCTGCTGTTTTTGGTTTGAGGCGGCTTGCGCCTCATTGAATGTTTTGATCGACGAACCAATCTCGAAAGCATTTGTTGACTCATTGATTTTCGATTGATACTCAGCAGGTTGCGTGGCGAGCCATTTTCGGTAATCGGTTTCAGGAAAGACACCATCGACCGGCAGGCCAATGATCTTGTCCCATCCGGGCGTCAAACCGTGCAAGATTTCCTTGTGCAGGCTGACGCGCCCACTCGAAACCACTTCAGACGCAGCCTTTTTAGCCAGAGCGATATAATCGTCCGGTGTTTGTGCTGGTCCAGTGCCTCTAGCGTTAACCTTTGCTAGTACCTTGTTAAGCGCGGTTCTTGTTAAATTTCCGAGTTCCGGGAAATCCTCCATCATCTCAGCCATATCCTCGTCCGTTACGACGACTGCCTCACCACTTTGCGTCTCTTGCTGGAGTTTCTGGATTGCCGCATTGAGCTTTCCATTTTGCCCGGCAAGATTATCAATTTGTTTTCGATATTCTCGATGCTTTGGAATTTCGTTTAGTAGCTCCGTGATTTCCTTCTCGGTCATGCCGGCTAAAACCTTTGGCTCTTCTGCAACCTCAGGCGCAACCGGCAACTCTTCGACGATCTCAACAACAGGTTCCGGCTGTATGTCGCCCCTCGCACGCCCGAATGCAGCAGCCGCAGCCGTAGATTCGTTTTGCTCGGTTGATCCTGTTTGTGTTTCTGCTACGCTTCCGATTTCCTCAGACATTCAATTTCCCCAAAAAATACCCGCACTAGGCGGGCTGTCACTCAGCAGAGCAACGATTACTCGTCGTACTCCGCCACTTTCTCCGGTATGTCGCGTTCTGCGATTCCCAGAATTACTAAAATTTCGGCTATCCGCCCCCTGAGCTTGATGGTCTGTTCGTAGGTCAAATTGCCATCATTATCTTTGCGATGCGCGCAGAGGCGCTCTTGCAGGTGTTCACTCAGGCGCAGCCATAGAGCTGAATGGATTTCTGCATCCGTTAATTTGAAATCAGGATCTGTCATGGCGTCTTATCCGTTGAAATTTCGTCCCGAATCAGGCTCGTATTCCGATTATGAGCACCCTCGCTCTTCGCCAGTTCTATCTCCGCTGCGGCCAATTGCTTTTTCGTGGAATTATCCATTGCGCTCTTCGCCAGGGCTACCTTGACGTCATTCAATTTCAGACCGTTTTCATGCGCATACTGCAGCATTGCCAACTCCCGTCTTAGGCGCAATTCCTCAAGTTTGAATTGCCCATTCTGCTGCGCAATTGTCATGTCCATGTTCGCCCGCGTTTCTTCGGCATGTGATCTGGACACCTCTACACGCTCGGCGGTCAGCGCCTTGATCTTCTCGCGCTCGATGGAGGCGGATGCAGATTGATCGTGCGGACCGTTTGCGGCGGATTGCTGCTCGAACATCGCGTGCTGTGCGTCCACCTTGCCCTGTTCCTGTACCTTCTGTATGCCGGCTTGGGCCATTATCTTTGCCGCAGTAATACGTGGATCTTCAGGCGGCGGCTGGCTTTCCATCGCCTTGACCTTCTCATCGGAGTACTTCAGGCGCTGCGGATTGATGCGAACAGAGCGCAGCAATTCCTCCATGTACAGCTCAGGATCAATCTTGAAAGCCGGATTTTCCACGAATTGCGCCAGCTGAATCAGGAATTTATCCTGCGCGGCACGCTCCATCAATGCGCTTGAACCACGGGCATGAATGCTGAAATCGCCCTTCATGCTGTTGTCTTCGCCATGGATCATCAGGTATTCATAATACCGGCCAATGTGCGGCTCGGTAATCGAATCATCCAGACGGCGCACGATATCGCGCGGCACAATGGACGCGTTAGCCATCAACAGCTCCATGCCGCCGACCGTCTCCGGCGCGCTACCCTGCTGGCCCTGCATCATCATTGGCAGGCCAGTCGCATCCTCGAACATCTTGGAGAAATACTGGATAATGCCCATCAATTCCTGCTGCATGCTTGGCACGTTAAAAAACATCATCGCGTGCGCAACCTGTTGGATCTCGGCGTCACCCTTCGTATACCACGTGTATGGATCTGGACCTGGATTGATGACCTTGCGATTAATGACTGTGTGCGGCCTAGATGAGCGGCCAGCGTTGTCCATCAGATTGCGTACTGCAGCATTCAGTCCGCGCTGCGCAGTCCGACCCTGACGCGCCACGCCGTCGCCGGTCCAAAGGCCTGCCTTGCGCTGCCATACTGCTACGTCATAGGTAAATTCCTTAGAATCGAGATGCGACAGTGCTGCCTTGATCACATGGTTGTTGACCATTGTGATAATCGCGTGGAACACGTCGCCATCCCGTCCATCAACGATGCACTCCGCATCTTTCAGGTCTTTCCACTCTACCTGTCCTTCGAAATACCAGACAGAGAACAGGTCGGACTCTTGGCGTTTTTCTGCCTTGCTTTTTTTGTTGTCGTCCGATGAATTGATTGGGCCTTCTTCAAGGCACCTGTCAATTTGCGACTTGATGTAGCCGTCGAGTTTCTTGAAATCGCGCAACTTGCTGCGAGTTGCCGCGTCTTCCTCAAATACGTATCCGCCATTATTGATATCTTCACCGCACGCCGGGTCAGGGAAGAATTTGCGAGGGTCTACCCGCCTTGAGGCCGGAATAACCTTTTGTTGAGTCTCGATTGCGTAGCCATCCGGCGTTTTTACGACCGCCTTGGATGATTTCGCCTTGGGATAAGGCCCTTTCATTATGCCGATGCCAAGCAGCGCCATGTCCTTGATGCATTTGCGCATCTCGGCGTTGTAGGCGCACTCGACCAGCCAATCATCCATCTGCGTGCGGGCTTTCTTCCACGCGGCTTCTGCCTTTTCGATCTCCTGCTTTGCCATGTCGCCGACAGTTTGCGGAGTCGTGGCGCCCGGTTGCGCCGGTGGCTGGGTAGGCTGTCCGCCAAACATGCCCTTGAAGCGCCCCATCAAAGACTGCCCCGGCGGCATTTGCTGCATCAGCGGCGTCAAATCCTCAGTCTGCTTGATCAGATCAGGCACTGGCGTAGGCTCGCCGTCCCAGTTGCGGTCATCCGTCGGCAGATACAGATCCGCCATCAGCGCCGATGCCATATCAACATACGGGCGCGTCATCGGCACAAACACCGTGCTACGGATAGAACTAGAATCAGGCAATCTTGTCGGTCCGCCACCGCTGCCGCCGAAATCATACGGCTTCACGCGAGACGACGCTGCTCTATTCGCGTCGTCCATCGACTCATAGAAATCGTCATCCTCCCGGAACTGCTGGTCGATGCCCATCTGCTGACGAGCATCGACCGCGACTTTACACAGATTGCGGATAGTCTCCGAGAACGCGTCAAGACGCTCAATTTGCGCCTGACGCGCCTCCTCCTGATCAGGAGTCAAATCGTCGGACATTGCGGAATCAAGCATGTTTAGACCGGCACTTCCGAAAACGAGAACCCGAATATCAATGCCGATGTGGTGACCACAGTGGTGTACGCCGCTACGAAAAACCCAGGTGGCAGGATCAGCGATCCCTCAAGATCGACCACGATGCCAGGTTGCAGCCCGTAACCAGTCGTAGCAAGTGAACCAAGAGTGCCAAATACCTGCTCAAGCACTGGCGTGCTGATCGTTTGCCCCGCATTAGCTGTCGCCTGACTGCGTGCGCCGCCAACTTTGCGATTACGAGGCACAAGCGTGTCAGTAATCGTATTTGATCCGGTTGTGCCGGTCATAATCCCGACTGCGCCAGCCGCGCCGACTGCGAACTGCGCGCAGCAGAATTTATCGACCACCACGTTGACTGTGGATGTGGACGGATTTCCGAGCACGAGACCGGTGTAAGTTGTTGCCAGTGCGGCAGTGGTAGTAACAGCCGCCTGATTGGCGATGACGAAGTGGTTGCCTCGGTATGTCTGCTCGTAATAACGTGGTTGAAGCTGCGAGACGATCAAATCAGCAAGGTTACCTGCGCGATTCGGGATTGTTTGGCCAATGGTTTGTGACGTGCTTTGCGCGCCAGATGCGACGATTGCTGTTCCTAAGGGCATGATAGCTCCATGGTTGATGCGTAAAAAAGGCCCACCGAAGTGAGCCGCGAGTGAAGTGCAAAGCTATTAATCAACGCAGTATCCAAAAATGAACACATCCGCAGTGCATGCTGCTGTCGATCCAGTTGATAACGACATGTATGGCGTGCCGGTTAGCAATGCAGTCGCAACAACAGCGGCAATTGTCGGTGCAACATTAACGGACGCTGCCAGCGATACCCAAGATTGCCCGACTGCGACAATGGCATTGCCGCCCTTGCTGGCCGCGTCGTAGATGCCACCCAGACACGCCACTGACGCGCCACCCGTCTTGCGCACCGCGATGATATCTGTGATGCGATAGGTCGTGCCGGCGAATAGCTTTGTAAATTGCTGGTCAGCGGTCGATTGCATGTCGGCTGACCGCCTGACGAACAATACTTGGCCAGCCGTGCTTGTCGGTGATGGCGGTGAGACTGTGACGGCTGCCATTATTTGTACTGCCCATCAAACCACACGTCGGCGCTGCCTATTGTCTTAGTCGGCCCAGTCGATGAATTGACCATATACATGCCATTTGCAAACTCGCGCCCATAAACGCCGGCATCGAAACTGAAATTCGACGTTGCAGCAGCGTAGACAATCACCTTCGGCACCGCTGCCTCAGCGGGCAATGTAGCGGAATCGTGGATCTGGATCCACTGCGCGGAGCCTTTGGAATTGTATCCACTGAACCCGAATAACTTTCCCGGGCTGGCCTTGATCAGCAGGGAATTTGCATAAATCGTCGTCGTTGCGTTACTCGGTGACGCGCCAATCGCAGGATTCGCGGCCAGCGTTACGGCATTAGTCACGCCGGGCACGGAGTTGTCGAGACCCACCGAACCGGACGCCACATTGACATCGGCGGCACCTTCCGTTTGCGTCTGGGGCTTTGGGTTGCCAGTGCTGATATCGTTTTGATACGTCACGTTTGACATTATTGCCTTTTATTAATAGTTAAAATCACTGTCGAGAGGTTGCCATTGCGGCTCTTCGGGCTCTTGCGGCTCAATTTTGTGTTTCCATTTTTCCGGCTCAGCTGCGCAAATATATCGTGCGCAGTCCATCAGGTGGTCATTTTCTTTGATGATCGCGCCTTTTTCGTTGCGTCGATACAGCCGGTATTCCTGGAAAAAATTACCGAGCGAGCCAAATATTTTCAAGCGCCCAGTAGACAGCCGCTGCCACATCTCATAAATTCCGGACTCTACGCCATTGTTTGCTAGCGACAACAGAAGCCCGAGATCTTTGTAGTTTTGCAGCAGTTGATTGCCATCATCCTGACTGCGGCCCCGTGATGCGGGATCGATCACGCCTCGCAATGTCTTGCCCCTCGCCCGTATTGCATCTGCATGGATGGATGGCTCGGCTTGCCCTCGGTAATGCTCAGATACCAAATAAATTATGTCTGACTCAACATCCTTTGCTGCGAATAGTGCTGCGGTGCGATTCCAGCCCACGTCCAGCGCGTACAAGCGCACCCAATGCCCTGGTAAGGCGAAGTCCGCAACCTTGATCTCTGATTCGGGCACCGGGTAGATAGCGCCGGAACCCAGACTTGGGATGCCCTTTGACCGAGCATCCCGCAAATGCGGAGGGGTTTCCGCCAGCATTCGACGCTTTTCTGCCTCACCCAAATGCGGCACGTCATCCCAGCCAGCCATGACCAGCGCTTTATCGTCAGTCGATGCGCACCCGTCTGCCGCAATCTCATCTGTCACCGCGCCACCAGGCAGGTACTGCATGACAATCGGTGTGATGCCTCGCAGCGGTGTAAATGTCTCGATCAGCAGACCGTTTGTCGTCATCAATCGCAGCATGCACTCGCCACGGATCGCGTCGTTTGACTCCTCATCCAGCCAGATTATGTCCTGCTCGGTGCCCTGGAAAACTTCGCGGCCCTGATCGTACGATTTGAACGACATTTTGCTATCGCCGTCGTAGTTGCCGTCAGCGTCATAGTGTTTGATCGATATTGTGTCAACCGCCTCGCCGATACCCATTTTTGGCGTATGTTTAGCAATGTCGGTCGCCGGGATCAAACCGGTACCAAACTTACCCCAATCGCCAAGCAACTTTTGCTGCAAAATGTCCCGCACAGTCTTACTTGTATCGCCCGCCACCCATACGCGGATGGGGCCGTCGAACCTTGCCCCCTCCCACCAGTCAGGATAACGACCTGTGAGATGCAACGTTACCTCGTACCCGCCGCCACCCTCAGTTTTACCGGTACGGTTTCCTGCGATAAATCCGCGCGTGGATTTCGTCGCGCCCAACCGAAAAAACAGCAGGTGCTTTTTGTACAGCTCACGCCGTAACGGGCCAGTGTCCGGGTAGTACGTCCAAAGTTTTTGGCCAGCTTTGCGCCGCGCCGCCTCCTCTAGAGCGATTGCAAGCGCAACCTTTGGCGGCAATTCATCAAGATTCATGGCATTTATGCTGCAATGCACACAACGGGCTACGCATAAAAAAAGTGTCAAAATTTACGGGCTTATACCGATTATTTGAATGTCGCATGTTGCGCTGCACAATCAATGCACAGTCTTACCGATTTCGGCGGCTTTGCGCTCAATAAACCGCTGCAAAGCGTCGTCGCCCATTTCCTCGATAGTTCCAGTCCTGATTTCCTTCTTTTCGACCAACAATCCATTGAGCTTCGCGCGAAGCGTTACAGCGGCTACCATGGCTCCGCCGTTTTCCTTGGCCTTGGATACCGTGTACGCCTCCTCGGCTTCGCGCATGGCCTGCTCCAGCCCGTACCGGAGCTTTTCAATTACCGGTTTACGCAGTTCCGCGACCCTTGCAGCAACATTGCGGTCTGCCATCAATCTTGATGCCTCCTGGTGGATTGTTTCATTTTTCATTTTCCCAGCGCTGAATGACGCGCGGTACGCATCCGCTTGAGACATGCCTGATACAATCGCCTGGCAAAACGCCTCCTGTTTTGCCGTCAGCGCGCTCACAATTGCTCTCCAGCCTCAGCCGCACGACGCTCAGCACGGATAGCCGCACCTCTACGCAATGGCTTGACTTCGGCGATAGTGGGCGCTAACTCTTCAGCGGCCTCCACGGGCAACGCTGGTGCTTCCGTGATTTCGCTGATTTGCTCGTCCAATTTTGATTTTTTCATGATGTGATAATGAGTTTTGGAGTTTTCGGTTTAACAATGCTGTCGGGCTCTACTTTGTAGCGAGCACATGGCTCATCGCCGTACATATCGACCGGGCTCAGAATTACAGCCAACAATCGATTTGTGCCGGGCTCACGCAATACGCTGCATGCCACACCGTCAAAATCAACGGGCAGATCGTGAGCGACAGAAAATGCGCCCAACAAATCGCCGGACATCTCGACTAGATCATCTTGCGTGGGTTTTGTATTTTCCGCTTGTTGATTTTCTGCTATTTTTTTCGCAACTTTGCCCATTATTGCCCCCTGTTTGCAGCAAATGCCGCGCCGGCCGCATCCTGCTGATCTGCCCCGCCTGGGGTGGCCACAATAGCGCCGCCTTGTTGCGTTGCTGTCCGCAGCATGTCGCGCGCCATTGCCAGCGCGTCATCGATAGATCGCGCAGGTTGCATCCCTGATGCTGCGGCATCAGGCGGCTCCGCCAGATCGGTCATGCCAGACTGGCCGGATTGCGCATCCATTGCGCCATCCTGAGGCTCCTCGCCGACGCTGATTGCGCCAGCATCGTCTATCGATATACATACAGTAATTGCCATCGCATGCCTCAAATAAAAAATGCCCGCTCTTCGAAAACGGGCGAAACCGCATTGCTACGGAGGGAATTCAAAATAATTACCAATAGTTCTTTACGTTGTCTCAAATAGAGACTATTATCTAGTCATCGATTGCAGCAATTCAGCGGCAACGAAACCGGAGAAGATCATGGCAATCACATACACATTCCCAGGAGATTTCAAAGTTCCAGAATTGCGCGGCATCACATTTACCGGCGGCGAATTCTGCAACGCCCAAAACCGTTGGATGGATGGCGAAAATGCTGTGCGCTTTGCCGCTCCAATCATCAACGGCAAAGCCATTGTTGCGCTGATCGCCGGAAAACCGGAACTAGAAGCGCTATTTGCAGAACGTCGAGCCGCAAAAGAAGCCAAAAAACAAGCTGCTGCTGAATATGCCAAAACTCCACGTGGTCAACGCGATGCACTGACCGAGGCCGAATACAACAGCTACAACCCAGACGCCCAGCCGGGATCTGCTGCGCGGAAAAAATATTATGCTGGTGTCGCGGCGCGTGAATCGTTTGATGCAGATCACCCTGAGCTTGTCGCCGACCTGGCGGCAGAGCGCACAGCAAAAGCCAAAGCAGATTACAACGCACTTTCCGACTTTGTTAAATCGGGCAGCTAATCATGACCGCCGATCAAATAGTTTCAATCTCAGCCGAGCGCGGCATCGATTTGTCAGAGGTGACAGACCCTGTCGCCCTGGCTGTTCGCCTTCATCTATCCGGCATGTCGGTCAAAGACGCTGCGGAACTGTGCGGCGTCGGTCGGACTGCGCTACATCGAAAAATCAAGCAAATAAAGCTTGCATCTGTCTCAAATTGAGACCACACTATATTCATCGGTAGGCAATCAAGCTGCCGGATAACTGGAGATGACCATGAACAACACATTTAACGTACGCACCGCCACATCAGATCAACTTGATGACATCTTGGAGCGCACAGAATACGCAGAATCTGGCGTCGCCATCGGAAAAGAAGCCGCAAAAGATCAAGATTTACGGCGCGAAGTGCAAGCAGAAATCAAACGCCGCTACGAATATTAATCAACCGGAGCACATCATGCAAATAAACGTCCGCATCGTTAGCCAATACGGCCAGCAGCGCATTTTCCCCGCTTGCCATACCGCTGAGCTGTTCTGCTCGATTGCCGGGGCCAAAACGCTTACTGATAGCGCTATTCGCGATATCAAGGCGCTCGGTTACACGGTCAATGTCGTGCCGATCGCTCAAACACTGTAAATAGTCCTTGCAATCGGCAATTATTGCCGCTATAGTACAGGCATCGGGGCAGCAAACGCCGACAACCAGACAGGGAAAAATCATGAATGCATACACAATCAATGAAATCGGCCAAGATCACGTCACTAAATTTGTTGTTGCATACGGCAAAGACGGTCTTAACGCTGATGCATTTTTCGATGACGCTGACCGCGTTGCAAATGATGCATTCGATATCGGCGACGCGGCACACATGGAAATGAATGGTCAGTATTCATACGACGGTCGCCCACATATCCTGACTCTCGATCAGACATGGTTCGACGCACAACCGATCGAGGTCTAACATGACAACGCCGATCAGCTACTACCACTGGTGGTCTCGTATCAACCAACCTGGGAGCAAATAATGTACACAAACCACAATCACATACTCGACTACGAGGCCCGCATGTTTTTAATCGCACAGCTCGCGATGATTGCAGCGCGCGAAACGAAACTGACGTTAGCCAACTGAGGGCATCATGAAAAAAACAATCCAAGTGGGAGACGTATTCCGCGGACCTGTTACCGGCGACATGATCACGGCAATGCGACAACTCCCAGGCGGGAGGGTCGAGGTCAGCATAAAAGGATCTCGCACTAGGCTCGGAATTTGGACAAATAACGAACTCAAGACGCTCGAATTTTTAGGTCGAGCAGACTATATCGATGGTGCCTATATTACAAATATTCTTTAGGTCTATGCCATGGCTAACAAAAAACGCATCTCCAGCATCACGCCGGCGCAAATCATCGACACTCGCAACGCTGTCGGCCTATCTCAAACCACTGCCGCCGCTCTGATGCAGTACTCGGAGCGGCAATGGCGCAATTTCGAGACCGGCAAAACAGCGATGTCCGAAGCTATTTTCAATTCATTTCAGCAAATGAGCAGAAATCATTGACGTCGGCAATAATTGCCGCTATAGTACAGTCATGGTTAGACAAGGAGGCAGCATGGCAACATACACCGTCAAGCACAAAATCACCGGGCTATTTTTTGGTGGATTCGATGAAGGCAATAACGTCAAATGGGTCGATTCGCATCTCGCAAAAACAATGCCAAAAGATCATGCGTCCGCGCAAGCTCAACTACTAAAAATTGCCGACCGCAACGTGCAAAATCGCCCAGTACCGGCGTAAACTGACACCGGACAACGGAGACGAAAATGAATGCAATCCTACGCAAAACAAAGAACGCCCAGCCAATGGGCGAATACAAGCCAACAGAGATCGATAGCGCCAAAAAATCCGCCTATTTCCGCCTGGTTTCCGCAGGGGGAAAGAACAAAATTATCTGGCAAGATGGTCGGGCCGAATCAGTCACCGACGCGAAGCTTGAAATGCTTCAAAATTCGTACACTTGGGCAACTGACTTTTAACAACTCACACATCACCGCGATTCAGCGGTGCAAATATAAGGGGGAAATCATGCAAAAAATGACAATAGACGAATGGGAAAAAGAGCGCCGTCGCTTGCAATCGGCGCTAACTAGAGCCCGGACAAATGCAAAAAATAAACCGACATTAGCCGAAAAAATAGCGGCAAAAATAGTCGTTCGCGCTGCCGATGAAGCTCTTTTCTACCACAAAATCAACTACCACGAACTCACAAGCCATCGCAATTAGCTTGGGAGTGATGGCAGGAATCGAACCCGCAACCTCCCCGCACCGGACCGATCACCTGACCCTATGCGGCCTCCGCTGATCGGCGGGATGTGGCCGGAGGCCCGCGCCAAGCGCCCCACATACATCATCAGGTCTAGTCGATCCGGATGTGGCATTCCCAGTCCAAAATCCAGATCAACTAGGCCTCATAATGCGGAAACCCCGCGCAGAGATACTCTAGTCTATCGCGGGTTACTACTCGTTTGTCTCAAATGAGACAGATCCATCGCATAAACATCAGCATCAACCAGCTAAAAATGTTCATCGCGATGCCTTTCTGGCCTTGCGTGCAGCTTTTGCTTTTGATCGAACTCTGCTTTTTCGGTATGGCTTCTTGTTGTTGCCGAATCGCTTATACTCACCCGGCGGCGTATTGTCCATTCCTGCCCTGCATGGCTCAGGAATGGATTCGCCAATAAGATCCCATCCCTCCGTGCCTGATCGGTTTGATTGCATTATCGTCATAATCATCCGTCCCACCCCTCGCGCTCAAGAATACTCATTTCTGAGCTTTCTGTGCGTCGTCCCATGCCTCGTATGCGCTGAGACTGCGAAAAACTATGTTGCTGCGGTCAGTCTCTGGCGATGGTTGCGCGAACGCTTGAATTGGTCTGCGCTCTTCCTGCGCCTGCCGCTCGCGGATCATGTCCATTCCCATAATCCGCTTGTAGGATTCTTTATTCATTTTCTTCTCCGGCATCTTGCATTGCATACGCCGATGGACACGCATCACATTCCGAGCCGTCGGGCAGTGTTCTGTATCCGCCGTTACAGCAATTGTTGCCGCATTTTCCGCAAACCACGACAAAAGTTTCGCACGTTGGGCAGTGGCTCCATGTGTGCTCAGGATGATCGGCAATCATGTCAGCGCCTGCTTTCTCGCGCGGTCAGAGTTCCAAAGTTGATCTTTGATAACACGCTGGTCTGGCGGCGGCGTATGCTCTTTTATACGCTCTTGCTGCCACTGCCTGATTTGTTCCTTGCTCGGCCTCTGATACGCATCCATGATTCACCCCTCGTAAAAGGTTGAACTGCATGAGTACAGTGTAGCAAA
>ERZ1292637.894-Hain-H14-01um-R3-894-length-14148-cov-4_pt1 | contig 14148 bp, 18 predicted proteins | sample MGYA00564405_ERZ1292637 | MGnify/ENA primary metagenome ERZ1292637 (study PRJEB36523, sample SAMEA6512645) | groundwater metagenome | collected 2019-01-09 | study: AquaDiva: Metagenomics assemblies of 32 groundwater samples | reverse complement strand
CACTGCATTACTGCCCTCCTCGACTCTCTGTGCGATCATTCACCTTTGGCATACTGGTCCATGTGGGATTGGCGTCTCCTGTGCTCGGCGGCGTCGGTAAGGGCATATTCACGGGTCCTGGTGGCATCTCAGGCGCCAGATCGCTTGGCATACCATCAGGCATGGGAGGTGGAATGGGAGGCGTTACTGCGGCTTCAATGAGCTTCTTGGCATCCTCAATTTGCTTCAAGGTAGGCGCTTGACCCGATGGCATTGTGAAGGCCAAGGTAAGTGGGTTCATCAAATCCTCGGTGCCTGTGAGACGGAGGCTCAGGTTGGGCGGATCAGGCTGCTTCGGCTCAGGCTTCCTAATGACCTGCGCAGGATCTAGGCCATGTAGGGTAGCGAGCTCCTTTAGAACGGGCTCCAGGTTAAGCCAGCCGCTCTTAGCAGTGAAGTTGATGAATTCTACAAGCATCTCGATACGCTGCTTGGTATCCAGCAGGACGGTGCTGTCTGCAAGGATGGAGTAAGCCAGGGTTGCGGAGATAGCCGGTGAGAAGCCCTCTCCAAAGGATTCCGGGTCCTCATAAATGGCAAGCAGACCGCCCAAGACCTCCGCGATACCAAGGAAGAACCTGCCCACCTTCGCGCGTTCGCGGCTTAGACGAACCTGGCGATCTCGGGAAAGCGCTTGAACCTCCGCTTTGGTCTCAGTCTGCGCAGCGACCGACTGGTGCTCAACCTGCCAAATCTCGGAGAGGTCTGACTTGGCGATCCGGTCAAAAACGAAGTTCTCCTGCGGCATGGCACTGCGCTGGATTTCGCCTATGACATTTGCGCCCTGGCCCTGAATGGGAATCATGCCCTGCCAAATGCCGCGCATCAGATTGTACTGGACAGCTGGGTCTACACGATTCACGTCAAACCAGCGGATCGGGATTGAGTGCTCCCGCTGCTGGATCATCTGGGTGCGGGAGCGGTTGATCTCCTCGACCTGGATACGGCCAATAGCGCTATCCGAAGGTGGAATGGGTTCATCTGAAATATAGGTGAGAGCGAGCACGCGGATAGGATAGCGCAAGGCGCCCAGGAGCTGCCCGGTCTCTTCATTCGGCTGCTGACCCTTCCAAGGTTCATCCACCACGGGCTCTTCCTGGTTAGCCAAGAAGATAATGTGATGGATAGTCGAGAAGGATTTGGCTGCGGTATCGAACTGAAACTCTTTGTAGAAGACTTCATCAAACTCGACAAGTCCCTCGCTCAGTGCGGTCTTTTCCTGCGAGCGGTCGTCAGACAAGGCGTCTTCGTGGTTGCGAACAGCGCCTACATATTTCTCGCGCTGGGTCTCATCTAGTTTGAAGCGCGCAGCAGCTTCAGCCCAGGTAATGCGTCCTGTGCGACCTACCCACGGGGCGTTGTCGAAATCAGAGCCTGTGAAGGAGAGTGGCCAGAGGAAGTCTGTGGGGCTCACACGAGCCACGCAGTAGCGGGAGTCGATAACCTTGGGGACCGTCTCCATGGGAACTGGTTCCCCATTGGGCAGAGCCCCGGTTTCCATAATAAAGCGCTGGATTTCTGGGGGGAACGCAGCGATATCGATAGCAGGCATCTCAACAGGTTCGGTGAGCGCTTCTCTGGAAACAATGACAACACCAATGCCTGCTGCGTTGATACAGTCTGGCATGACTTCGTCCATGGCCGTCTCAATCCCGGACTTGACCAAGGTATCGTTGATGCGCTGTTCGAAGGTGTGGACCCAGGAGGCGTCCTGCGCGAGACTGTGTGGCGGGTGGTTGATACGGACGGAGGGGACCTGCGAAAAGAGCGCAGCTTGCTTCTGTTTGGTGAATATCCAGTCGAGGGGGACCGTGATACGGTCGGAGGTCTTGAAGCTGTTGTAGACGCCTTCGTTGTCTACTTGAGCGCTCGCACCGCCCCCCTTGCGGTAATTGACAGAGGTCTGCCAGCTGCGTATAAGCTTACGTCTATAGGCCTTGGTGCCATCAATTTGAGAACGCAGACGCTTACGATTCTTGGAGAGCTGCTGCTTGGGGGCGAACAGCTCTTCAGCGGCCATGGGGGGTGTGGGCATATTTAGTAACGTTTCTTTGGTAGCCTAGGACGCATCCAGCGGGGTAGGTTATGTTGAGCGAAGGACTTGCGCTCATCAGACGCGTGCGAGATAAGGTAATAAGACAAGGTCACACAAGCATGATCGTGTTTATGATCGGCCATGGCTAACTCTCGACCAGCACGTAAATCAAACTTCATTAGTGGAATAGTCCGAATCAGATACGGGCAGCCTGAACTAAGTATTTGAAGACGTGGCACACCTGGAGATACTTCCTCAGCCAAGGCCGCATGAATGGCCTGCGCGTAATAAATGCGATTATTGACGCTACAATCCATAGGCACGCCGTTATCTTCAAACGTGTCTTTAATGGTTTTGATATCTGCCCCGGTGTGTACGGCCATTGCCGGATCACAATAGGTCATGCCGACACGCAGACCCTCTGACTCAGCGATAATATCTTTGGCTATCTCAGAGGCGACTGTCTTGTACCAGAGCTTCTCTTTGAATGCGATATGTCTATTGCCTAGGTTGGCTATCCACAAGCAGTAAGCGGGGTCAAGGCCAAAAACCCATATCAAAGGACCTATACACTTGAACTGAATTGTGTTGATACCAGGACATTAAGGAATTCCTCCTTTGTCATAGTTCCTTTCTTCCCGTTGCACGGCATACAAGCTGGAACTATGTTGGAGGCTGTATGATTACCGTTACGCGATAGTGGAATGCAATGGTCTTGTGTTAGTGCGTTTGGTTGTTCCTTACAGTAAAAACATTGGTGATTATGGTCAGCTTTCATTTGCTCCCACTGCGCCGCAGTGAAATCACAGATTGTAGCGCCTTTCTTTCTAGCTTTCCTGCGCTTTACATCCATGCGCATCTGCAGTTTATGCTTCTCTGGATTGTTTTGTTGCCAGCGCTTTTTCCATGTGCGCTGTATGCCTGGATTCTTAGCTAAAAAACGTTTCTTGGCTGCCTTCAGCGGCTCTGGATTTTCACGCCAACGTCTCTTAGCACGTTCTTTCTGATATTCAGGGTGCTCTGCTAACCAGCGATTAGTTGCCTTGGCCTGACGCACGTTATAGTCAAGATGCGTTTCTCTGTAATTGCGTTTATATTCACGTTGGTATTCCTTATTGGCCTCTCTTTTGACCGGGTCAGATAAACGCTTGCGCTGAATTGCTGCCTGCAGCTGCCTTACACGTGCGCGCTCCACTGGGTCATTGCGAAGTCTTTCTTTCCGGCGTTGCGCATCCAGCTTTCCATAACACTGTTTGCACAAACCTTTAGCCCAATACGATCTGTCTGGGTGGCAAGATGGTTGTTTCTTAATTCTGTTTTTACCACGCATATTCTAAGATGTAGCGCCCACCAATAGTCGGCATTTCATTAATGACATGATATGACTGACCCTCAACAGTCGGCTTGAAGTCAAACAGTGCGGCCTCATCAACAAACTCCCCCTCGATCCAAGCCTTACGCACCGCTACAGAGAATCCAGTGAAGCGTTTGAGGTATTCAGTCTTATCAAGATGCGGGTTATCGCCAAGGTTAGCCTTGATCGCATGCCAATCATGTGGGTTGTAATCGATGTTTGTCTCAGGATCTACATCCTTAGTAACAAAGTACTGCAAGACTTCAGAAGCGGAAACACCGAGTGGGTTTGTTAGACCACGAACTAGCGCTTTATAACCAGAGCCAACTGGAACACGCACAGACGCGGCTAACTTCAAGAACATCTCCCACTCGAATGTGGTTAGCTCGTCAAAAACAGCCAGTCCATACTCTGCAGAAAGTAGCTTCAGAACATCCTTGTCATCCTGGCAGTTATGACCCCAACAAATTTTGCCATTGCGGCGGATGAGCAGCGTTGGTGAGGCTGGCATAGTAACATCATACACAAGCCCATCATAGCTTTCACGTGTCACGTATTGAGCATCGAAACAAGGCTCTTGTCTGCTATGCGTAATATTGACGATCCAATAAGGTAACCGACCAAAACGATTGCGCTGTGCACCAAGTGTTCCCACTAAACCAACTTTAAGCAGGAGCTCTTGAACGTCATCGGCTAATCGTTTACTTGTCGTTGTCAAACATTCGTATATACCGCGCTTGCTGTCCCATGTGCCATCTCCAGCGAGCAGGGCACTCAAAAATATTTGAATCTGGCGGCTAGACGCGTTCTTGACACAGTCTGGAACATACTTTTCGTTTGATTTTCCAAAGTGCGCTAAGTTTTCAAAGAGCTGTTTCTGTGTTACACGTAGCACTTGGACACCGTCTACGCGTGTCGTTACGTGTGGCGTAAAACCCCAGCACTTAAGCATTGAAGCCAAGCGTGTAATAGTTTGTGGATGCTTTTTCTGTGCTATTTGGATACAGTAAACTTCCAGACTATCAGAAGCTCTGGTATACTTTGTCGCCGATCCCTCCGACAAATACCAGCCCAAGAATTCGAACCACTCGTCAGCTAAGACACGTTCAACATGACAAGACGGTCCACCAGAAGCCAATCGTGTTGGTGGCAACAATGTGACACTTTCCAGCTCTACCCCTGACCACAAAGCCGTCCGCCTAAAGCGTTTTGGCTGCCTACCACGTGGCGTTATTGCTAAGTCCTGTGCGCATACAACCACGGGTAAATCATCCGCGTTAAACATCAGCACTGGATGGTCTGGAGTCACCAGGAAATCTATGCTTAGGGACTTAAAGCGTACCGCTGGTCCCTTATACGCAAAAGTCTGACGTTCGAGCGGCTTATGGTATTCCAACTCGCCGTTGTCAAGATTAAGTGACGCTAACTGGTCGGTATCAACGAGGTCTTTGAAAAGTAAGAAACCGCGTTTAGTGAGTACTTCTGTCTCGGCGTCATAGCAGTGTGCGAAGGTCCCTCTAGAACCGTTAGGATAAATGGCAATCTTGTCGGTATGATGGAATGTGCCACCTAGCTTGCTCATCTCATAATCAATAAAGCTCAGATGACTATTGTGAGTTGGAATTGCCGCATATCCTGCAAGATACTGATGCGATGGATGTTCAACAGCAATACACTTACACAGCCGGTCTTCAATGCGTTCGCAAGCAACAATGTAGTGTTGATTGGTAACTCCACGCAGTTCTTTGGGCAGTCTAAGACGCTTTCTCGCAAGTCTAAATACTGGCGTTGTTGAAGTCCAATACACCCAAAATGTCGTTGTTCCTGTGAGAGAGCCGTCACGGCGTCTAGTAAGCGAAGTCTTCTTACGCGGTTTAAGACCTAACGATGCGGCCAATACAAACACAGCGTCAGAGAGACGCACATTCGTGTTAGCGAAAATGGCGAGGCCGTCCGTTTTCGCGCATCCATCGGTATCCATGAGACCTTGCAACAGGGCTAAACGTTGTGTAGCGCTACCGCAAAAATAAATATCAGGGATGTGCTTATCTAAAATGACACCGGCCCGTCGTAAGTCGTGCTTAAGACCCAAGATGCCATACTCATAAATATGTGATGGTCTTTTCCTAATCACGTAACCCGCAGCCGTAATATTATCCAAAATCTCTTGGTCAATGGAGGTTATAGCGCCTTGATTACGAGTGCCGTCTCCAAGCCACGCCCCAAGCACATACGGATCAACAGGAAGCACTTGCTCCGGTGCGTCCCAGGCTTTCGCTGTTGCTATAGAATAATTACTCCGTTTACCGTCTTCCACGCGAAGAGAGTTGTGAATATCAAGAGTAGTTACAATCTGTGGTGTAATATCAGTACACGAAGTCTTTTGCCTACCGCTCTTTAATCTCCGTGCTGCGTGTCGTTGTTGTGCAGTCTGAACTACCCATTTATGCCCAGCACTTGCAATAAGCGTTTCACCATTATCGAAAGTTATGCGGAACGTACCGTGAGGGTCTATCGTTGGCAATGAGGCGTGTGTAACAACTACAGCCGCGCCATCTGGCGCGATCACAAAATCACCAGGATAAATATCCCCCATACGCTTAAACCCGGTTGGCGTGGGAATTGGTGTGTCTAGCTCAAGAGCGCGCTGTAGTTCTGGGAACGTTCGCCGTAGGATGACATAAGTAAACCCAGGGTACATGAGGGCGCGTATATGTGCGTCCCAGCGACCGGTAGTCGATTTTGCTCCGCCTCTGCCCCCATAAAACAGAACGTTAGGTTCTTCTCGTAAGTGATACTCTTGTCCTTTGATTGTAGGGATGTAGAGAATGTCTTCGTCAACAATGACAGCACCTAAGCCGCAGAAGTCACAAGTGATATTTCCTAGCGTAACCCTATGACGTCCGTCTTCGCTTTCTAGACATATCTTGGCTTTGCTGACCTCCTTAGGATAATAAAGGTACTTAGTCTGATTCACTGTGTATAGCTTCTATGGAAACTGGGAGGCTCTTTTGGTTTGGGGTGACCGCAATGCCTATTTGAATAAGCGGGCCTGTGCGGCCCTTCTCCCCAACCTGCTTATCCACATCGCCATCCACCATGCGGACGCCCTCCTCATCAGCGGGGGCATGCCCAACTAACCACGCGTAGCCTTTGAGCGCAGCCTCGTACTGCCCGGCCGCTACAGCTAGCTTCAGAGCGGCTCGGTAGTCACGATAGATATCTTCGGCCTCAGCGCGGATGATGTCCCGGACGCGCTTCACTTTAGACAGAGCTTTCCTGCTTTCGAAGGGCACCAAATGACGAGTCGGCGGATTTCCGCTAGGCATCGAGGTCATCCTCTGGCGCATGGTATTCATCAAGCAACTCAAGCGTGGGGCGGCGCGGCCCAGCAGTGTGCCTGTCCGGATGGAGGGCTCGGTAAATGCGCTCCACCTGCAGGGCGAAGGCGATCAGCTGCTCCTGCATCAGCAGGGCGCGCTCCTGGGCGGTTAAAGGCTCGCTAATCTGGATCAATCTTTATGGAGCGCAGAAAGCGCTTGTCATTGAGTGAAAGGGCGAATGGAACAAGAGGCTCAGGAATCGGTATGGGGTAGGCGGCGCAGTGAGGTTCAACCGCTGGTGGTGAAACGCGCCACGAATTCTGGGGATGAACTTGTTTAACAAGTTTGCCTTTATGATCCAGATCATCATCTTCAGGGGGAGGATCCGAAGTAGCCATGAAAACTCCTTTCGCTTAAAACGGAAGGCGAGAGGACGGAGCAGGAGCTCCTTGGAAGGCTGACTAGAACTTCCTACATTCTAGCACAGGTGCGGAACCACTTGCAACAAAGAAGTGAACGTGATGGTTATGACAAGATTTGAGGGCTTATGTAGGCCCGCTTAGCGCTGTTTTACTACCGAAACAAACGGAACTGGCACATCACCTTGGAGCTCTGAGTAGTCATCTTTGATCCAAGGCTTCTTCTTTTCCATGGTATCTCTGGCTTTAGACGCCCGTTTCAACAAACGTGTTTTGTCACGTTCCAAAGCGTCTGCTTTCGCAGCATCCTTAGCAATATTTGCTAGCTCGTGACGAAGCTCTTTAGGAATAAATTGGACAAAAGCTTTCTTACGCGTGCTCCACATGGTTGTAAGTGGAGATAGTTTCTGATGCTCCGGATTAACACACCGCTGGGTACCGCAGGTTGGCTCTAGTTTGTGCCCATAAGGGATAAGCCCCTTGGCAATTAGCCACGCAACTCTAACAGCGTAATGCTTTTTACCTGCAATTTCAAACAACCCCAGTTTCTTGGGGGACATCTCACCCATCCATAAGGTGCAACCTTCAGGCGTGCACCTGCACAAGCGGTGAAAGCGCTCCATGTCTGGTGTTGTGACAGCGCTCAAGGGTTTATTGGCTCTAGCCATCTCTAGATATACCTCCCGGTCGGTCAAAGCTACGAACGCCAGCCTGGTAGCTTCAATTATATCATGCCCTCCAAGCTTTTGTCTACAAGTTTCTGCCCAACTGTCAGTAAACAGGATGCTATTCGCTGACTCCGAGCCTAGCGGTACAGTAAGTACGCCAACCTTTTGCGCCAAAATGGCGAGAAAGTGGCGCAATTGTAGTGCCAAGTGCCTTTTCTCGCCCTATTCGCCTCCCTTTCGCTTTCTCATCAAGTTTTCTTGCTTAAAAACTGGACATTATTGGTGAAAGGGGGTGGGTGGCTTGCTGTTATAGGGGAAGAAGAGGCGTAAGTGCTTTGTTAGCAAGGATTTGCATGAAAAATAGCTAGCGACACACGTGAAATAGTGGGGGCGCCTTCCTAAATACACCAAGAAGAGGCGTAAATAACTGGAAACAAGGGGTTTAGCTGGAAAATAGACCTAGCCCTATGTGAAATGCCCCCACCGTATGAAATTACTACACCGTTTTGTTAATGATTTGGCCCAAAGTGGCGCACGTGTCCGGTATCGCGGCAGTTTAGAGGCTTGGCGCTAGGCATTCGGCGGCATCATCACATCCAGCAGATGCCCTATCCCCTTTGTTCGCAATAGGTTAGCGATAGTGGCACGTGCCTGGCATTGTTCACAGTGTCGCCGGGCCATACTGACCTTGGTGACATTTGACAACTGAACAGCAGAAGGTGACTTATGACACTGACAGTCAAAGGTTTAGCTGGATTGGGCGCTGTGGTACAGCAAAGGCGTACCACTCGCAAGGCGAACAGACCGGAGCCGCAAGCGCGAGAGTACAAGTCGTTTGAAACTGCCGAGGCCATCGGAGAGGCAATGGAGTCGGCCATCGAAGACGCTGGCGTCACTGACGAAACGCTCATTGAAGCATACGAGCGGATCGTAGCAGGCGGTTTGCTGCGACAGGGTGAAGGGGAACAGCCTTGGACGTTCGGGAATCAGACAGGCGTAGGCAGGGAGCTCGCGCTGCGTCTGGAACTCGCTGGTCTCATCAAGACCGGACGCAAGGGTTCCGCAGTTGCTCGCATCTTCTTCACTGATGCGGGGAACGTCAAGAGGGTGAAAGACAGCGGTATCGATGCTGTCGTTCAGATGCTCCGCAAGCGCTCTGCGTAGCAGTAACAAGGGGAGTAGGCATCGCGCTTACTCCCCTCGTCGTTTGTACGGGACACCCCATCCACCTAGCAAGGGTGTCCTCGAAAGGAGACAGTATGCGCAAGGCTTCTCTGAGGGGCGTTAAGGGAAAGCGGCCCAGGAGCGTGAGTGGCACCGGGAAGGCACAGGATCCCCGCTTCCGGCGCCTTGTCCTGTTGACTGTGACTTGCATCGATGAGTCACAGGATGTGTGCTTTATCTACCTGCCGCTGTTCATGTATCCTGAGGCATTCCGCAGCACGGTGAAAGTGCTTGGGAGGGCAGCATGACCTCTACCTACGATTGTCCCAAGTGCGGAAGGCAGCATAGGAACGGCGCTACTGGCGCCTGTGACCGCTGTCAGCGCGTTGCTCGCAACATCGCAAGTGGTAACAAGTGCTCATGCTGCCATAAGCCACTGAGCACATTTGCAGTAGACAACGCGATTACATCACACTTCTCCTGCATCTTTGATGAGGCTTACGGTGCTGCCTAACAAGCACACCTACAACGATACTAAACGTCCCGATACGCTCTACATCCGCTATCCCTTGCTACACAGCACGGGTAGTGGACCGTATCCTACCTCGTCCACCCCTGCCGGGTCTAGCTCGGATTGGTTCTGGCGCCTCCTGGGGCGTACTGAGGTGCCACTGTCACAGGTGCTGTCAATCAGCGACACGGTGGGCAAAACATGGACTGGTCCCAAGGTTACCCGCACACTAAGCCTAGAACCTGCGCTATGGTTCTGTCCTATGTGTCAGCATAGCTGGCATAACACCAGTACCCATGTCCTGTGCCCCTCTTGTGGACTGAGCGTGCAGTGCAAGCACGGTCTGATGGCTACCGCAGGCTTTGTGCTGACTTGCCGGTGCGGCCATTCGCCAAAGGACCATAAGCGTCACTGGAATGGCAACACCTGCCAAAACGCTTGCACGTGCCAAACGTTTGTGGCTAGTCCCACCAGCACCCTGCTCTGGCACGATGCTATGGACCTCTGCGCTCTGTGCAATGGCGATCCACTGAGGGTTGCCAAAGAGAGTATCAACTCGGAGAAAGGCCATAATATTAAACAGGTTGTACCCGTTGGTAGGACGCGCTCCCTGTCCCTCCCGGATGCGGACCGTATGCACTGTCCTGAGTGTAGCACACCGCGTCCTGTTCAGCGGGGTATTTATCTCGGACAGTGGCGGTGTGAGCAGTGCAAGACGGACCTCAGGGGGCCAGTCGGGTATGACCCTGCTATCCACAAGCTCTGGCCAGAGTCACACGGTATTGTGCTTGAGCCCTTGCAGGAGGTGGCGAGTAGCTGGTACAACAGAGCAGGCAAGGCACGACAGGGCCAGCTGCACAGCATAGAGGCGCAATGGAGCCTCACCAGTCCATATGGCGTGCTGACCATCTGTGGGGTGTGTTTCAATCTGGCTCACGATCATCACAGGACATCGAAAGCAGGTCTGCGCAAGTTGACAGCCTTGCAGAAGACCCGTAGGTGCAAGTGGTGCAATAACGAGTTGGACCCTGATTACGAGCGTGCTGGTGAACAGTGGCATTGTGAGAAGGCACCAAAGCACGAGCCACCAATCTGCAAGCGCAAGTGGTTACCACTGAGCGCCAAGGTGCCAGCCTGCCAGCAATGTATGGCGCTGTACCCAGACCATGTGTTATTGGAAGCGAAGCCAGATGAGCTGAAGAAAGCTCCAGATGGACGCATCGCACGCTGCCACCTAGCGCTAGAGCACTGGCACGAGCATCTTGCAGAACTGCAAGCTGAGGGTGTGACACTACAAGATGTATTGCTGGCGTCTGAACCAGAGCCAGAGAGTGAGGAACAGGATTACGTGACGTTACCACTTGAGAAGATCATCAGCGGAGGCCAAACAGGTGGGGACGCTGCTGGCTTGACAGCTGGCAAGGCGCTAGGGCTGCAAACAGGCGGCTTCGCACCTAAGGGGTGGCGCATCGATGGTGGCACCTGCCCTGAGCTAGCCGAGTATGGACTGGTTGAGACAACCTCTCCCAACTATCCACAACGCACCGAGGAGAACGTCAAGGCGAGTGATGGCACAGTCATCTTTGGCGATCACATGAGCCCAGGTTGTGGACTCACCAAGCGGCTCTGTAAGCGGCACGGGAAGCCCTATTTCACAGTCGCTAAGGATGATATGAATCCCCTGGGTGAGTTCCAAGCGTGGCTCATGCAGCACAACGTCAAGGTGCTGAACGTGGCAGGCAACAGAGAGCGCATGCACCCGGGCATCGGGCAGTTTACGTATGACTTCCTCATGGCAGCGTTAGGAAGCAACGATGGCGTATAACATCACATGCGCTACAGCGAGAGGCCCAAGGCCTTACCAAGAGGACCGCTTTGTCACCCTTACCAAAGGCGAGCGGTCTCTGCTCGCGGTGCTGGATGGGCACGGTGGGGCTGAGGTGGCTGAGCACTGCGCCGAGCGCCTGAAGACTCTGGATATGTTTCCAGAGACCAAGAGCGGCATGCTTGGCATGGTGCAGATACTCGCAGCGGAGACAGAAGATTACGAGGCAGGCTCCACCTTATCGCTAGTCTCTGTGACACCTGAGGGGGCTATCATCGCTGTACTGGGCGACTCTCCCATTATCACGCTTGACAGTTCCTGGCAGTTACGTGTGAGTCCTGAGCATAACGTGAGAACCAACCTAGCAGAGCGTGAGGCAACTATAGCACGCGGTGGGCGTTATGGGGGTGGGTATATCTGGAGAGGCGACAGTGGCTTGCAAATGAGTCGAGCGTTAGGTGACTCACACCTGAGTGGCATCCTCTCTAGGGAACCTGAGATTTACACTATAACAGACCCACACTGGGTGTTAGTGCTGAGCGATGGGGTACTGGATCCTGGCCATGCAGAGACCAGTGAGCTGATTGGGGACCTTCAACAGCTCATGGAGACCATCACAGAGCCCACAGCGCAGGACGTGCTGGACTGGGCCGAAGCGCGTGGGCTGGCAGATAACGCGACTGTAGTGCTGTGGAGGCGGTTGGCAACTGCACCCATCTCGCAAGGTACGGACGACTCAGAGCCGATGCTAGGAACTCATTTACGGGAAACAGCGAAGACCGTGAAGGAGTGGTTTGATAGGTGATGGCTACAACAAGGGCTGATATCGCGCGGTGGTTTGGTGAAGGTGTGCGGGACAAGATGGTCTACATGATCGTCGTCTGCGACACGTTCGACCACGAGGATTACCCAGTATACGCCATGACAGACACGCAAGTGCTGGAGCAATTTGACCAACACAACGGACAAAACATGCAGCGTGTCATGGAAGTCTATGATCTGCGCTTGGATAAGGACTCACAGTTAGCAAAGAGCCGAGCATGGCATTTACCCAAGAGAGCTGTTAGTGTGATGACTAAGACCAAGAAATGCACGCCCAAGACACCGAACAATTGGGCTGACGCTATTGCTACTGCCAAGGCTGACTTAGCTAAGGCCGAACAGCGTGTGACGCGCTTGAGGGCTGCTGTTCATACATTCCGACAGAACGAGATTGAGGGCATGTCCTTTCCCACTGCTATAGCGCCGTACCGTTGCCCGTGCTGCGGGGGTGTTGGAGGTTGCAAAGCCTAATGCCTCACCAAAACAGTGCAGGAGAATGGCGCTTTAGCCCCATCGAGGAGCTGGAGAATATGGCAGCGGGGTTTGAAGCCGTCTCCCAACACTTGATGAAAGAGTTCTGGAAAGACCGTCGCAAGCATCGCAACGTCGCTCGTGCTGAGGTATATGACTTATGCGCTGCGAGAGTGCGTGAGGCACTGAAACGCCTAGATACTGCATGAAAATACTGTGGGCAGCAAATATGTCTGTCTCGAAAGCGGACCTGCAGAGGATGTTGCGCCATGAGTGATATGGTCGAGATCCCCAGGTGGCTGCTCTGGTTGTTCAGCTTCTTTACCGGGTGGGCACTCAAAGATATGCACAGGCTACTTAAACTATGGTGGCGCTCATGAGTGAACCGTTTTCAGTACAACTCAGAAGCGAAGAGACAGGTATCCAGCACGTCCCCACTCTATCTGAGGCGCTCAGGATTGCACAAGCGGACCCCAGCATCTGGAAGGTGAGCTTCTCCTTGCCAACGGGGGAGCGCGTCCGATTGGTAAGAGACTATAGCGAGCCAGAGAGGGTGCTGCTCTTCCTTGAACCCATTGTGTTACCACATGACCAAGGATAACTTCACTCGCCTACCTCCCACACGAGCATCCCAGTGACCAAAGCTGAGTTCATCCACCTGCTCACCGCTGAGGGCTATCTCCCACACGAGATAGAGGGGCTCTGGGAAAGCATGCCAGCGTCCCTGGATGCAGACACTCTAGACCCTAAAGGGATTGTGGGAGCAGCTAAGGAGATGCTACCGCGTTTTCGCTCCGCTCGGGACTCCGCTTACTCTGCGTGGGACGATATCTAAAGCCTCTGAAGCAAGAATCGCGCCCGTCACCTGCGGTGCCGGTCACGATTGCTTGCAAGTGCTTTAGTGCTAAAGGATTAGCGCCTAGCGCCAACACCCTGGCGTGCGCCACATGCACCACACCAGCCAGAAGAACAGGACCACAGACAACAACCCAAGCGCATTCGTAAGTATCGACATAATATCTACACCGTATGTTAAATAAGCTATCCTGCGCAGTGTGCAAGGCCGGTGCCACGCAGCTGTGCTTTTATCCAGCACAAAGGAGGGTGTGATTATCGCGAATCTGTAGTCGAGCTGTAAGGCTAACAGCTTTGATTGACTGGCGCTAGTTTGCACTTTGCACTTCAAGTGCGAACTGCAAAGACCCAACACCTCTGTAGGGTGCTCGTGTTATGGACTGGCTCGGGTATTCTACAGGGGTTTCTTGTTGACTGAGGGTTGTAATAGAGTCTTCTCCATGACGCCAAACGACCCAAGTGCTAAAATAAAAGTAGTCGGCTTGCCCTAGGGCCTGAGAACGCTGACCAAACGAGCCAATGGTGTATTGTGCAGAATGAGGAGACTCTTTTAGAGCCCTTGTTGGAAGGAGGTGCTAGCAATGTAAATGTAATTGTTTACCAAAACATATTGTTAACTCGTGGCTGTAAGGTGAGGCTCTAGGGTCTCGCCTACAGCTTTA
>ERZ1292637.893-Hain-H14-01um-R3-893-length-14150-cov-5_pt1 | contig 14150 bp, 21 predicted proteins | sample MGYA00564405_ERZ1292637 | MGnify/ENA primary metagenome ERZ1292637 (study PRJEB36523, sample SAMEA6512645) | groundwater metagenome | collected 2019-01-09 | study: AquaDiva: Metagenomics assemblies of 32 groundwater samples | reverse complement strand
GAAGGCAGTGTTTACTGGTAATTGGTAAAGCATGGAGGGATCGTACAGTACCACTTGTCGAGACGGAAGATGGGGACAATACTAAGCTTGTCCTGGATGAGGGTTGAGAGGGAGACGAACTAATGACAGACAATGACAACGATGTAACTACCATCGACGGTAGGGCTTTGGTGCTATATAGGAATTACCAAGGCATTGAGGCAGAACTAGAAATAGCGGAGGCTCATGCAGATAATATAAGAAAGCAAAAGAGTAACGCTGTAAAGACCATGGCCGATACGTTTGGCACCAAGAATTTCATCAGTTTTGATGGCACTATTCTCAATGTTAGACAGCGGGGAGATACGTGGTTCTTCGTACACAAAAAGAAATAAACGTAGGAGTGGATAACAGACATGTATAAGATCCTGTCTTGTAGCTGCAAACATGAATTCCAAGACGAAAAATATGGGCGTGGTAACAGAGTATGCAACGAGGTAAATGGGAAGGATACGAAAGAAAGTGGCAACATGTGGTTCAGATGCACGATTTGCGCAACAATACATACCGCAAGAAAGGGCGAGGATAACCCATGAGCAGGAGGAAAAAGACATCATCAGTTTATTGTGCTATATGTAGAGGCAATTCCAATATGATGCCTTTTGGTAATCCGATGTGTTACCCATGTAGAGTTGACATGTTGGAATGTCGCATTTGTACAATTACAAAACTGGTTGTTGGGTTCTTGGGGGCATGGGATAACCATGCGAATGCCATCAGCCCAGAACATCGAGAATATTTCTTGAAAAAGATGATCGATGCAAAGGACAATCTACGCCACATGCCCTCACTGGATATGGCAACGACTAGTAAAAAACCAGTATAAAACAATATTGTGTAAAATGGGCCTCAAAATGAACGTTGATGATCAAAGAATGTCTGACCTTTACCCAGTCTGGGCGAATGTCCGTGGCACAGATGAATTTGGCGCCTACGCCGATCTGCAAATAGATGAAGTAACGCAGCGTTTCCGTTGGGTTCCACCTGGCACTTTCCAAATGGGGTCGCCTGAGACGGAGCCAATGCGATTCGACCATGAGATCCAGCACCCGGTCACGCTGACACGGGGCTTCTGGTTGGCTGATACGGTGTGCACCCAGGCCCTGTGGGAGATATTCTTGGGGATCTGTATCAGCACAGCCGATCTGGATCGAGACCATCCGATGGTGGGGGTCAATTGGAACAGTGTACAAGCGTTCCTTAAGGGGCTAAACGAGGCGGTTCCGAATCTCTCCGCAAGGCTGCCATCTGAAAGTCAATGGGAATATGCTTGCCGGGCCGGCACGACCACGCCGTTTTCCTTTGGCGAGAATATCACGCCGGAGCAGGTGAACTATGATGGCAACTATCCGTATGTGGGGAGCAAGAAAGGATTGTACCGGCGGAGGACCGTTCCAGTCAAGTCACTGCCGCCCAACCCCTGGGGTCTGTTTGAGATGCATGGAAACGTGTGGGAATGGTGTACGGACTGGTTCGGGGCGTACCCGTCGCAGCACGTCATCGATCCGAGCGGACCTGCAATGGGAACTAAGCGCATGCTGCGGGGCGGCTCGTGGTTCAACATCGGCAGGAACGTCCGTTCGGCCTCCCGCTTCGTCTTCGTTCCCGCCTTCCGCCTCGACTTCATCGGGCTCCGCCTAGCCCTGGGCGATGTCGTATAGATGTGGGCGTGTGTCCATGACTGAGAATTTCAAGACCGAAGCTATCGTGCCTAACGCAATTAGTATACAATGGCTATGGACATCTTCGGATGGGGATGTTCATCTGTGCACCGGGGATCATACCATCCCAGATGATCCCTGTACGTTTCTAGTATGGACGTTGTGTGAGCGCGATGTACCTGCTAATATGTCATATTTGGCGCGGGAGGAGGCCACGTGCCAGGAATGCCGTGCACTGGTTAGTGCAGGGAGAAGCAACATGATTGTTTGTGATATTTGTAAATCCGGGTCTAATCTACAGCCAAAGAATAATTCAATGTGTTACCCATGCCAAATCAGGTTGCTGGAGTGTAACTGTCGTCTGGCTGAATACGAACGGGATAAAGCAATTGCCTTACTGCGAAAGTGGCTTAAAGTTTCGTCAACAACTAAACAGAAATCAGACGTACTCCATGTTAATTGGGAGGACTGTGAAAATCTAAATTGTGGTAACATTAAATGTGACACTTTACGAATACTGCAAAGAACACAAATGATAGAAAACTGAGGTAACGTCACAGTGCCAGATCACGTAATGTTGGACCTGGAAACGATGGGGAATGGTCCCGCCGCTGCAATCGTTGGTATCGGGGCCGTTAAATTTGATCCTAGGGGCCCCGAACCCCCATGCTGCACAGATGATCCATCTGGTTGTATGAACGGCCCATACGGCTTCTACACATGTGTCTCGCTGGAGTCATCCGTTCGGGCGGGGCTCGTAATGGATCCCTCTACCGTCTTATGGTGGCTGGCCCAGTCAGATGATGCCAAAGCGGCCGTACTAGGGAGAGGAGAGCCGCTCTCATCCGCGCTGTATGCATTCTCACAGTGGTTCGGCAGTTCTCGTATTGTGTGGGGACATGGCGCGGGCTTCGACCCGGTCATCATTACTAGTGCGTATAAGGCCGTGCATCGTGCCATGCCGTTCGACTTCCACAATATAAGGGATACCCGAACGATTATTGCGTTGGTGGAGGAATTTACCGGGTCCTCACCCGCATGGAAGGATGTGGGGACCAAACATCATGCATGGTGGGATGCATGGAGGCAGGCTGTAGTCATCCAGCAGTGCCACCAGATAATTGATGGCGCCATCAGCACGCGGTAGGGCCACCCTAATGAACAATGCCACGATACCAGGCTAAGCCCGACGGAAGGACGGTGATAAGCCATGATAGAAGGCAGGATGATGACACCGGAATGTTTGGCGGAGATCGAGAAGCTGGCATCGGTGGATCCCGCTGGTGGAATGCGATTCCCGTCGATGGAGGCAGCATCGGTCTGGGCTGCTGTCCCCGACCTGTGCGCCGCGCTGCGCGAGGCATGGCGGGAGCGGGACGAAGCTGGGGCCTGTTGTCGATGGGAGGCGGACACCCAGGCACGTCACCTGGAGGCTGTCGGCCTTACCGGGGAGTTCCCCCACGGCTGCGACGCGATCCAGTACGTCGCCGAAGCCCTCGTGGCAGCGCGGCGTGACCGGGAAGCGGCCCGCGAAGTCCTGGCGTTCATCGAGGCACGGGCGGCACGCGCCTTCGGGCCTGACGGGAAGTGCTATTGCATCACCCAGGAAAGCTTGCAGGTTAGTGCCGTAATCCACATATCCCATGCCATGGAGGCCACCACAGCCATGGCGCGCCAAGCGCTGGGACGTAATGCCTGCGCGCAGGAGGATCCATGCTGATCGCCTACCGGTGTGATGCCTCCGGCATCGGCAATTATTGGCGCCCGTGGTGTGCCGGTGGCGTCGCTGCGCCATAGAATCATAGTCAGCGCGTGGGCAAGTAGCCCCGCGGATCAACGAAAGGAGAACAGACAATGGACCAATACAGACACGGAGACCTGATCATCATGCGGGTCGACGCCATCCCGGCCGGCGCGATCCCGCAACAGCATCGCATCCTCGCGGAAGGCGAGGCGACTGGCCATGCCCACCGCGTGGACACCGGCGTCCTCTACGAGCGCGAGGGCAGACTGTACCTCGATGTTGCGGCGGCGAAAGCCTCGCTGACGCACGAGGAGCATGGCACGATCATACTGCCGACCGGCAGGTACGAGGTCCGCCGGCAACGTGAGTACATCGCACCAGAACTCACGAGACAGGTGATGGACTGATGCTGACAGCACGGTCGCTTAAGATCTTGACGCCGGAGCAGGCCGCGATGCTGCCATCGATCCGGGACGAGTGGATAGATCGGGCCATCGGAGGGGACTATCACGTGGACATCGAGGCCCTGCAGGCGGGCATCCTGTGGGCGTACCGCAGGGCCGGGCTGGCACCGCCGCGGCACATCTTCTTGATGGCGTCCCCCTGGGCTGCTCAGTGTGCCGCGAATTCCTACCAAGTCCACGACCAGGTCAGCAACCAGGTCAGCAACCAGGTCAGCAACCAGGTCAGCAACCGGGTCAGCAACCAGGTCCGCGCCCAGGTCAGCGCCCAGGTCCGCGACCAGATCGACACCCAGGTCAGCACCCAGATCCGCGACCAGGTCCGTGACCAGGTCCACGACCAGGTCGGCAACCAGGTCGGCACCCAGGTCGGCACCCAGGTCGGCACCCAGGTCGACGCCCAGATCCGCGACCAGGTCGACGACCAGGTCCGCGCCCAGATCAGCGCCCAGGTCAACGCCCAGGTCCGCGCCCAGGTCAACGCCCAGGTCCGCGACCAGGTCCGCGACCAGGTCGGCAACCAGGTCGGCACCCAGGTCGGCACCCAGGTCGGCACCCAGGTCGACGCCCAGATCCGCGACCAAATCCACGACCAGGTCGGCGCCCAGGTCCACGACCTGAGCATCATGCAATGGTGCCCCGAAGCATACAGTGGGTACGGATGGGATTGTGGGTGGTTAGCCTACTATGATGCGTTCCGACGTTTTGGTGTCGTGAATTTACCCGACTTCGGCCGGTACGTGAACTTCGTGGGGTCCGGTGTCTGGAACTGCATCATACTCCGCAGCGCGGCGATTGTCTGCCGTCGCCCCTGCGCCGTTCACCGCGATGGGCGCAATCGTCTCCACCGCCTCGACGGTCCCGCCGTACAGTGGGCGGACGGGTATTCAAACTATTTCGTCCATGGCGTCAGCATGCCAGCATGGACGATTGAACACCCCGAGCGGCTGAACGCCCAGGCCGTGCTGGCCGAGCAGAATGTTGAGGTCCGCCACGTCATGGTGGAGCAACTCGGCGTCACCCGGTTTATGCAGGAAGCGGACCCACATGTCGTGGACGAGGATGTTGATGGGGGTGGGATGCCGCGCAGACTCCTGCGGATCCAGATGACAGGCGACGAGCCGATTTGCGTGGTGGACGTGATCTGCCCGTCCACCGGTCATCGGCACTTCCTGCGTGTGCCGCCAGGAATGCAGCGTGCTCATGACGCGGTGGCGTGGACGTTCGACCTGCCGCCCGAGCAGTATGCGCCGCTGGTGGAGGCGTAGCTGTGCCTCGCCGTCACAACGCGCACATCGTCTCGGACCCGAGTCGTGGGTTCGGCCGCCCGACCGTCGAGGGGACCGGCATCCTAGCGGTCAACCTGACGGACATGTACCACGCCGAGGGGGCAGGAGAGCGCGGCCTTGCTAGGTGCCTGGAGTTGTGGCCGAACCTGAGCGCCGATCAGGTTCTCGCTGCCGTGGAATGGTGCGAGCGGTTCCGGGCGCTGGCCAACCTGGGCGACATCTCCATGAATGATGATGGCATGCTAGAAGATCGCCTTCGGGCGATTCAGGGCATCAATGACCGGATGCCGGAGGTAGTGAAACGAGTGTACGTGGAGGACTTCAAGGATCGCCAGCACACCTCCGATGTGATCCGCCAGTACATCAGCTCGTACCGGCAACAGGGGATCAACATCGACATCGTATTCGTGGACTATGCCGCGAAGTTGCGTTGCCGGACGAAGTGGAATGACAAGCGTCATGCGCTGGAGGAGATTTGCGAGGATTTGCGAGGGGTTGCCAAGTCGGAGGATGTGGTGATGTGGACAGCAGCACAATCCAACCGTCAGGGGCTTCTGGCGGGACTTCCTACAATGATCCACGTCGGGGAGGCTATCGGGCAGGTGTATGCGGCTTCCCTCCTGGTCGCGATAGGGATGGAAGATGCCCTACCCGGATGGGACGGAGCCCGCCCCTGTACGATAGGGGTGGACAAGAACACGAAGGGCCAGGCGGGTTTCTCCTTTGGGGCCAAGGCGCTTATGGACCGCTCCAAGTTCGTGGAGGACCTGGAGGAACCTGTGAGAGTAATGGGGCAGCGGAGAGACGGGGAGAGCCCCGGAGGAGGCCCTGGCCGCGGCCGAAAGAAGGACCCAGAGGTGGGACCGGATGGCAAGCGGTATCGCCGCAGAGGGGGCTATAACGGCTCTAGAGCCGGTTATGAAGAGGCCCCCGCGAAGGATGATCAGTAGCATGACTTTTGGCAATATACCCAATCCCACTATTAGCAACTACGACCATGAGAGGTTCGCTCTCACGGTCCCCTACCATGAAAGGTTCCTCGCAGAGTTCAAGCGGCTGGTTCCCTACGAGGACCGGGACTGGCTGAAAGAGGATAAGATGTGGCTGATACTGGACCGGTACGAGGTAGATGTTTACGGTCTCGTGACAGAGGTCTTTGGCCAGTGCGAAGTAGTTCGGGACTAGGGGAGGATATGACTGATACCCTCGGCTTCCGTCTACGTATTGCGCGAGAAGCAGCAGAGATGGAATTCTGGCATGCGTACCGGGCAACTAACCTCTACATGGGACGTTATGAGCGGGGGGAACCCGTCCCTCAAAGGGTCATAATAATAGCCGCACGGGCTTATAACGTCCGCGAGGAGTGGCTGCGCACCGGCCAGGAGCCGATGCGGGAGGAGGAGACGTCATGATAGGGGACCAGTCTGATGCACGGCTCTAGAGCATTGGTAAACAGTCCATGGTGGTGCACCGTTTGTGTAATACTTCTGAACATTGGAGATTGGTATTGTGGCATAGCATGGTTGTTGTCCGCAATCCTGGTCGACATAATGGCGGGGGGGGTGGTAGCTGATGACTCCTCCGGAGCGGACCACCGAAGAGGGAGCGCATGCCGACGAACTGAGCGAGTGCCGGTCGGAGGCGCATCATGACCCCTAAACAACTTGGGCAGATCGAGGCACGCGCTGCTCTGGGCACGCCGCTGACTGCCGAGATAGCCCGCCAGGACATTCCTGCCCTGTGCGCCGCGCTGCGCGAGGCATGGCGGGAGCGGGACGCCTTACTCGCCGAGGTGCGCCATTTGCGTGAGGGGCTACGGTTGGCGAACAGCATAGTGAATATTTCTGAGCCAGTCGCCAAGACGGACTTTGAACCCTGGTGGGTGGCTATCAAAGCCTACAGGGCGTGGGAGTGCGCTACATCCGAAGCAAATGAAGAAAATGAGGCTGAACAAAAACGATGGGTAATGAATGATTGGATTATCAGACCTACAGAGGAAAGGACGTGAACCTTCGTAAGCTTGGTGTGCTGCAAATGGTGTACCGCAAATTCCAATGCGGAGACGGGAGATTTAGTACCGATGAAATTCTAAGTCGTGTCCTTGATGAAATTGCTAACGAACTCGGGCAGGGGGTTGACGTGAAGTGGACCAAGGAAGCTGACGTAATAACTGACCGCATGCTTGCATGGGATAGTTGTCCACAATCTTCTGATTATCATGAGGACTACGATGATAACGTTAGTAGACAGTAGAGGGCGCCGCAATTCCGTGTAGCCCATGGCTGCAGTACGTTACGCAGGTGGTCCCCATCGTCGTGTTGAAGCCCTGGAAGGCTTACCATGAAATACTGATGACAAGGCTATCTAAGGATACCGTAGCATGAGAGGCACTTATGGCTGAGCAAAGAGCCCTGATAGTTCTTAACGGCAGCGTACAGCGCACCGCTGACGGCGACACCATTTATGGTGGATCGGGTAGCGCTCTAGATGGGCTTCCCGATACAGATCATACCGCGAACGGGCCACACACAAATACGTTTGCGGCCGGGGCTACCATCACGGCCATGGACCTGGTGTACTTAGGAACCCTAAGCAAGTGGCTGCAAACAGATGCAGATGCGGAAGCAACCGCCAAGGGAATGTTGGGCATTAGCCTGGAGTCCAAGACGGACACTCAGGCCATGGACGTAGCACTGACAGGGTCGTTCATTCGCGACGATACCTGGGCGTGGACTCCCGGAGCCCCATTGTATGTAGGGCTTACCGCGGGCCAGATCACGGAAACAAAGCCGTCCGCAACGGATGACGTAGTACGCATAGTGGGGTTTGCGGTATCCGCGGACGCGATATTCTTCAATCCATCTCCGGATTATATTACTATCGTCTAGGAGGAATTTATGAGATTAGATGCTATTCCGGATATACAGATCCAGGTGCGTATCAATGAAGATACTCCAATCGGAAGATTTAACGACTGCCTGTATTTTTCCCCTTCTGAGTTCTCCCGTTTAACGCAAGAACAATTGGACGTTGCAATCGTGTCTCGCGTGGGCAACTGGGTGGCGCGTGTAACTGCACAGTCAAGCGAACCCGCAGTGGAGCCGACTGTGGTAGAGTTACAAAGGGAAAAAACAGCGCTGGAGAGACGACTGGCAGAAGTATCCGCCCGTCTGGACAAAATATTACTGGGGCCTTGGTAAGTGTCCGACCGGTTTTGGGTAGGCAGTACAGCATCCTGGGATGGGACAGCGGGTACGAAGTGGGCTACAACCTCCGGAGGAGCGGGGGGTGCCGCGATCCCCACATCGGCTGATGATGTTTATTTGGATGCTGCCAGTGGGGCAGTTACAGTAACTGTTGCCACAGGTAACACAGGATGCTTGTCACTAATTTGCACAGGGTTCACTGGTACTTTGGCCGGTTCCGCCGACTTGTCCCTGTCTGGTAGATGGACCCTTGCTTCCGGTATGACGATGAGCCATACTGGAACAATCAATTTCAGCGCTACGGGTGGTCCACACAACCTGACATTTGCCGGCGTAACCATTAACTCGATACTCGCCTTTAATGGGGGTGGGGGTAACTGGGTATTCCAAGATGCACTGACAACCGCAAACACAACGTTAAACCATACTGCGGGAACCCTTGATCTGAACGGAATGGCGGTAAACCTTGGTACTGGACTATTTACATCCGGCGGATCCGCAGTCAGGGTACTCACGTTGGGGGCAAGCACGATAACCTGTGGGAGTTGGACGTCGAATGGCTCCAATATTACGCTCAACGCCGGCACATCCGTAATCACTTGCACAGGTAACATGGTGATTCTCACCGCACAGACCTTTTATGGAGTTGTGATGACTTCGAATGGCGTTGCGAGTATCACGGGTGGTAATTTAACTTGTACCAATTTTACACGAAGCAATACTTCTGGATACGCAGAACTCAACACTTCCAATATGACTGTCAGCGGGGTATTAACTCTCACGGGAGCAGACGCGGGAGCAAATAGATTACTGGTAGCGGTCAATGGGTTGAACAACACCGGGACGATCACTACCAATGGGACGTTCTCCCTGACAAATGTTGACTTCAGGAGCATTACAAAGGCGGGTACGTCTGCCACCTGGTCCGGAACGTCCATGGGTAATTGTGGGGACTGCACGAACATCACGTTTACCACTGCGGTAAACCGCTATTGGGTGGGCAACGGCGGTGCAATCACCGATACCACCCACTGGTCAGCATCCACCGGTGGCGCCTCCGGGGCGAGCATGCCGCTGCCACAGGATACGATGTTCTTTGACGCCAACTCGTTTTCTGGTGCGAGTCAAACAGTGACTGTAGGGACAGCCAATTTTCGGATGCCGACGGTGAACTGGACAGGGGCAACAAATGCCCCTGCATTCAACCTGGACGTAACTACGGAATTCTACGGATCGATCACGTTCATCTCCGCCATGACTTTGACTCAGGGCAGCAACACCGTCGGCTTCATCTGGTTGGAATCCAGCAGGACGGTAACAAGCGCTGGGCAATCTTGGGGGGCTGGAACAATAAACATGATCTCCCGTGCGGGTACGCTTACACTTCAAGACGCATTTTCTACGTCTGGGGCGTTCAACCAGAAGGCGGGAACACTTGACGCCAATAACTTCTCCTTCACGGCCAGCACATTTGATAATAGCCCCCTGGCCGCGGTGGCCAGGGTCACTACGATGGGTAGTGGTACTTGGACAATTACCGGGTCTGGAGCAACGACGTGGTACTACAATCCAACGGCAGCCACATTGAACGAAGGTACGTCTACGCTGAAGTTTACGAACAATTCCGCAGTAGATAAAACCTTCACCGGAAACGAAACATACTACAACTTCTGGAACGCAACGCAGGGTACCGGTGTTGTGATAATGAACAGCAGTTCCACGTGGAACGATTTTAAGATCGACGCTGGTCGAACGCAGCAATTTGCCACCACAACTACAACCACAGTGACGACACTTACCGCAATTGGAGCGGGAACGATAATCACCAGTTCGACCGCAGCAACCCATACCTTATCTGCTGCAGCCGGTACGATTGCAGTACAAAACTGCACCATCTCATATAGCGTTGCCCAGGGTGGCGCAACATGGAACGCGTTCACGTCACTGGGTAACGTGGACGGGGGAAATAACACGGGGTGGAATTTCTCGTCCAGCCTGTCTACATTAAAAACTTGGAATGGGGTCGTCAAGGCGAACATCAAGACGATGGATGGAATTGCGCTTGCAAACGTCAAAACATGGTGTGGTGTAGCCTAACCCAATTCACTACCATCTGAACAAAGCTTCCAGACCCACCCGTATAAGAAAGAAACATAAATGCTCCTATTTTCGGATACGCATTTTGAGAATTTTTCTGAATTCGCTACCCCCTGGAAAGAGGGATGCAATTCCAGATTAAGATCACAACTAGATGTATTGGATGGTATATTTCATCTGACGTGGCTACGGGAGCAGAAGCATCTAATATTCTTAGGGGATTGGTTCCACCGGTGGAATGCCGTCAATACTCCGGTATATTCCATGGTAACGCGCAGACTGTATGATTTACTAGATCGCAATTCTGATGTTAAGTTGTATATGTTACTAGGAAATCACGATATGCCGGATAAAGGAAATTGGGCAGTGCATACACTGGCAGCGTATTCTGTGCACCCCAGCATTACAGTAATTGATAAACCAACCACTATTCAGATAGACGGACATTGCTGCATTTTTGTACCCTATCATCAAAATCATGATATTATATTTAGTGAAGTACAAAGACTATCAAAGCTTTTTAGCGGCAACGCATGGTTGTTTTCACACCTTGACATTATAGGAGCCCGTATTTGTCTGGATGGCGGCAAGTGGAAATCAGACATTGGGCTCAACATAAACAGCTTAGGTGACCATGTTACCGGTGGGATATTTGGGCATTACCATATCCCACAAGAATTGGATGAGAAAACGGTACCGGGATTTAGCTATGTGGGTGCCCCGATGCATCTATCTACAGTAGATGCCAATACAAATGATCGCAGGGTATTACAACTAGAAAAAGGAGTAGTGACTACACATGTACTGAAGGGGACACCGCAATTTATCAAGTTCTCTGCTGATGATCCCCCCTCCACTATCAGGCCCGAAGACTATCACATCATAACCTGCAAACCGGAGGACGCAGCGGAAGTATGGTATAAATACAACAAAGAAAAGATCTCCATGAAAGTAGCGTGCTCAAAAAGGAACGACGATAGTATACTGTCTGTGGACCCAACCAACGATGTTGATATGGTAAAAGCTTGGACTAGATCCCATAAGGGAATGTGTGAACTTGATATGGCGATGTTATTAAACTACGCAGAGTACTACATGGGGCTGGAGACATAGATCATGAACTGGATCAGATTTAGATGCTGGCACAAACTGCATGAGGTTATGTATAGAGTAATAGAAATACATGAAGGAAAGGTAACCATAATATCCAAACCGAGTAGTATACCGGGTCGAGAAGCAAACACATTAGTCAGTGATGATATTCTAAGACATCTGGTGATCATGCAAGCGTCACCGTTTCAAGAAACAGAGGATATAAAGGACCCTACGTACAATCGACGTTTCATATATGAACTTGACATCCTACGAATCACATCTAGAGAACACAAAGAAAAGATTGGTATGGTTGTATTTCGAGATGGATGTTTTCTTGTTGAGCTAGAGGAATTGGATGAGGATGGCACACGGATGGAAGTTCTAGCAAGCTTACTAGAATACGAATTGAAGATAATAGGCCATAAGTTTAACTATAAAGTGAACGACAATGTTTAAGCTATTAAGCGATACCATACCGAATTGCTGGACGTGTGGCTTCGTGAGCTATTGTGTGTTCTGCGAGAAGGGGCCTATATGGTCAAATGATTCCGGGGTGGTGTACGCACAGGGAATTCTCGGGGAATTCTATGCTCATGAACGTTGCCTTCATGCGGACAACATTGCATGTATGGCCTATGGATCTTTGAGGGGCAAAAAAGAAATACCAGATTGGAGCAGGTCCAAGCTAGAAGGAAGAACAGTACAGGTTGCTAATGGTGTGTCGTCAATGGTGCCAATCTTAACAGCACCGGCCTTTCGCGAGTATGCGAAGGGGGTAATAATAGATGCAGATTGACCTTGACAATGCGATTGCTGAAAACTTCCTTCAGTATCAGCAACTCAGTATACCATTAAGGAACCAGGGGCTTGTGTTCCTGGGTGGGGAAATGGAATATGATCAGTCTAGGTCTAATGGTACTGGCAAAACCTCTTGTCTTTCCCTGGTACCGTGGGTAATCTGGGGCAGGTTGTTGCGTGATATGCATGACGTGTCACGAGTAATAAATTATGAGGCTAAATCCTGCTACGGTAGAGTGGAGGGTACCCTCGGTGATAATAAATTCTGGATCGAACGTTCGAGGACACGAAAAGGGGAGCCGGAGATAAAGACATCGTTTGCCGGATCATCCAGATCCTTAAACATACAAGATGAGATAAACCAGATATTTGGTACGTTCGAATTGGCACAGAACACCGTATTTCTAATCCAGCGCAAAGCTCTTGAATTCATGACAGCCGGGAATGCCGGACGTCGCCAGATTATGGAAGACTTATTAAAGATAGACAAGTGGAATAGGCATCATGAAGCAGTGAAGTCAGATATTATGTGGGCGAACACTACGCTTACCGGTTTAAGAAGTGATCTGGCAATGGCCGAGATCGGATTGGATGCCCTGCTCGCAAAGATCGAAACTTCTCATAAACTGGCCACACTAGATCTGGATGCTCAATGTAGATTATTGAACACACAGTTGGGGGTTGCTGAACTAGGGCACAAACAACTGCAGGTGAGATATACTGCTCTTCGTAAGGCACATCTGGAAGTGTCAGACAGGCTTAAAGAATCAAGAATCATAACCGACAGACTATCCAGGTTGACGGCAGACAAGAGGTGTACACTAATAAGACTCAGCACCACATTGGAAAACCTAAAAACCTCTATTGCACAATTACAAACTGGGGTATGTCCTACTTGCCATAGGCCATTAGTCAAGGATTTCGCAGTAGACCAGAAGACCCAGGAAATCTTATGTGATCAGATTGCTACAGTGTCTGCCGAGGTTACACAGAGTACAATGGAATATGAGGCAGCCTTAGCGTCTACTACAACCATACAGGGAGAAGAACATAAAACATCTGCTAAGATACAGGAGGTGACCCATAGACTTACTGAGTCAAAGAAAATCCTTTCCAATGTCAAGTTTAATATTTCAGAGATAGAGGACCAGATACGCTGCGTTAGCCAGGAGACAGATACAGATCACCGTAAGGAAGTCCATGAATACCAACGAGTTATTACTACCAGGCGTAACGCCATCGCAGAGTTGGAACATGGAGTAAGATTCATGGAACTGTGTAAGGAAGGATTCAGCTATCGAGGTATACCCTCATTACTGATCTCAAATAGCTTACCCTTACTGGTACAGGAAACTAACAAAAACCTGTCTACGCTGTCTGACGACGAATTATCGATCAATATATTACCGGCAGATATATCCAGTGATGGTAAAATATTGGAACGACTCACGTTCCTGGTGAGCAAAAATGGCCATACAGCATACCTGAACGATTACTCGGATGGAGAACAACGCAGAGGAATAATAGCGTTATTCCTAGGGTTATTAAGTATACGTAGTTTACTGACCGGGGTAAAGTGGATGTCTTGCTTCATCGATGAGTTGTTCGATGGGTTGGACGCCCCAGGGGTCGAAAGAGCCATACGAGTGTTGAGAAATATACCACACGTAAACACCACTATCATAACCTCCCACCGTAGTGAACTGGCGGCTCTGGGAGGTTTCTCGAAGGTCTGGTCTGTTCGTTGCCACAATGGCAAG
>ERZ1292637.889-Hain-H14-01um-R3-889-length-14176-cov-6_pt1 | contig 14176 bp, 15 predicted proteins | sample MGYA00564405_ERZ1292637 | MGnify/ENA primary metagenome ERZ1292637 (study PRJEB36523, sample SAMEA6512645) | groundwater metagenome | collected 2019-01-09 | study: AquaDiva: Metagenomics assemblies of 32 groundwater samples | reverse complement strand
TTATTTTAGCACATAGAAATGACGAGTCAATAGCGGTTATCCACAACCTCTTTTCTCTCGAATCTCTCTCGTTTTGGCTTGTAATCCTCGTTTAAGTCTCTGCATTTAGGACAGGCTCGTGCAGCATTACTATACCAAAAACCACATTTCCAACATTCTGTTTGGTTTACGCCTTTATAGATTTGTTTTTCTTCTGAGTCCATACAAGGCAGCAGATTTTGAACCCCGAATTACACAAGTGCTCTGGTGAGAGCTGATAAATAAGGGTGTAGGGAGTATTCTGCCGCCTTGTATGGTCAGAATAACGTCACAAGCCATATCAACCCTATAATTGGCGCAATCCACCACAGATTCGCCAGAATAGCGAACAGCAGAGGTAGGAATAGTTCACTCCACCATTCAATAGGTTCTTCTTTCATAGATGCACCGGCTGGGTGGTGATTTTTCGAAGAATGATATTCAGGATCGGGATAAGCACTGCCACAACCTCAAGCACTGTATCATTGGCCTTAAACTCGCCGAATCCGAAAGCGTTTGCGAGTATCACTAGGAACGCTAAAGCGTTGAAGTAGAATGTCTTGCTTTTGAAAATAGATTTGCTCATACTTTGACATTAAATTCAGAATCTAAAACCTGTAACACTTGCGCCTTAGCTTTCCATTCTGGCGACTTTTGAAATTCACCCAAAACGAAAGCTAGGTTTTGTCCGGCATAGCCGAATGCGTCTACGTCCGGATCGCGGCCAAAGACTGTTTTATACAGCAGCGCAAGTTCTTGTTCGTTAATAGTCATATTTTTAGTCATTACATATTTGAGCGCCGTGATGAATCCATCAGTGCGTTCTTTTATGAATGGCTCATAAGAATCGAAATACTTATAGATGTCATCGTTTGTAAAGAAGTTCATTATTGCGTGCCCAGGAATCACAACCTGTATGGGACTTTGTTTGATATGTTTCAAAAGACTTTCGCGAGTAACATCTATAAACTCATACTGGATCATCCAGTCCTTTAGAAAATCCTTTGCTACGTCTTTTACTACTTGTGGAATATCGAGGTAGTAACTATCCCACGTGGTATCATCGGGTGCAGGCCAATCAGTCTCATCAACTAATCCATCCTTACGGATAGAATCCGCAACAAGGTAGAGATAGTTCCCTTGCGGTGTGGTATTCGACATCTTGGCCGTGAAACGATCCGAGAAGTTCCGCCGCACACCAGTCTTGAAGTAGTACAGTGTTTCAAGAACATTAAGAGCCGAAAAGGTAACACAAGCCATCAAGTCTACATTGTCAATTCTTTGCCATTCTCCTAGAGGAAGATATGGTGTCCAATCCCCTAGTGGGTTTTCTTCTATGTAGGGCAAAGTACCTCCCACATAATCATTGTCTCGTTGCCCTAATATGACACCGTAATTTTTCATAAATCCGGTGGGGAGGAAGGGAGTCTAACCCCTCAGCCGTATGAAATGTATTTGGCTCCTACCGGCTCCCCATACTATAATCTTTCTGATTCCATTATTTGAACAGAAAAAGAATGGCAATAATAAAAGCTCCTACCGTAGCAATGGTATTGACCAAATGCATGATGTATAACTTTTTCTCTAATCTATCCATAGAGACAGGAAGGCGTGTTACTGTGCGTAGTCGCAGTACGCATTTCGCATCCTGCCTGTCTCTATGAATGGATTACTTAATAAGAGCTATAGACATTCCTACTACGAGACTGGAAAGTAAAGTGATAATCAAAGACACAGCCCAAGAAGGTCTTTTGCCGAGGTTTTTAATATCGTGAAGATGATTTGTATTCCATTCCTCTAAAATAGATTCGATTTTAGTGAGACGGATTTTGACATCTTCAATTTCATCACGTACATCAAACCTTCCCATGTTCTATTGACCTTTTTATGATAGTATGCTAGGATTAACTTATGATATTATTTATTATATTTCTTGGTATCGGAATTCCACTTATTATTGGGCTTATTTTAGGTTTTTTTTCACTCTTCGCCGACAGTTACAGCTCCAAGTCCGCGTTGGCCGCCGAGGCGAAGAAACTTGCCCAAAAGAGACGTGCCACGAGGCGCGAGTTCAGAAACTATTTTATGTCCACCGATGATAACCTTAGCCTGTGAAACGGGAGGAAGTAGAAGATCAACCCAGTCTCTGGGATTCAAAAATCCAAAAGCGGCTTCTCTACCAGTTCCTATTTTTCTTCCTGCAACCGTACCCAAGACACTTTTTCCTGTCTTTTTTTCGTAGAAATTCACAATTTGCCTTAATGAATCAGCATTCTCTCTGAATACTCCAGCTAATTTCTGAAAAGGATCGCCACTATTGAATGTTTTCACCATATCCTCGAAAAGCTCTATTTTACTCACAAAGTTTCTATTCATAGCTTCATAAGCCTTTCGTTTCGTAGGAGAAAGATTCTTGCTAATAGTTTCGTTAATGAAATTATATGCCTTACCTAATGTAGGAGATTTAGAGGATCGTCCTACTTCATCTGCAAATTTCGTAAGCTGTCCCGTAAGTTGTTTTAGGCGATTCAAACCCTCCAAAGTAAAATCATCCCAGGATTTTATAGCTGTATAGGCATTCTGTATCTTGGAAATCTCACCAGGATTAGCGACTATTTTACTGGTACTGAAATCTAACCCTTTACGGGTTATTTTTACATTTTCATTTCTTAGTAAGTTTTCAAACCCCGATAGAATTTCTTTTTTACCGACTAAACGCTTGACAGAACCTTTTGCGATTTCTTTGAATGCTTGAACATGACCCTGTATGAACTCGTTACGAAGTTGTACAGATCGTCTTGAGCCTTCCTCGATTACTTTCCGCAAAGCAGCATCACCTCCCTTAGCTCCTGCATCAGCAGCAACGGGATTTCGTAAAGCAGCTTCAATAACCTGTGGATGTTCTCCTGCGAATATGCCGAGAGCCTTTGTGGCCCGATTTGCAATAAAACTTGCAGCACCTTTGGCTAATGGAGGCACTGCTGCTGAAATAAGACCCGTGATAGCAGCAGGAGCTGCTGCGCCTTTGAATCCTTTTCCTGCTTCAAGAGCCTGCGCTCCTGCAATACCAGCTCCCAGTCCACCAAACTGTAAGGCTTGTTTTCCAACACTTGCTGTGCCACCGCCAAGAAGTGACAGAAAAGATAATCCTCCCTTAGCAGCAGCTCCCGCAGCTTCAAGATCAGATGGACGAAGCCCTTGTTCTTGTTCCTGGCGTAACTGCTGAGCCGCTCCTCCAAAACCCTTCTCTAAAGTCAGTTTTCCAGTACCCTGAATACTCTGTAAAAACTTCTGAGGAAAAAAGAAATCAGATATTCCTCCAGCAAATTTATCTACCTTACCTCCTGGTGAAAAGAATCCAGGTTTTTTTTGCTGTTGATCTTTTTGAGCTTCCTCAATCTCAAAATCCTCACCGCCAGTGAATTCATCGGGTGACATCACTTCAAAGTCTTCTCCTTTAAGGAATTCATCTACAGTAGGCATATTAAAGTGGCGTTATACTGCCATCGGCATTTACTCGTCCCCTTTTTCCGCTTTTAGTTCTGATAATGCTTCCAACAGGAACTTCTTTGCCTCTGATTTTTACTGTATTTCCAGCCCTTTCTGGTTGGCCAATATCACGAACAATAAGACTTGGTTCAAGTCCGAATTTTGTAGCACGATCAGTATATTGAGAATTCACATTTTGTTGTTGTGCTTGTGCCTGACCGAATATTTTACCAGCACGGCTTACAAAATCTGATCTTTGAGATGCAGATAGACGTGTCCCTTTAAGAATTTTATTGTAGGTTGCTACTATTTTATCTGGTACGCTTCCTGAGTTTGCGGCAGTGGCAAATTCACCTTCTCTTACCACAGAAGTAGGATCAAGCAATTTCATATAACTGAATATCAAAGCAAGATCACCGGCAGGCGAAGGATCAGAAGCTGAAGTGGAAATGCGTCCATAATGTCCCTGAAGATCGAAGAATGTTTTTGAAGCCTTCTCATAATCATCGGCAAGTTTGAATGAAGCCTGTACTTGTGTTGGATTCATTCCTGAAATTATATTTGTATTTCTGGGAGCTTTAAGATTTTGTATAATCCGTTGATAGGAAATGAAATCACCCTTGAAGCCCTGTTGTTTGGCAAGATTATATTCTTGAATATCAGAAGTTGGCTTTTGAGTTTCTGGAAAAGCCTGTTCAAGAAGTTTTGTTTGAACAGTTGCAGGAAGTTCTCTCTTTGGAAAGAGTTTGCTCATCGCCTCTTGAAGTTGAATGGTAGAACCGATAGCTCCTATTTGGGATTGTATTCTTCCTGTGTGGGCTTCTTGTTGTTGTCCAAGAATAGATTTTGAAATAAGTAAATCCGAAAGTGCGCGTGCTATAGGTTCACGCTCTTTGGCTACGGTACGTTCCAGTTGCGGTTGTGAAATCCCCACATCTAAAAGCCCTCTCTGTGTTTTCAAAAATCCTTCTGGCGTTAAATCTCTCAAAGCCTTGCTTTGTTCTGAAATCTGCTTTTCAATATCTTGTTGAAGCGCAGTCGGGGCGCCGACTCTTCCCAATTCTTCGTAAAGACTCGTGAGCCGATCTATGGAAGTCTGAATTTTTTCTCTACTAGCTTTTTGTTCAGGAGATTCTCCGATACCAAAAAGTTGTTTTACCTCATCTGGCAAAGCCTGAAATTGTTGAAGAATTCCTTGTAATCCTCCCTGTAATCCCCCTTGAGTTTCGGTTCCAGGCAAACCTAACATTTGGCGCTGTTGGGCCTCTTGTTCTGGAGATAGCCCTAAAAATGAGCCTGTAGGGGCATTTTGACCAAGATTGGTACCTGATACTGGTTCTTGAGTAAAGTCTCCTCCAAAGCCCGAATTTGGGGCCACAGGGCCTATGTTCTGAAAACCAGCAGAGGGAATAGAGCCAGGAGGGGCATTTGCCGGTAATGGGCCAATGGGTTGGCTATAACCCGACGAAGGAACCGCTCCGGGAGGCGCAGAAGATGGAAGCGGCCCTTGAGAAACTTGCGAAGGAGTAGAACTTCTAAATGGTGAAGCAAGAGAAGAGAATACGCTCCTGAATGCATTTATGGGGTTTATGAGCGATAAAGGATCACGAAATGGAAAAGCCATAAAAGTTGCGTCTATTTAATTCTCACTTATAACCGAGACTGAGCCAGTGTCCATTCTCTGAACCACTACCACTAACCGTAAAAGCACTCGTTACAACTCCATTAAGACGATGATATGTAGTTGCATTTGCGTCTGGAGTGAGCAAAACGTGTAATGTAGTGGTTTCTGAGTATACCTGAGGAAATGTTATCAATACCGTTCCCGCCGCAAGTGTATAAAATCCTGTTTGTAGTAACGTAGGCTGTACTTCCCGTATCGCGCTTACACCACTGACGGCATCCGCGCGAATAATAGCAGGCCCGGTGAGATATTTAGCATTTACTTTTGGTGTATCAAAACCATTGTGATAATGTGATTCGATCATGTTGTTCGTGAAAAATAGATTCTCGCTGCATGAATACGGACAGATGTAGCAATAGTTCCCGCAACTCCCAATTCAAATCCTACTTCCAGCAAACGGCCTTTTCTATTTATAGGAATGAACTGCCCTATTGCACTATTTGCGGTCATGGTTTTTAGATTGGTAAATGCAGCGGCATTATTTAATTTATATTTCACAAGTACCGTGCGAGTAGCTGAAAGCGTGCCTTCTATTTCCAGTTCTATGCCATGCCATATTTTTTCAGATACATCGTCTCCTGCGTCAATAGGCAGGCTCTCCCAAATACCACTTACAGATTCATCTCCATCGGTATCCGTAGAGTTTATTTCAAATGTGGTACTATTCGTAGAACCAACATATATTCTTGAGCCGAATACTCCTATGCCTCCTATAGAAGTTGTCGTTACGCCTCCTCCGACTATAAACGCTAAGGTAAGTTGAAATGGATCACTTATATTATTTCTATTTAACATCCAAACGCCTGCTGTTCCCGCTTGAACACCGTAATCTATGGCAGAAGACTGAAAGTTGGCTTTAATGAGAATCCCTCCCCATGCAGTTTTTATGCCGCCAGTTTGAAAATTTGCACCAGGGTCGATAGGTAATCTTTGGAATAGGTCAAAACTGGAACCATTAAAGATGTACACCTTAGTCATTGCCGGACGTAGAGCAGTTGTACTGTGTGCTACAGCGAATAATCTGCCTGCTTGAATCGCAAGTGCCGGAGCCTCATCCTCGTCTTCTAGGACATAAGAACTTTCCCATGTAGTTGAAGTCCCATCCCAGATATACAGATATGATCGCACTCCATTATCACCAGAAAGTATGATTCTATCTCCTAAAACGATTGCATCTCGTAAGGTCACATCTACTGGCAAGGTTAGAGCAGCAGCAGTAAAAGTTGGCGTAGAATCAATTTTGGAGACATAACGGTTATTGATAATAAATCCATTCCCTGCGAAATTCACCCCTTTTCTGGGAGAAGCCGTACTTAAAGTAAATGTCCCAAACGCTGCCGTCCAAGTCGCACCATCCCATCTCGATACTCTTCCATCCTGAGAGACAAATAATGATCCTGCATGAGCCAACAATCCACCACTTCCTGCACCAATAGCATTTATATCTGCCGAGCTTCTCCGCATTGTCCAAGTACCACCGGATGTCTTCGCGTAAAGTCGTGGACTTGCGCCACCCGTAGATAATGCCCATTCATTGCCATTGGTAGAATCCACATATCGCTCAAAATGATGCACTAAATCAGTTACATCATTCGTAGCTGCCGCTTCGGTATCGGCATTCATCCGAAGCATACTTTGTATTACTCCTGGAAAAGAACGATGCTGTTGATTATTCTGTAGGCCATATACATCAACAATTTGCGCCCATCTCGCATATGCTTGTGGCCATAGTTCATTACGCAAGTCTATTCCCTTGAAATTTTTTAGAATCAGAACTTCTCTTGGCATAAAAGTAGATTATCATGTTCCTACGCCTGTTAGGGTTAGAAGTCTTATGCTAACAGCAGCAGGAGCTGGCTGAAACTTGAACATACACTGACCAGAATTCCCTGATGTATGGGTTACTGTCATGGATACTGACCCTGTCGCCACAGTTCCATTTGAGTCGTAAGTCCCGCCGATGCCATCTTGAGACGTGACCAGAGTCGAGCCAGCACCTGCGACACCGTCCCCGTCGACATCATTTCTATGTGTCGCGAAAAGCCAGCAATTCGCAGTGGCCTCGTCGAGGGTCGTCGTGTTATCTGCGACTGCGCTGTCCGTTGTGGTATTCGCCACAACAGGTGTCGTTTGATGAACATCCGTGTATACTACTCCGCTCGCGTATGTGTCGCCGCCGCCGCCGCCAGTCCAGGAAAGTGATAAGGTATTGCTTCCGGTGGCAGGTGCAGCAAGTTGAAAGGAAAACACTTTGCGATCAGTCGTGAATGCGACACTATTCACATTGGTGGCAGAGACACTATTATAGGTTGCGGCCATATTGTCTCTCGTGCTGTTTACATAGCTTCCTACGGCCAGGAAGCGGTTGCTCCCAGTTCCGGCATCAAGAGTAACGTCGACAGGCGTTGTTGCTGGATTTTCGTTATTAGACGCAGAGTTCCCCCTTGCGATAGCAAGCGAAATAAGAGGGATCATTTCCTCGACTTTATATCCTATGTGAATGAGCAAGGACGCAAGTGTATAGGCTACTGCTTGCTGAAACTGTGGTACGCGCAATGCAAATTTGACATCTCGCCTAAACACTCTCCACTGAAACTCCCGTTCTACAATATCCCTTATGAGAATATCGGGATTACCTGGCCTCCACCACTTTTTTCTCACAGGCAGCCAATAGTGCCAAATCTTCCAAATTGGCGCATCTTTCCATGTAAATTCAACCGATGAATTACGATGAATCATACTTAAACGGAATATCCTGCATTAGTAAGGCTCTGCATCGAATCTTTTCTTGCATCAGCAGCATTTTGATAACTATGTGAGAATCCCCAACTACCAACAACTCCGTTAGTCTCTCTTGTATACGTTCCACCGAAGAGTTCCACGGCAGAAACAGAATTGGTATAAATAGTATCTCGCAAAATAGTTCCACTTCCATCTTCAAGAAGAACAGAATCTTCACTCTCAAGTTTTAGAAATAGAGACATATCAAGCTGTTCGTTTCCAAAAATAGCATACGATATAAGGTTGAAGATTATTATGTGCTCCGCCACCACCGACAGAACTGGTATCGTTACCTCCATCAGTTGCTCCACTGGCATTTGTATCAAGAGCAGTTTTTAATGCACCTCCTGACGCGCTACTTGGAACATTTATATCGTGAACGTGCGCAGGCATTTCTGCTGCTACTAATGTATGTGTTTTCGAACCTCCCGTCTCCTCTACTACATCAAATTCTGTTTGTGCGGCATCTATACCGACAAGCACGCGTCCGGTTGCGAAAGCACTCCATGTACCGAAACCAAATAGGGTCGCTGGGCTAGTCGAGACTACCGAGGTGTATATCGCCCCTATAGGATAGGCAAGTTTCAATACATCAGAAATTGTCACTTTTCGTGATGCAGGAGTACCAGCCGGATCATCAATAACCAGCAAAAGATCGTCAGTGGTTGGACTAGTGAGTGCGGTTAATTGTGTTATTTTTAGGTCTGCCATATTTAGATATAGAAAAGATTACAAACCATACCTGAACCTGGTGCGGTACTTCCCGAAGCAGTAGAGGTTACAGCAATAACAATTCCTGTAGAGAATGGCATACCATGTGAAGTTGGGCCATTATTTGCAGCAGCCAGAGCTGGCAGACCAAGTGATAAAGCCGGTGTATCAGTGCCTACAGTTGGGCTTCCACTTACGTTGTAGAATTGCAGGAACGCTGGCCCATCAGCATCATTTTTCAAATGCCAACCATATAACACTCCCGCAGAGCTTTTAATGGTAGTAGCAGTTCCAAGCTGACGCACGGTGAATGATTTTGTAAGTACGCCTGTGGAAGTATTGGTATTTGGCGTGAGTATTGCAGAAGTACGAAGTAGATTCGCGCTATCGCTCTTAGCAGAGACATTGAGTGCCGCTGCTCCATCCTGGACTGCTGAAGTGCGCAGTAGAGCACCATCATTACTCTTTGCCGAAACATTCAGGGCAGCAGCTCCATCCTGGATTGCTGACACACGATGTAATGCAGCATCTCCTTGTTTAGCAGAGACCAACAAGGTACCCGCATCACCGGATTTTGCTGAGACTGAACCGTTGTCTATTATGGCAGAAACTCTGAATAGATTTGCCGAATCTGATTTAGCGGAAACATTTAATGCTGCTGCGCCGTCCTGAACTGCTGAAACTCGAAGCAATGCTCCGTCATTGCTTTTGGCTGACACGTTAAGACTTGCCGCACCATCTTGAAAAGCAGAAACTCGTATTTGTCCCGCGCTATCACTCTTGGCTGATACTTGCATTCTTCCTGCACCTTCTGAAACAGTATGTACAATAAGCGCATTATCGGAAGCCGAAAGTACGGCAGAAACTTGTTTGATACGAGCAGAGATAGACTGATCTGCTCCATCTACAATAGTGTTATCTCCCGCAGTACCACCGATAGCTGACATGCGCAAAAGACCTGCGTCTCCAGATTTCGCAGAAACCATCAGACTTGCGGCATCTCCCTGGAAAGAAGAAGTACGTAATAAAGCTGCACTATCTGATTTTGCCGATACTTGCATTCTGCCCGCTCCTTCTGAAACTGCATGCACAATAAATGCGTTATCAGAAGCGGAGAGAACAGCAGAAATCTGTTTAATACGCGCAGAAATAGTTTGGTCAACACTGTCTACAATTATGTTATCTCCAGCAGTTCCACCAATGGCAGACATGCGAAGCAATCCAGCATCATTTGATTTGGCCGACACGTTAAGTGCGGCAGCACCATCTTGAATTGCCGAAACTCTGTTACTTCCCGCATCTCCCTCAAGAGCAACGGTAACTTCAGTAAGAGAAGAAACTCTCATTACTCCTGAACCACCAGATACTCCTGCAACTCCTGCTAAAATTGCCTGAGTTGTTAATGGAACTCCTGAATCTTCGTATGGAAAAGGCATATACTAATGCGACTATAAATACATTACGGTTATGTTATCTGCGGCAGCTCCCGTAGAAACGGTAAGTCCCGTACTGAATTTTAATCCATACCGATAGTTATTTCCTGCTGCCGCTGCTGCTGGAAGAGTTAAAATGGTAGTTCCTCCTGATACGGTATTATCATAACAACGTACTGCACTCGTAAGAGCAGCGTTCAGCGTGATTCCCACTAAAACACCTGCGCCACTTTTTACAGTTGTCTGCGCAGAAGTGTTTATAGTTGAATAACCTGCAGCATGATACGTAGGCACATCCACATCCGTATCATGGTAAGAGTTCATAATCTCCTGCACGCTCATTATGGGGCTTGGCGTAGGCATATGATTATAGATTCCCTAGAGCAGTTTTCAGCTTGTTGAGCAGAAATTCTACTCTTCGGTATTTTACGTCTTCCTCGACTTTCCATAAGAAAGTTTTAGAAGATAATTTATTATTTATAGCTGATTCTCTAAAAAGAAATTCCAATACTTTTACTCCCTGCTTACTCTGTATAAGAAGCTGTAGGGGTTCCGGCATACGGGAAATCATGCGATCCAGTACTGTGTTGTAGCCTATAATACCTTCTCGCAACTTTTCGGACTTTACTTGTTCTTTAATAAATTCCTCTACACCATGGGCCATCGTCTGCACTTTAGGATCAATCCAGGCATCTTGAATTTTTAATCGTTCTACAATAGAAGGCATTTCTTGAAACTCAAGAGGTTCCACGGGAGCTTCATCACCAAAGGTTTCCACCAAAAGACGATTGGGTATCTGCTTCCGTTGTTCGGCTACATATTTAGACTCATTCATAGATTTCTATTTCCCCAATACACATTTACTACTGGATCATCGAAAGAACGGTTTGCGGCTTGAAATTCTCTGATGCTTTTTATTCTTTTTATCTGTATAGCCTGTTCTCGCAAATCATTCATCATTTTTGATTTATATTGCTGGTATTTTAATTCTACTGTATCAGCTTCCGCGCGCCTTCCTTGTCTTCGCAATCCCATCATTTCTCCATACAGAATCGGCAATTCATAATATTTGAATGGTAAATCTATTTGTCCAGAGGTTGCTGAGCCGGCAGATACCGTTTCTGCTTGTTTGAAATAGTCATAGTGTACAGTAATAGCTGATCCTGGTACGGGAAAGAACTCTATACGGGCATTGTTCAAAGCTCCACGAAGAGTATAAATGGTGGGATTACCCCCTTCGGTAGCGGAAGCTGTTATAATATCGAATTCCTCTGGGGAAACGAATTCAAGTTTTGTTCTTCCTGCAGGGTGAGTAATACTGTGCATTTTCGAGAACGTAGTCGGGAGATTGGTGTATATCCTCGTACCGGCAGAAAGTGTCCTATCGGCAGAAGTATGAAAAAATGGAGCATCGGGAAAATCAAGTTCAACATCTCGGAAACAGAGATTTACCCAGTTGGTATACTGATCTGTATTATCAGTTTCTACCTCAGCTATACGTACAGCAATTTCTTCTCTTATTCCGTTGAGAGCACTTACGATTGCCATATAAAATAAAGCCACCTAAGTGACTTTTCCGATAAATCACGATATTGAGTCTATAGACCCAATCTATTTATATTCTACAGGTTCACTGACTTGTTTGTATTGTTTGTTCTTGCCGTCCTTCACCACCATAAAATGCTTTTTCGGGCCAAAAAACTCATGGAACTTACGATGTATCTCTCTATAGGTATTATCCCAGAGTGTTATATTTTTGTCCATATCGTAATCCACAGCCACCTTATCGTGTGCATTTTTAGCGATTTGTGACCTTAAATCTGGGTCAGTAACAAGTTTTTCTATGTAGTCTTTCCACTCAGATTGTTCTTTAGCCAAAAACCCAGTAACACCATGTTCTATGCAAAGATAGGGTCTTATGGGTGAGGCTATTACAGCCATTCCAGCCAAAGAACATTCCATCCATCTGAGATTAGACTTAGACCTATTGAAATAATTGTCAGCCAGAGGAGCCAACCCTATATCAAATCCAAGTTCTTTTACGCTTTTGGGCCAATCTATGAGTTTTATCCATGGAGTGGGAATAATTCTGTTCTTTAGATTCTCTGAAACATCGTTAAAAAGCTGATGATATACATGGGTAACATGAAACTCTACATTAGGATATTTCTCCAGTATTTCTAAAATAGGTTTTTTTACGATATAGACACCTTCTGTATGAGCAGAAGAAATCAACATGCCAATACGGATTTTATCATCTCTGTGATTCTTCTTCTCGAAACTGTCCCAATGTATGACATCTAAATTATTGGGAAGAATAAAAGTCTTAGGATTGTCTTTTTTGTGTAGTTCATACAAGTCCTGAGTTGTTACTGTAATAGCATCGAATACTCTGGACATGCCATACCGATTCCATAAGATCGCTTCCGCACCTGGATGGTAACCCTGATACCCAGGATTTGTGGGACGCACTTCTCGAACATTATCATCCGTATCAATTACTATGGGTACATTGAAGTATTGCCGTATAGCTCCCCATTGTGCATAGAAATTTCCTATATCTTTTCTCCCGACAACTATAATATCTGCCCAATTTGCTATAGCGTACAAAGTTTCTATATCTGGCTCGACATGGTTTCCTTCAGCCCATCTGAAGTCTGATATAAGAACCTGTGCAAGTTCTTTCTCTCGAAGTTTCGTGGCGGGAAGATATTGCCGATAATAACCAACCCCACTGTTTTCTGATATGTGAAAGTAAATATTTAATTTCCCTTCTACTCGTTTAGGGAACATTGAAAGATCAAGATATTTTTTCTTTTTTTCAGACATAACGATATAAAACCTCTCTTATTTTTGTATTTACACCAAAAGAAGGAGGAGATACTTGTTTACTCTTAAATGTTTCAATAGCTGATTTTATATCTCCCCACGCTAATGTACCCGATCCTGAAATAATGATCTCTATCCATTCTGTTTCTTGGCGGATAATAACCAAAGGAATTCCCATCCAGTATGCCTCGCGCTGTATTCCTCCACTATCTGTAACCACCATCTTAGCATTACTTATCAATGCAAGTGTTTGTTTGTAAGAAGATGGAATTGTTACTTTAATGTTTTCTGGTATAGAGAGCTTATTCCTATCTATGGTTTTCTTTGTTCTAGGATGTAGTGGGAAGATATATTTCTCTTTTGTTTGACCAAGTTGTTCAAATATGTACTTTAGTCTCTCAGGATCATCTACGTTGATATTTCTATGCAAAGTAAGAAAAATGTATTGTTGGTAATTTTTAGCCCTTTTAATCGGCATAAAATCATTCATAGCATCAAAAGACGGATCACCTACTATATGTACATTTTCTTTAATACCCTCCCTCAAAAGATTAAGTGCAGCTGTATTGTTCGGACATAATAGAATTGTAGAGAGATGATCTATAGTTACGCGGTTTATTTCCTCTGGCATGGTACGATTATAGCTCCGAAGTCCTGCTTCTATATGAGCCAAAGGAATTCCGCTATATGCAGCAGCTAAAGCTCCTGCAAGTCCACTATTGGTATCTCCAAAAACAAGCACCAATGATGGCTTCTCCTTCTCAAATAACTTTTTAAGACGATCAATCATCTGCCCTACTGTTCGACACTCCAAGTTCCATTTCGGTTTGGGGAGTTTCCGTTCTTTGAAAAAGAGCTGACTCATCCGATAATCATAGTGCTGACCCGTGTGCACCAAAGTCTGCTTTAATTCAGGGTCTATTTTTATGAAGTTTGGACGAGCGCCAACTATAGTAAAGATTTTCATGAATGTATGAATTCTCTACTGATAACATCACTGCCAATAGTTTTCTGTAACATTGCATGACCATCAGTGTTGTACTTCTCTTTCAGAATACTAAGGATAATTTCAACATCCTTTTTTCGACTACCATCCATTTCTCCGGATATATTTATAGAATCTGCGCTATCATAATACTCATAAAGATTCTTGAATATCGGCTTAAAGATATAATCTTTCAGAGCAAATTCCAAAAGTATTTGATAATCATCACAGCAACGTATTCTTTCA
>ERZ1292637.532-Hain-H14-01um-R3-532-length-20932-cov-9_pt1 | contig 14181 bp, 18 predicted proteins | sample MGYA00564405_ERZ1292637 | MGnify/ENA primary metagenome ERZ1292637 (study PRJEB36523, sample SAMEA6512645) | groundwater metagenome | collected 2019-01-09 | study: AquaDiva: Metagenomics assemblies of 32 groundwater samples | reverse complement strand
CGGATTCAAGAACTGGGGCGGCAGGGGCATTCGTGTCTGTCGGCGGTGGCACAGGTTCGAGAATTTCCTTGCCGACATGGGCGAAAAGCCGCCCGGGCTCACGTTGGAGCGGAAGAACAACAACGGGCACTACAGCCCAACGAACTGCTGTTGGGCCAGCTACAGCGTTCAGCGAAGCAATGCGAGAAATACGCCGTTCGTGCTCTACCGAGGCGAACGCATCGCGCTCGCCATCTTGACCAAACGACTCGGCTTGAATCACCACCGAGTCCGCGGCAGGTTGAAAGCTGGCTGGGCCGTCACGGCAGCTATCGAGACGCCAAAAATCCAAAAGAGAGCGACACGATGAAGCACATCGACATCACAGCTAAAGGGTCAGGCGTGACCGTATTCGGCTATGGGCCAAGCGGGTCCGGTAAAACTAGGTGGTCAGCCAGTTGGCCACAGCCATTGTTCTTATCGGTTGCCCACGAACGTGGTTGGGAGACGATCAGGAACATGGACTCGAAGCTTCTATTCGACGAATCGGTGCCGCCCGTCGTCTGGGCGCTCGACAAGCCCGAGGAGCTGGTCGAATCGATTGGCAAGATCCGTGAGCTGCTGGTCAAGGAGCCGGGTCGGTACAGAACCATCGTCATCGATTCGGGCACGCACTTTCTCGACATGTATCTGACCAAGGTCGAGAACGACCTGGCCGCGACCAACATGGCCAAGGAGCCGCGCAACGCCTACCGCGAGCTGTGGAAGCGCTACGGCTTCGACATCGGGGTGCTGCACAGCGTCTGCACCAACCATGGCGTCAACGTCATCCATCTGGCGCTGGACAAGGAACCGACCCAGGAGAGCCCCGGCGGCGGCCCGCTGCTCATCGGCCAGGCGGCCAAGAAGGTCCCGTCCATGTGCGAGTACGTCCTTTACTTCCGCTACTGGCGCGACAACCCGCAGACGCCGCACAAGTGGGAGATCCGATCGCGATCATTCGAGCGCCACGGCGCCCGCGGGCGTGACGAAGGCAAATTGCCCGATCCGTTGCCGTCCGGCGGCTATCGCGCCATGGCCGAGGTCATGGGCTGGCCGCTCAAGTAGAAGCTAACGGCGCAAGCACAAACTACAGGGTGCATGCCGGTTCGATTCCCGGCCGCGTCGACGACTGCAAACCCGAGAACCCACAACCCGCAGAGACAATGAGGAGAGAGAAACCATGTCCGAAGAGTTCCAGAACTACATCGACTGGCTGAACCTGGATGAGACCGAGGCTCAGGGTGGCGGTGGCACGCCCCCCGAGGTCGGCACACACAAGCTGGAGGTGGTGAGCTTCGAGAAGAAGCCCAGCTCGAAGAACACCCCGCAGGTGCGGGTGTCGTTCAAGGTCACGTCCGACGGCGAGTCCAAGGGGCGCCGCATCAGCGGCTGGTACACCCTGGACGCGCAGGCGACCGAGTTCGAGAAGGGCCGCCTCAAGCAGCTGCTGGTCGCCACCGGGCTGCCGACCAACAAGTTCAACCTCGATACCCTCGTCGGCAAGCAGCTGATCGCCGACGTCACCGAGCGCATGATCGACGACAAGAAGAACCCCGGCAAGAAGATGCTGTTCCGCGGCATCTCCGAGGAGCGCGCTGCGTAGAGCCGACTGGTGGACGATCGGACGGGGGCTCTCAACCCCCCTCGGGAAGCACAAACTTGCAGCGGAGACGCTGCGGCTCCCGTCCGATCGTCTTTTTTTCCCGGAGCAAAACCATGCCCACGAAGAAACCCAAGCAGCTGGCCAAGCCCACAGGCGCCGCCTGGCGTCTGAAGTTCATGGGCAAGCCGTGGCTCACCATCAGGGTCGCGAAGGGCCAGTTCTCCATCGACTTCGCTGACGAGGGCGCCCGGGTGCTAGGTGGCGTGGCCCAAGCAGCGGTCAAACGCATCTCAGTACACCTGCAGGAGAACAAGAAGAAAGATCCGCGTGCGATCTACCAGGAGCTAAAGTTCATCCTGGGACGCATGGGCGGCATCATCGAAGTCGAGGAGCTGGAGCCAAACGACGGTGCCGATCTCAATTGAAGGCATCTACGCTGCCATAGCGGCCGGTTTCATCGGCGCATTCACGGTCTGGTTCATCGGTTACATGCGCACCGAACGCGCCCACCGAGCTGAAGCTATGCGCCGGCGAGTCGAGTGGCGTCGGCAAATCGCCGAGCTGGCCAAGCGCGATCGCGAGCGTGAAGGAGAACAAAAGTGAAACGCTACGGCATCATCGAACCGATTCGTCTTGCACTAGCACGACGCGACTGCCAGCTGGTCGAGTACTACCGCCATGGCCCATGGAAGATCGAGCTGCTCTACCTCGACCACGAGAACGTCTACCGGACGATGACTGCCGAAATTCCAGACGACGGCAACCGACCTGGGCGCCCGACCAACCTGCTGGTCGATGAGCTGCTACTGGGCCGACTCGTCAATACCATGAAGGAGCAGTTGCCGCTACCAGTAGACGAGCCTGACGAGTTTCCCAGACGAATCCTGTGCATCTTCTGCAGCACTGATTACACAGCGCGCAGCAAAGAGGCCGTCCAGGCCCACACGATCACCTGCACCGAACACCCCGCCGGTCACGCAGTTGATCTGCTACGCCGCCTGGTGAAGCTGGTCTGGTCGGTCAAGCCAGCCGAGGATGTACCTGCAGCGTTGTACGAACACGTCGAGCGCTTCCTCGCCCAGATGGACGAGGCCGTGAAAGCCGGGCAAGCGCCCAGGTGAGGCCGGTCAGATGAAACGCGGCCCCGCCACCTCGCCCGACTGCCCAGCATGCCCGCTGGCCATCGATGGCAAGCCGCACAAGCCGGTTCCGGGGATAGGGCCCGACGGTAGGCCGGATCTGATTATCGTCGGCATGGAGCCGGGCAACGACGAAAACAAACGCTGCGAGCCTATGGTCGGAGCCAGCGGACAACTTTTGAACCGCGTGCTCAAGCTGACCAAGGTCGATCGTGACCGCATTTGGGTCACAAATGCCGCGAGCTGTTGGCGCCCAGGCACCGGTGACACCGACCGCGAACAGGCAAGAATTTGCTGCAAGCCAAGGCTGGCGCAAGAGCTGGCGAGCTTCCCGGCCGACGTGCCGATCCTCGCGCTCGGGGTAGCGGCGGCCAGATCACTGCTCGAAGCCACCCTGCCCAAAGACATGCTCACGATGAACCAGCTCATCGGCACGTCCCAGGAGATCAAGCTCAACGGTGATGCGAACCCGCGAACCGTCATCACCGCGATCCACCCGGCGGCGATTCTGCGCGGCGGCGACGACGGCGGGACGGATATGCTGTACCTGCGGCTGCTCTACGACATCCGCAAGGCCAAGAAGCTCGGGCAGGGCGACGAGTCGATTCGGTTCTCTGAAGACATCGAAGTTGCCGTCGATCCGCACGAGGCTCATGCCCTGGTCGAAGGCATCATTGCCGAGATCCGCGCCACGCCAGATCAGCCCTTCGGGCTCGACTGGGAAACCCGCCCGGCCAAGAACGCACCGGTCGGCATCACTCGGCTAGCTGCCGGCCAAGACACTGACGAGCCCGACACGCTGCTGTCCGGCATCGATAGCAAGAGGGGCAAGAAGAAAAAGAAGGGCAAGTTCATCCCGGCGTTCTGGACCGAGATCACGGCGCTCGGGCTGGCCACACAGAAGCGCGGCGTTGCTATCGCCTGGTGGAGTCTTCAAGACAGGACCAGGGCACTGATCCGCGAGCTGTTCGCCAGTTCCATCCCCAAGATCATCCAGAACCGTGTGTTCGACGTTTGCGTCGGCGAGCGCCACGGCTTCCCGATCGCCGAGCCGATCGACTGTCTCATGCTAGCGCATCACTGCGCGTTCCCGGGGATGCCGCACGTCCTGCAGGCCATCGCTTCACAATGGTGGCTTATAGGCCCGTGGAAAAGCGAATTTTCCAGGCTCGGAGAAACCCCCGGAGACTTGCTTCGATACAATTGCATGGACGCGCTCTCGACGGTGCGGACGATGCCCAAGGTCATGGCCTGCGTCGAAGAGACGCAATCTCACCTCGCCTACGCCATGGACCTCAAGATGGCTGCGCTGGCCGAGCGCATGCACATGGTCGGCATGCCGATCAGCCGAAAAGTGAACCGCGAGATGGCCGACAAGCTCGCCATCGACATCAAGGAGGCCGCCGCGGCGTTCCTGGAGCACTTTCAGAGCGACGAATTCAAGCTGAAGTTTGCCGATCGCGTCTGCCGCGAGCAGGCCAAGGTCAAGCGCAAGGGCGACAAGGACGGGTACGAGGACCGGATCGTCACGCGTCGCGTCGAGCTAGACAACCTCGGCTGGAACCACACCTGCAAGGTCACCGGCAAGGAAAAGAAGTTCCGCGTCAAGCTCGGCGCGCTATGCCCAGACTGCGGCGCGATCATGTCATTCGGGTCCAACGCGCACGTCGTCGGCTTCTTGCGCGCCCATGGCGTACAGCTCTGGCTCACGACCGAGAAGGGCAAGCTCTCGGTCAAGGGGACCATCCTCGACCAGCTGGTTCACGTCGACGGCGTCCGGCCGCTGCTCAAGCGGCGCGAGGCGCACAAGCTCAAGTCCACGTTCGTCGATCCGATCCCGGGGCTGCTTGACGCGAACGACCGACTCCACGTGATCTGGTCGGTCAACAAGATCACCGGGCGATTCGGGTCCGAGGCTCTCAATGTCCAGAACTGGAGTAAGGGTGACAGCCAGAAAGGTCGGCCGAACCTGCGGGCTCAGGTTGTTGCCCCGGTCGGACGAATCTTCATCGGATTCGACGCGGCTCAGCTCGAAGCGCGGGCCCACGCGCTACTCTCCAGCGATGCATTCCTGGTCAAGATCTTCAACGATGCAGCGAGCTGCACCGAGTGCGCCAAGAAACCCATAGGCAAGTTTTGCCGAGCCCACGATATCCACATCGTGTTCTGCCGCGAGGTCTGGAGGGACTACGATAGCTTCTCGCCCGAGCAGCAGGAGAAACTCCGCGACGAGATCAAGCAACCCGAATACGGGTGCATGTACGGCGCCAGCGTCGACACGATGCACCAAAGCATCCTGAAGTACCATCCCAAGGCCCAGAAGTCAGCGACCGAACACATGGCGTCGATCATCCGCGGCAAGCTCATTGGCGTGAACGCCTGGCACGATGAGCTGATCCGTGAGGTCATGCGGACCGGCGAGATCAGAAGCCTACTGACTCGGCGCCGGCGTGTGTTCCCGATGGGTACGGCATCACCAAACGAAATCTATAATTTTCCGATCCAAAGTTCGAGTGCTGACATCGTTGACGAGATGATGCTCAGGATCCTGCCCAAGTTGCCGCCAAGCGCTGACATGATCAACCAGTGCCACGACTCGGGCTTGATCGAAGTCGATGAGACCGAGGCCGACGCGGCCGAAAATGCGGTGAGGCAGTTCGGATCAGCCGCGTACACCCACAACGGCATCACCATCCAGTTCCCGGTCACGGTCAAGCGCGGCGCTAGCTGGGCAAAGGTCACGTAGCATGACCGCGCCGAGCCCAGACATGACCGCGCCAGCACGATGCGAATGCGGACGGCTGGCCGACAAGGTTCCGAGCAAATCTCGCTTCAAGCGGCGAGCGCACCGGCGAAAAAAGCGGCAGCGATCGGCGATCAGCATCGCGGACGAGCCAGTCTGCAACCGCTGTCTACACCTGGATGGCGCAAGCACCACCCGCTACGTCATCATCGCGGTGCTGAGAGACTTCGGCCGGCTGCAGGTAAAAGAGATCGCAGCAATCACCGGACTAGCTGAAAGCAACGTGCAGCACCATATCCGTCGACTCATTGATCGCATCGAGCGCATCGAAGACGACACCATCGAAGGCAACCTTAGCGGTATGCAGGGGTTCGCGTACCGACTCACAAAGGACATATGAGCGACGATCTTCTCCAGTCGATCGACCCGATCCAGACCATGCCCGGCGAACGTGCTGGGCGGACCTTCAAGTTCTGCATCCACGCGCTGCAGGACGGCATGCCATTCGACCAGGAAGGGTACCTCAACGTAGGCGTATTCCCTGACGGCCGCGCTGGTGAGATCTTCATCAAGATGGCCAAGCAGGGGAGCGAGACATCGGGCTGGGCCGACTCGTTTGCTATCGCCGTGAGCATGCTGCTGCAGCGCGGCGTCCCGCTCGAAGACGTCATCGCCAAATTCAAGGCCAGGCGCTTCGAGCCCTCGGGCATGACCGACACACCGGGCATCCCGTTCGCGACAAGCCCGGTGGATCTGATCTGTCGCATCCTGGAGATGAAGTGTTTGCCGCTGGAGGAGAACAAATGACGCCGCTCCCGATCGTCTGCTCGAAATGCCGACCCACCTGCGGACGCCACGCAGTCAGCTGCGAAGGCTACCTACGACTCGACTGGGGCCAGCACGCCGGCCAACAGGTCGAGCCGTCAAAGAAGAACGGCGAGAGGAAGCAATGACCGCGGCCAAGCTCAAGCCACTTGCGATCAAGCTGCTCGCCGGAGTCAAGCCGCCGCTAAAATACTGCGGGGGAAAAACTTGGCTGGTCCCCCACCTGGCCGAAGGCATCGCGACTCACCTCAACACGACCGACGGCGCCTACTACGAACCGTTCCTGGGCGGCGGTGCCATGGCACTCGCGCTCGGTCGAGACAAGATGGTGCTCAGCGATACCTGCGAACCGCTCGTCGAGTTCTACAACCAGCTTGCCTTCGGCGATCCGTTCGAGATTCATCAGGCGTTGAGCCGCCTCGTACTCGCCTACGGCACCGAGACTTACGGCTACGGCAAGATCAGAGAGCGCTGGAACGCCGACGGCTTCGGGCTGATCGACCGCACCGCTGCGTTCCTGTACCTGAACCGGCTGGACTATAACGGCCTCTGGCGCGTGAACCTCGCCGGCAAGTTCAACGTCCCCCGCGGGCGCTACAAGGTCCCAGCCGATGACCCAATGAGCTTCTTTCCGAGCATGGAACGCTTGATCGAAGTTCACGAAGCGCTGTCCGGCCCCGGCGTCGAGATCCTGCCTGGGCACTACCGAGACGTGGTCAAGGAGATGAAGCATGGCGACGTCGGATTCTTCGATCCGCCGTACGAAGGGCCAGGCTCATTCGTTGCCTACACCAAGGAAGGCTTCAGCGCCGACGATCACGCCGAGCTGGCTCAGATCGCAGGCGTCCGTGCCCGACGCGGCGCAGTCGTGCTCTTGACCGTGAGCGAGCACAGCCGGTTCCGCTACGAAGACGGACCGTTCACCATCATAAACACGCTCGAACGACGCGCGATCAACTCGGACACCGCTGGGCGCAAGGCTGCTCCGTGCATCCTGATGGTCTCACGCGGGCATGAACATCTGGTGAGGCCGACATGAACAAGATCCGCGAAGGGCTTTACATCCGAGGTCACTGCGACAACCCGCACTGGCCGGGACAGTTCCCCGAGATCACAATGCTGCTGAAGCTCAACGACGACACGCCCGAGCCGATGCCACGCGAGGTTCAGGCCGCCGTAGCACTGTACCAACACCGCGCCTCCAGCTGTGATCTCCTCGTGGATTGTCGCCGGAGTACGGGTGCCCTTCTCGGCAGTGTGTTGACCTGCAGGCGAAAGCGGCGAAACGAACGCTATCATCGAACGAAGGCCAAGAAGTCGTGATCGATTTGTGGTTCACAGGATCCAAGCTCGACTACGGCACCGAGCGCAAGGCTGCCGCCCGAATGCACGTCCACAAGATCTACCCGGCCGGTCAGTACCGCATCATCGAGCCCGAGTTTCTACCCTGGGAAGACTACGTCAAGCGGATGGGCTCTTACGAGCGCGTCTTTGACGCGGTGATCAAAAAGGCCGACCGGCTCGTCGTACTGGAGAACACACTTGGCCTGTGCGGCAAGGGCGTGTTCTCCGAAGTCCGCCGAGCAGTCAACTGGCGACGACCGATCGAGGTCATCCGCGGCAGCGCCGTCGGCATCCCCTGCGGCGACATGGAGGCCACCTTGATCAAAGTCGTAGACATCGAGTTTCTGGACGGCGGCGACTGGGCAACAAGTTACGGCCGGCTGGTGACTTAGAACACCAGCCAGATCACCGCGCAGCTAGCCACGATGACCACCACGGCCGGCCAGACAGACGGAGCCGGCGGTGTAGATATGGCCAAGGCCGAGGATGGGACCGCAGCTTCAGCAGCCTTTTGTAGATTCCCCAGAGCAATCTCACGCAGCCCGGCCTCAGCCTCAGCCGACAGATGGATCTCGTCGAACCGACCAGCCGCCCGAACCCGAACCCGACCCGGAACTCGCCTGGCTGCACGCTTGAACCCGCCCTTGGCCTGGTAGTCGTTGCCGGCAGCCTGCAACACCCTCTTCAGGTCGAGCAGGTCTTCCGGCAGCAATAGCCGGAAGATAGACTTGCGGCGACCAGCGGGCGTGCCGCGGTTACCACCGCGCGTAGACGCGACGGGAGCGGCAGCAGCGGCTACACCGGCATCAGCGCCGGCGCCAAGCCCGCCTGCGAGCATGCCGCCGGCTTGGTTGAGACCGAAGGCGATGCCGAAGATCATAAGAGCGGTGCGCTCCGTTTGGCCTGGACTCCAGAACTAGTCTGGACAGATTCGCTACCAGAACACGCCAGATTCCAGCGCTGCAGCACCGTGGTCCCGTTGTCGTCGTATAGCACCAACTGTTGCGCGGCGATGTCCACTTCCATGCGGTTCTTGCTGATCTTGTGGATCCACTCCAGCTTGGTCCGATCCGCTGACGAGAACGTTCCGCCGGTGTCGACTTGAATCAATCCAGCCGAGTTGGCGGTGTTCACGCTCACCTGGTTGCGGTTGAGAACGTCGCTGACGTTCGAGTTGCCGCCGATGATGTTGACGCCGTACTGACCGTCCTGAAACGTCACCGTGTAGCCGTTGATGACCTGGATCTCACGACCATACGCTACGCCAGCGAGCGTGTGCGGCGGCGTGTGCTCGTGGGTCTTGAGAAACGGCATGCCAACTTCGTCGTCTTCGAGGTCTTTCAGCGCCAGCCGGAACGTGTTGATGCTGTACTCATAGAGTGAACCGGAAAGCAGCGTCAGATCAGCAGTCGGCACCGTGATAACCTTGGTCGCCCAGTTGATGCTCGGTGCCATCTTCTAACGCTCCGTTGGTCCGTTGCCCATCGCCTTGATCCTGACAGCCGCCGCCATGCGTTCTGCGTCGGCTACCCGCTCCAGCAGATTCGATATCGTAGTCCGCAGCGCGTCGATCTGGGACTGCTGTGCGTAGACCTTCTCGCTCAGGTGCGCGAGGGCCTGCTCGATGACGAGCGTGTTACGGACGCTGAGATCAGTCATCTCGCACCATCTGAATGGTAGCGGAGAAACCCGTCGAATTGTTGATCGTCCCAGACACCACGCCGGTCTTGTAGTACGGCGACGCGGTAGACTTGCGCGCGACTCCAGTGATCGGTTGATTCGCGGCGTGCGAGCGAGTGTCGGACGCGACACCTGAAGCGTTGGTGAGCATGAAGATAACGACACCGGTAGTCGTAATGGAACCGGTAGCCGGAGTCGCTGGGGTGCCACTCACGGTGTAGGTGAACGTGTTCGCCCCGGTGACCGTCACGGTGAACACACCGTTATATTCTTGTTGGTCGGCTCCTTTGATGAGCGCCTGCTTTCCGTTCACGAGCCCATGAGCCGTCGCCGTCGCCGTGGCGGTCGCTCCGGAGCGCGTGATCGTCGTGACGTCCTCAAACGGCATGGGGCCGGTGCCGTCCGACGCCTTCACTAACACGCGCGCATTCTCGATAACAGCTCCGGTGACGACATCCTTCACAGTGATTGTCGCTGCGACAGGGTTGATAACCAAGGTCGTGGCTGACCCGCCGCCAATGTCCTCCACCGTCGGCGTCGTACCGTCCACAATGTTGATAGTGATGGCCCCGAGCGACTCGTTTCGGACATCGACGGTGTTGCCGCTGAACGTGATCCCGGTGAACGTGAACGGCGTGCCCGTCGTGGCCTCGAAGACGATCGCACGGGAGTTGCCAGCAAAAACGCCGCCGGCGAGATTGGTGTTCGCATCCCAGATAAACGCGCCGTCCGTCGCCGAGGCGACCGAGTTGAGGACGTTGCATTTTTGAAACTCCATGTTGGAGTCGATACGTCCGCACCCGTTGAAGGAACACGCGAAGCAGTCGTCTCCGGAGATTCCCGTGCCGGTCAAGTCGATCTGCCCCTCAAAACCGCGAAACGAGGTGGCGTAGAGTGATAACGCCATCGTAGAGTTGTCTACAGTGACGGTCGCGAGCGTGCGCCCTGGCGTGGTCAGCCCCGCGTTGATCGCGCACTCCAGCGTCGAGCCAGAGCGCCCGCTGTCGGTGCCGACAATCACGCCAAAGTCGATCGTGGTGGCCCCCGAGCCGCCGATGATTCCAAAGCCGTTGTAGGTCGTCTTGCCGTCGGATCCGGCGGTCCCGCCAACACTGGCGTCCGGGATGGACTTCACAATGTTCGTCGCGTCCTTGTAGGACGGCGTCTCCCATACCACCGTCTCGCCGCGCGAGGAGAACGTGGTGTTCGCCGTCGCGTGGCCCAGGATGATTTTGCCGCGGAGGTAGAACACACCCGCCTTCTCAGTGAGGATGCCCCAGCGATTGGTTCCCGCGCTGTCGTAGGCGACGGCAGCAATCTCCTTGAACCCCTCGCCCACAGTCGTGACCGTTCCGCTCACGCGCAATTCGCCGCGACCGTAGCTGATCTGGTCGATTCCGAGGTTCTGGCCCTTGGCCGTCGTCGTCGTCTTTAGCGTGCCGCCGTAGTAGCGCACGTTCGCCGCGCTGTAAGATCCGGACGTCACCGTCCCGGCGGATTGAGGGTCGATGACGTAGCAGATCCAGCCGTCGGTACCCGGAATCGAGTCCTTGCCGTCGACATTCCACTCGCGGTAGTCGGTCGTCGCGTTCGTGGTGCACAACCGAACCGTGACGCCCGCGTTCGCGCGCGTCTCGGCAAGCTGCGCGGTGTTTACCCGCATCCAGATGTAGACGAGCTTGTCCTTGTGCGAGCCAGTCGTGAAGTCGATCCCGGCCCCGTTGTCGAAGACCATTCCCTTCACGACGCCGACGCCGGAGACTGCGCGCGAGATGCAGTTGGCCCCTTGGACGAAGAAATCGGGCTCAAGCACCGGAGACTGCGCCCCGATCGCCAACCACCCGGTGATGACTTCGGCGGTGGTAATGACCGTGAGATCAGTTGTAACCGTAAGAGCCACTTAGCAATCCGTCTCCAGCATGGTCAAGCGTCTGATGTCCGAATTGCCGTGCTCGACCCGCCCGCCGACCCCATCGTGCCGGTGGTCTCAAAGGTCTTGATCGGCGTGCCGCCACCATCCCGCACCCGGATGAAGTGTGAACGGTTTGACGAGAACACATAGGTGAAGCTGTGCTCCGTCGTCGTTGCCTCAAGATCGAGGTAGCTGATGAACACGTTGCGGGGTTGGGTCGCGATGTTCGCGCCGGTGAAGCTCGTGCTGGCGATCGTGAACGTCGAGCCGGCGAAGCTCGTGTAGGCGACCCGTCGATAGATCCCGCTGTCCAACTGGATCCTAATCGTGCCGCTCGTCGGAGTGTCGCTCGGAATCGTGGTCGTGACGACGACTGCTGTCTCCGTCGCCCCGCTCAAGGTCGTCGCGAGCGTCATCTGGTTCGTCTGGAGTGCACCAGCTGACTCTGGGCCAACGAGCACTCGGTCCTCGACCGCGACGAGGCCCTTGACCGTGAAGGTGACGTTGTTCGGCGGGACACGCTGCGTATTGTCGAGATCGAACAGCTTGTCAGACGCCGTGAGATCCGCGGCTTCCACACCGAGCCCGTAAGCTCCGATCATGGCGCTGCCGGTGGACGCACCGAAGAACGGCGCCGAGAGCGTGCGCTCGGTAATAGTCACGTTCATCAGGCATGTCGCGGTGGACGTGACACCCGTGATCTGCTGATTGTCGGTCGGGGCTACCCCGGTGAGCAATTGCATCCAGAGCTTCGTCGGCGCAGTCGTGCTGTTGATCGCCAACATCTGCCCGGTGCCGCCGGACCACGTTATCCGCTCGACCGCCGAGAACGTGCCAACCGGCGTGTCCACAACGATTTCGTGCGTAATCCCACGAAACCGTTCGCCGGTGATCCCATAGAGCTGCGGGCTCGTATCCACCTGGAAATTGAGATCGTCACCCGCCGTAGGAGTCCAGGTCGCGGTGACGAGCTGCGACCGATTACCCGCATGCGTGCCGGAGGTCGCGAGGCCATCGAACTCGAAATAGTTGCTGCCGTCGATCACGGCGTGCTCGAAGGCGATCACGTAGTTCGTGCTGGCCGTCAGGAGAGTCTGAGTGTCGAACCCGAACTCGATGGTCTGGTAGGTCGTGGTGAGCTTGGCTCCGTCCACTGCCAGCGAAGTGGCAAGCGCCGCGCCGGTCGGGATCGAGGAAGAGCCGAACGTCCCGGAGTGAGCATAGATTTTTGCCGTGATGTTCCCGGTCGGGCTACCCACCTTGCGGATCTTCGCGAAAGCTCGCGTGACGAGTGAGGCCACCCCGCCGTTCGCGAAGGACTGCGCCTGGCCGATGACGGTAGCATTGCCGAGCTGGAAGGCTGTGCCCGTATCGGCGCTGGAGGACTCGGCTGTCGCACGGCGAGAGAGCCACTTCGTACGCTCGTAGAGCTGGTTGATCGTGAGGGCGGCGCGGTTCCACTCAGAGTAGAACGGATTGGTTCCTGCGCCGGTGACGTTGATGAGCCGGTAACCCTCGGTGTTCGTGATCGTCGTCCAGCCCTTTGCCGTCGCCGCCGACGTCGCGTTGTTCAGGTCGGTGGCCGCCGAAAGCGCCGCCACGTTGTTGCCGCGCGAGGTGCCGTTGATCTTGAATTCGGAATAGTTGTTCCCGAACTCCCGGTTCTGCACGACAAGACGCCGCCCGTCGATGTCGGTACCGGCCGATCGGACCTTCACCATGAACTTGTGAGAGATACCGTTCGGGGCGTCGGCATTGAGCGCCGTCGTCCAGAAATTCGGGGAGAGGATCAACCCGTTCTGCTGGATCGTGACGTAGGTGTTGGCGGGGGCGAGCACCAGGATGCCGTCGTAGATCGTCGTAGAGCCGCCACCCTGCACGATCGACCCGTCGTAGAGGTGCTGTGCCGCAATGTCGTCGATGTTGAACGGCGAGTTGAGCGTGACGAGATTGTCGGTCGCTCGCTCGCTGGCCGTCGCACCGGTGATGTCCAGGATGTCATTGCCGGCTGCCTGGGCGTCGTCCATCAGGTCACCGAGCCACCTGTGAAACGCGATCACCGTGTAGTTGGCGGTCGTGCCCGTGTAGCGAATATCTCCCGAAGCTGCTACCGAAAAGTCATCGCCGATGGCCATGGGAATCTCCTATCCGACAGATCGAGCTAGCCTAGCAGCTCTCCATCACGCACTGTCCAGGTGCGCCACGATTTCGCGTACCGGCATCGGTACAACGCCATCGGGCCACCGATGGCCGCAGTCAGCACATTTCCACCCCTCCGTCCGCAGGGTGTAGACCCCCCGCGGCGACTGCACCCTGATCGGCGCTCGTGGGTCGGCGACCAGACGTGGGTGCCTGCACCGGCTCATTGGCTTAGGCTGGACCGTCGGCATCAGATCTCCTACTCACACTTGCCGCCCATCGGCGGCAACTTCACAAAGTGCATCACGTCGGCCGGCTTCTCGCCCTTGGCCCAACAGAACTGCGAAATCGTCTTGAAGCCAACCCGCTTGAGCGCCTTGATGCTGGGCTCGTTCGTCGAGGTCACGTCGGCAGCAAGCACCTTGCACGACGGATTCTTGTTCGCCAGCGCCGCGGTGTCGGCATAGAGCTTGGAGCCAAGACCCTTGCCCCGAAGATCCGGCCGGACCGCGGCGTTCTTCAGCGTACAGAGATACCAGTCGTTGTGCTCGTAGAGCATCGCGGCAGCGATGGCTTTTTCCTCGTCGCAGTAGGTGACCCAGCGGCCAAGCTTGTCGACCGCGGTGGACTTGTAGAGAACATCCGGCGGCAGATCGTCGCCGTGCTCGCGCATGAATTCTCTGATCGCGGCCGACTTTTCCTTGGCCGTAGGAAACTTGCATGCCTTGACGCCGACAGCCGGCGCCGGCATAGCGCTGTCGCCGAGGGCGAGGCG
>ERZ1292637.885-Hain-H14-01um-R3-885-length-14218-cov-13_pt1 | contig 14218 bp, 9 predicted proteins | sample MGYA00564405_ERZ1292637 | MGnify/ENA primary metagenome ERZ1292637 (study PRJEB36523, sample SAMEA6512645) | groundwater metagenome | collected 2019-01-09 | study: AquaDiva: Metagenomics assemblies of 32 groundwater samples | reverse complement strand
TCCTTGTTGGAGACACCAATGAGTGGTTGCAGAAAGCGCTCCCGAACTGTGCAGGTGCTGGCCAGAGCTTACAGTATGATACGACGACGAAAGTCTTTAGCTGCGCAAGTGGAGGTGGAGGCGATATTACAGCCGTCTGGGGCTGTTCCACCGGAGATTGCTCAGCGCTCACTGCGGCAGCGGGTGACACCCTGGACACTGGAAGTGCCGATGCGTCGAGCCCGGCAACGCGCAGCACTACGTTGCCAGCGACCTGTACGGAAGGACGTCTCCACCAGGACACGGACTCTGGGGGCAGTGAAATCTACGTCTGTACAGCAACCAATACCTGGACGAAACTCCTCGGCTCGACGGACACTGCCGACGTGCTGCAAACGGGCTTCTCCTGCCAAGATGCGGGCAGCACTGATGCCTATGCCTGTAGCCTCACGCCCGCGATTACGGCCTATGTCACCGGAACGACCTACGTCTTTAAGGCGAACACCGCCAACATCGGCCCCGCGACGATCAGTCTCAACGCTCTGGGCGCGCTTGGCCTGGTGAAGATGACGGACGGCATAGGGACGGCGCTCGTAGATAACGATATTCGGGCAGGCACGTGGGTATCCTGCCGCTATGATGGCACCAACTGCCAGATGACCTCGCAGCTCGGCAACATTGCGGCTGGGAGCCTGGGGGGTGCGACGCTTTCCACTGACGGCACGTTTGCGGCGAACTCTGACACGCTTATCCCATCAGAAAAGGCCGTCAAGACCTACGCCGATACGAAGCAGTCGGCGCTCGGGTATACGCCGCTCAACCCATCTAATAACCTCAGTGATGTCGGTAGTGCAGCGACGTCACGGACGAATCTTAGCGCCCAGCTTGATGTAGGGATCACAGCCAAGAGTAGTGCTGGGACCACCGTCCCTGGCATGACCCTGACGACGCTGACGCACGGCGATCAGCCCTGCTATGATGGGAGTGGCACCCCGGCCTGGAAGAATTGTGAGCCCGGGCCCGCCACGAATGCGCAGACGGGCACCTCCTATGCCATTGTGGGCACGAGTGCGACCTCCTCTGGGGACAAGGGCAAGATCATTACCACCAGTAACGCCTCGCCGGTCGCCGTGTCGATTGCGGCGGCGGGTGGTGCGGGCTTCGATGCCCTCTTCTCCTTCAAGTGGTGCAATATTGGCGCTGGCGCTGGCACGCTGACCCCCACGACATCCACGATTAACGGCGCGGCGACGCTGGTGCTATACAAGGGCGACTGTGCGGATATCAACAGCGATGGGGCAAACTATCATGCGTTGGTAGCAAAAGATAGCATTGAAGTGCAAGCGGTAGTGTTTGATTTTACGACAGATATCGCCACTGGTGATGGCAAATTCTATTTCCTTGCTGGGGCGACTGGCAGTAAGTTGGTCGGTAAAGTGTTGGCGGCTGTGCAGGGGCAGGTGGTGACTGCTGGCACCACCGGCACGACGGATGTCCAACTGGCGCGGTGTGCCCAGGCAGCGACCGGCAATGTCTGCTCGGGAACGGTCGTAGATATGCTCACGACCAAGCTCACCATAGACAGTGGGGAGAACACGTCAGCCACGGCGGCCATAGCCGCGGCCATCAATGCGGCGAATGATGACATTGCCGCTGGTGATGTTGTGCGAGTCGATGTGGACGCCATTAGTACCACGACAGCGAAAGGCTTGCTGGTGACGATGATCTTCCGGAGGCCATAACCTTGCAGATCCGTGTAGTACGAAGAGTTTTCTTGGCCCTTTGCGTTCTTCTTTGGTTGCCGTGTGCTCTCTATGCAGGCACATTAGCAGTGAAGACCGGCACATATACTGGTGATGGGGCCGATAATCGGACCATTGCTGGTGTAGGATTTACCCCAAAAGTCATCTTTATTATGGGTGATACTGGGAATGCAAGCCCCGTAGTCCGCATTAATACCATGGCTGGGGATGAGTCAGTCGAAATTGATGCAGCAGGTGGGGGTGGGGTCAATATTATCCAATCCATTGATAGTGATGGCTTCACTATCGGAACGGCCTCATCGGTCAACGAGAATACGGTACGCTATGATTGGGTTGCGCTTGCTGGAACAGCACTTGTTACGGTCTCGTGGAGTGGAGATGGCGTTGATACTCGTGATATTACCACGACTGGCGTTAATCCCACCTTTGTCTTTATTGCGCCAGCTTCTGGCCAAAACCAACCCCCGACATGGCGGGGTGCCTCTCCGGCAGGCGATGCAGCCTTTCATGGGAACACCGCGCAAGCAGCAAATCTTATTCAAACGCTTGGCACAGCCAAATTTACTATTGGCAATGATGCCTCAGTCAATAATGCGACAGGAACGCCAACCTATCATGCGTTTGCGGTTGAAGGGGGTGCCGCAGCGTATACCACAGGCACATATGCGGGAAACTCGACGGATAATCGCAATATTACCACGACGGGCATGAATCCTATTCTTGTCTTCGTCAAAATTGATTTTGCTGTCAATGGCACGTTTCGTACTGATGGAATGGGCGGTGATAAGAGTAAGAATTTTACTACACTGGCCTATGCTGCCGATGAAATTCAGTCCCTTGGGACGACTCAATTTCAAGTGGGGACAGCGAGCACGGTGAATCTTTCAGGCTTTAATTACTATTGGTGGGCATTTGCGAATGAGCCAACAACCGCACGTAAGAGACTATGGATTAGCGAATGAAACAGGTATGGAGCATACTGCTTCTTGTCCTCTCTCTGTCCTCTCTCAGTGAGCCAGCGACGCTGGAAGTCGGCCCAGGCCAGACGTACACCACTATAGGGGCAGCCATCACCGCTGCTACTGCTGGCGATACCCTTAATATCCATGCCGCGACCTATGATGAACGGCCCGACGTCAGTAAGAGCGTAACCCTCCAACGCAATGGAAGCGATGTCGTCACCATCGCCCCTACAGCTGCGGGGACCGGGATCACTGTGTCTGCCAACGCTGTGACGCTTGATGGTCTCACGCTTACGGGGTGGAATGGTGCAGGGAATTGGGGCATTGCCCTGGTCAACCGGGATCAAGTCACCGTCAAGAACTGCACGATTCATACTCCAGTAGGCGTTGTTGGAAGTTCTATTTATACTCGCAACTCTACCAGGATTACTCTTCAGAATAACACTATATATGGGAGCCCTGGCGGGCCAGGGGTGGGGATTGTCTCCGGACATTCGACAGATGCCACGTATGCAAACGGGATTATCGTCACGGGGAATACTATTCGGGATAATGCTGTCGATGGGGTACAGACGCATGGCGAGTATATCACTATCTCGAACAATCTTATCTATCGCAATATTACTACCGCTTGGGAGACGACGCACCCAGACGGGATACAGCTTATTCCTGGAGTTGTCGATACCTTCGATGGCAACAGATTTATAAAAATCTATAACAATACTATTTATAGTCACACACAGAACATCTTTGCTGAGGGAGGGACTGGAAATAAAGTTGGCGATGTCTATATTTACAACAACATCGTGTATAGCGAAGCGGGGATTGTGAATGGCGTTGACTTAGACGCCATTGCCCTCCAGGGAATCTCGCTTAAGGAGATTGGCGGGACTGGCAATGTCTATGTCTATAACAATACAATAGGGCGTCACAGTAATATACCCTTACGTGTTTCTACGGCCTCGACCGCATCAACAGTCTTCATGCGGAACAATATTATCAGTAATAATTTTGGTGGTGGCACAGCAGGCCTGAGCGTTGACGCGTGCTGCACAACTGGCATCAATGCCCTCAATCATAATCTCTATTTTGTCGCTGGTGGGACAGAAATCAACTGGGGCGGGACTGACTACACGACGCTTGCCTCCTTTAACAGCGCAACAGGCTTTGAGGCGAACGGCGTCACCGGCGATCCGCTCCTTGATGCCTCCTACAACCTGCTCGTCAACTCGCCTGCGATCAATGCGGGTATGAGTCTTGCATCATTCTTCACCACCGACAAGGACGGCTTGGCACGACCCCAGGGTGTGGCCTGGGACATTGGCGCCGATGAATTCGCCGGGGCTGGCACGCCAACCGTTGAGACCTTCACCACCGCCGGGACCTTCACGAATGGCTGGACCGCTCCTGCCAATGTCACCAGCGTCACCGCAGAAGCCTGGGGCGGTGGTGGGGCTGGTGGCTCAGACTCAAGCTCGGCGCCTCAAGGCGGCGGTGGAGGCGCTGGCGGTGACTACGCCAAAAAGGTGATTACCGTCACGCCAGCCTCCGCCTACACCTATATCGTCGGCGCGGCGGGGACGGCAGGCGCGCCGGGGGTCGACGGTGGTTTCTCGCGCTTTACCGGCGACAGCTCGGTCAAGGTCGAGGCGCGTGGGGGCAATACAGTTGCGCAGGATGTGCAGACGGGTGGGGCTCCTGGTGGCACGGGCACCAACGATGGCACGACGATATTTCTTGGAGGCTCCGGGGCGACCTCGACCGGCAACGGCATGGGAGGTGGGGGATCAGGGGGCTCTGCGTCCACAGGCACGACGGCAACAGGGACCAGTGGCGCCAGCGCGGTCACAGACGGCGGTCCTGGGGGCAATGGTGCTGGGTCCAGTAACGTGGCGGGCTCCACGCCAGCATCAGGCCCTGGCGGCGGCGGCGGCGGCGCACGGCGCACGAGTGGGGCCACCAAGACGGGCGGCGCGGGCCGGGCGGGGCAAGTCAAGCTTGCCTATCTCACGGTCCTTACAGCGCCGGCGAATCCGAGCGCCGTGGCGGGGAATACGACCGTGGCGCTCAACTGGGACGATGTGTCGGGCGCGACAACCTACAAGGTCTATCGCGGCACCTCTGCTGGCACGGAAGTCCTGCTGACCTCCGGACTTGGAACGAGCGCGTATACGGATAACGCGGTGGTGAATTTCACCACGTACTATTACAAGTTTACGGCAGTGAATGCCAGCGGCGAGAGTGCCGGGTCGAATGAGGTGAGTGCCACACCGACAGCTCCAGTAGTTTCGCTCTCCACATCTAGCCTGACGTTTCAGCAACAGGTCGTGGACACTACCAGTGCGGCACAGACGGTGACGCTTACCAATACGGGCGGCTTGGTCCTGAACATCACGAGCATAACCAAGACGGGCACTCATCCTACCAACTATGCGTTTACCGGCTGTGGGAATGGTGGGGCCACCACCGTAGCAGCGAGCGCCAACTGTGTGATGTCGGTGACATTTACCCCAAGCGCCACAGGGACAAGGACTGCCAACTTGAGTATTGCGAACGACGCGGCAGGGACGCCGCACGTCATTACCCTGACAGGCACCGGGGGGGCGCCGCCCCAGGTGACAGCCTCGCTCACGGCGAGCTACCGCAGCATTCTCCCAGGGCAAACATCGGTGCTTACGCATATTACTCAGGATGCCAATGTGAGCTGCACCATCAACCAGGGCATCGGGGCCGTAACACCATGTCCAGGGACGGGGACAGTCAATGTGAGCCCGACCGTGACAACAACGTACACGCTTACGGCTGTTGGAGCAACTGGCACAGCAGAATCGAGTGTGACGATTTATCCCACGCGCAACGCGTTTGGCAATACAGGGGGACAGGCGACCGCCCGCCCGTAAAGGAAAGTATATGCCGCTGAGCCTGACTGACGCTGGGTGGACTGTGCAAAATGCAACGAATCAGGCATGTAACACAACATGCACTACAGGTGCATGTGTTATAGGCATAGATGTAGTGACGACGGGATTCCTTGCATGTACCGATGCGATAGCAGATAACTGTCTGTGTGCAGGATGAGGAGTTGTTATGCTGACACTGATTGCGACATGCCTTCTCACTGCTGGCACGATGTTTACTCCCTTGCCAGAGTGGACGATTACGGAGATTATCGGAGGGGGAAAACCACGAGGTAGTTACATATTTGGAGGCAGCCACATACTTCTACCCTCTATAAACTGTATAAACAAGATGGGTGAGAGTATCCCCTGTGCAGAGCCTGACTATTCTACACGCATTACCATGCAGCGCTCGCTGGCCCCAGGGCAGGTTGCTGAGTCACCACAAGGATGCACTCTCAAGATGGAGGTAAAGGAGTAATCATGCTACGACGATCTCTGCTCAGTTATCACCCAAATGGGGGGCACAAGTCCATGTCCATAAAAGGGGTGGTGCTGGGGCTGTGTGGCGTAGTGGCCATGCTGCTTCTCAGCTGTACGAGTGATATGACCACCACGAGCGGCCCCTATGAGGCATATGCGCACGACACAAGCCGGTTGCATCCCGAGATTGTGGCCGTGCTCGCCCCATGGTTCGCGGATCACCCGGATGTGTTGGACCGGCTGCGAGTACGGGTACTCACTCCCACGCTCGCCCGTGTAACGGAGGCCCTGGGATTGCCTGCGATCGTGGTACTCGGAACAACCTGGGAGGTCATTCCAGGCGTCCTTGACGCCGACGGCTACGTGCGTGGGCGGGTCTTTTCCTGGACGCAGCCTCGGGGCGTCGCGTTATGGGCGCACGAAGCCTTGCATGTGCAGCAGTTTCTCGCTGATCCGCTGGGCTTCGCGTTTGAGGCGCTGCGGGGGATTTGCTTGTCTATTCTGGATGGGGACTTGTATGAGCATGAGTATTTCGACTACGAAGTGGAGGCGATTGCCTTTGAGCGTTACATCAGAGCACGGCTCGAAGCGCGGTAACACGATGAGACGACCATGGCGGGGAGCACTGCCTCTTCTCCTCCTGCTCTTGCAAGGGTGTAGTGGCTTTGCCTCCCTGGCGCATACCCTGAATGAACGCCAAGTACAAAGCTGCATCCGCTGGCAGGGCTTCGCGGGCGGTGGCTGGCCTGGGGTGCCTCAGGTGCAGGTGCAAGGGATAACGGCGACGGGGGGCGTGTCGCTGGCGCAGTGCACAGGGGGGAGCGGTGACTGACCAAAACAATGGCGAGCTTGAAGTAGGGTACAAGGGAATATCCTTAAGAATTAAATCGTCTCAACTCATTCTTCTTCTTTGCCTTATTGGGCTATTTATCCTCATATTTACCACAGGAAGTATGTTTGCAAAAGAATTACGCATCGTCCAAACGGATCATGCCAAAATTCTGAATGACCAGCGGTTTTTACGGGAGATGTTAGTAGATCAATTTGATGCCATGCTCTATTTGCTGAGTCTTCCAGAAGGGCAGCGTCCACCATTGCGCATGCCCACCGCTCTCGCGCAACGCATTGCGATTCAACATGGGCTTGAATAATGCCGATCAGCCTGTCCCAGTGTCGTGACGATCTGCGGGGTATTCTCCAGGAGCCCAGGCCTGTCCTCTGGGCTGATGCCGAATTGAATACGTTGCTGGACCTGGGACAGAAGCACGTCGCGCAGGTCACGCTCGGTTATCAGCGACAGGTCACCTTCAGGGATGAGGATGCAACGGACGTACTCATCCCAGGACTCCGCGATTACAGCTTCGCGGGGACCGTAGGCTCTGGCGGCTTAGGCCTGACGGATGTGTTGGCCATCCAGGAAGTCTACCTCGACGGCGACTCGCTGGTGGAAGTCTTGCCGAAGGCCGTACCGACCTGGGACGCCAGGGTGCTTGGCAGTGGCACGCCGGTAGGATGGTATGAGTTCGCCGACGTGCTGACGCTCGTGCCCTATCCAAGCGCCAGCTTTCTGACCAATTACGAACTCCTGCTGATCTACGCAGCGCAACCCGCCGATTGGACCACGGGGAACAGCGTGCTGCCAGAGGGCATGTCGGATTTGATTCTCTGGTTCGCCGCAGCGCTGGCCTGGTACAGCGTCGGGAAGTATTCGAGCGCGATGGCGCGGTACAAGGAGTATCTGGAGTTGGCTGACGCCTATCAGCCGGTGGCGGTGACGCATGCACCCACGGCCAGGCCAGAGTTCGCGGTGCCGAGCCGGACTCGACGTGGAGGGCAAGGATAGTGGCTGTTGCCGTGAGTCAAAGTAGCGATCCTGGGGCAATCCAACTTGATGGCCAAGTTGGGAGTCTCGTGGGCGTGCTGGATGTCGTCTTAGTTGCTGCTGGATGGTCCATCGCCTTTACGACGACCAACATCCGGGCGTATCGGCAACCGGCAACAACCGATGGGGCCTTACGGGCGTATCTCCGGGTCAACGACGCCGGACCGGGCGCTGGGGGCGCCCGAGAAGCGCGCATTGTTGGGTATGAGACGATGAGTGATGTGAATACGGGGACACTACCCTGTCCCACGGTGGCCACGATGCCGAATGGCCTGTTTGTGCGTAAGTCGGCGACGGCGGATGCAACGCAGCGCACATGGCTCATTGTGGCTGACCAGCGCACGGTGTATATGTGGGTAGCCACGGGGGATAGCGCAGGCGTCTATCTGCTGTGGATGTTTGGAGATTTCTACTCCTTTAAGACCACGGACCTCTACCGCGTGATGATTATGGGGCGGGTCACGGAAAATAGTGCCGTGCTCACGAATACCGTTGATCGGGGGGATATGATAGAGAATGACGCTTCGGTCGTCGGCAATTTTCATCATATTATGCGTGATACGGTGGCGAATACTGGCGCTATTCAGGCGGGCAAAAATGGCAACCTCAGTTTTGCGATTAATTTTGGGCCGCTTCCCCTGATCGGCGCGATTGCGTATAAGAATCCTGCGGATCAGTATATCTATACACCACCCATTATTGTGACGCACACCGCCGGGGGCAATACTCGCCGGGGGCTCTGGCGTGGCATGTATCACTTCTGCCATGCCATCAGCAACGTGGCAGACCGCGAGACGATGCCAGGGCGAGAAGACCTGGCGGGGAAAACATTGACGGTCGTGAAGCAGGGCGGCAATGCGGGCGTGTGGATGATCGAAACCAGCAACACATGGCCAACGAATTAGAGGAATTGGCGCATGGGGGTCGTACTGTACCGCTCCACTGATCCTGGGGCAATTCAACTTGATGGGCTGGTCGGCTCTTTGGTCGGCGTCCTCGATGTTGTCCTGCCCGCTGCCGGATGGTCCATCGCCTTTACGGGAACAAACATCCGGGCGTATCGGCAACCGGCTGCACTCGATAGTCCCTTGACACTCCGGGCGTATCTCCGGGTCAACGACGCCGGACCGGGCGCTGGGGGCGCCCGAGAAGCGCGCATTGTTGGGTATGAGACGATGAGTGATGTGAATACCGGGATCAACCCATGCCCCACGGTGGCACAGTTGGCCAATGGCCTCTTTGTCCGCAAGTCCGCTGCCGCCGATGCGAACACGCGGACGTGGATGATACTGGCTGATGCGCGAACTTTTTATATGTGGATACTGAGTGGAGATGTGGCGAGCACGTATCTGTGCTGGATGTTTGGGGATTACTATAGTTTTATGCCTTCTGATTTCTATCGGGTCATGGTTATGGGGCGGGTCGTAGAAAATAGTGCTGTAACGGGCGCAATAGACGGCGTCGGTAATGAGGTTGACCTCGGCAATGTCGTCGGGAAGGAGGGATTCTCTAGCAATATGTCTGGACACTTTATGTTTCGGGACGCGTCCCATGCTGCCGGGGCGATTGCCGCTGGGAAAGTTGGGGATCGCAGCATCAATCCTACTCTCATTGGTGATGGTGGTGCCTCTATAGCGGGCTTTGGCAATCTGGCCTATAAAAATCCCGCCGATAGCAATATTTATACGCCACCGATTTTCGTAACCCACTCGCAGGGTGGGGCTACCATACGCGGTCTGTGGCGCGGACAATATCACTTTGGGCATGCTATCAGCGCCGTCAGCGATGGCGAGACCTTTCCGGGCACGCTGGACTTGAATGGCAAAACGTTCCGGGTCATCAAGCAAAGTGGCAACCTGGGGATCTGGGTCGCGGAGACGAGCAATACCTGGATAACGAATTAACACGGATGCTTCGAAGCTGAGTAAGCAGAGCCATGACAGATGCAGCAGTGGCCGGCACCGGGGGGCTCTATGGCCTGCGGGCCGTGGCCAGGCCCACCGATGTCTCAGTTGATGGGACTGGAGGCATAGCTACTCCAAGAGCAGTGGCCACTGCCGGCCAGGCCACACAATTTAGCATCCGCGATGTGGCCACGTTTCCGTCAGTGATGGGCACGGGCGGCTTGTATGCGCTGCGTGCCGTCGATGCCCCTATCCCAGTGGTGGTTTCAGTGGAATGCTTTGATGCACGGACAGCGCGTGGAAGATTCCTTCTCGGACGACAAAGTAGTCGCTTCTGGATGCCCATAGCGCGCCTGGAAGATTTACAAGAGCGCGGGGAGCGCGACATTGCCGTGGAAGCGTTGGCATTTCAAGAGCGCGAGACGATCCGGGTGGTGTCAGGGGATGACAGTTATCTGGTTGCGACGGACTATGTGACGACCTGGGCGATGCATCGAGGTCTTTTTACTGCGGGATTGCGGCTGTATGATGCAAATACCGTCGCATGGTATCTGATTGTCTCCTCGACAGGCACGGCGTCCTTTTCCTCGTCTGCGCCCGCCGTCATTCTGGGAACTGGAACGCCCACCTCCTTGCAACTGACCAATGCCTTACCGATTACACGGTATCTGTCTCCGAGCATCACGGGCGTGGTGACGCTGACCCTGACACCCCCTGCTGGGACGGTGCTGACGAATACGGTGCAACTGCGGGATGGCTATGGTTCGCCCTGGTATGTCACGCTAGCCAATGATGCGACGGTGTTGATGGCGCGCACAGGTACCGCCACGCTGAGCGCCGCTGCGGTGGAACCCAAGGCGCTCGTGTACGTCGATCCTCGTGCCTTCGAGCATCTGGACCCGCGCGATACCAGCGCCGCGCCGCTGTATTACACGGTCTACCCGAGTAAGCAACTGCGCGTGTATCCAGTACCCAATGCGGTGTATGACCTCGTGCACTACTACTTCGGGGACGGGTTGACGGACTGTGACGTTCCGAAGCAGTTTGAGCAGGAGTCTGTCTGGTTGGCCGTCCGGCTGGCGATGCTCCGCCGGGGGCAACAGTCCGGGGTGTTGGCGGCAGGGCAGATGGCCAGGATGGGATTACAGCGGCTGGGGTCGCGCTATCTGCCACGACACGACAGTCTCGATGCGTATGTCATGCCGAGCGGGCGGAAGCCCGCGCAGGAGGAATAGTCAGGAGGAAAAATACGAACGCCCTGGGGGCCGAGCAAACCCCCAGGGCATCGCACATCAATGGCCAGTGGTAACACTCCACGTAAATGGCCAACGGTAGCTGCTCCACTTGGGAGAATGTTATCACAGTGATAACATTATCACTCTGATAATGTTTTGTCCAGTGCAATGGTTCTTTTGGGGCTTCTTACCAGCGAAAAGGGAACCCCAGGGCATACGCCCAGCAGACCCCATCGGCCAGGGAGGTTCGTGTTCCATGCAACAAACAGCGTTCTGCCCAGGCAGTTTCCCAGGCAACGGGCTCGTGGTTGATCGAGCACAACGGCCTACGCCCTGGTCCACAGGTCATTTGCACCAAAAACGCTGAATACGCGGCATCGACGCGAATGCAATACTGCTTCAAGTGGCTACCTACTCACGGGTAGAAGGACAAGCCCAGCCATAACACATGACAGGGGAAGGCCGTGGTGTATCCCGAGAAGGAGTAGAGCATGGCGTTGACATTGGCGCAATTACGTACTGAAGTCCGTGCGATTTTAAATGAAGCAACAGCGGCATTCTATTCAGACGGGCAGATAGATTTTTGGTTGCAGCACGGCGCCCGTGACATCGCCCTCAAAACCCGCTGCTTTGAGAGTAGCGCCACGATTGCCGTCCTGGCGAGCACGCTGTCCTATGCGGAGCCGGCGGGAACCATCGCGGTGCTCAGCGTCTTCAATGCGGCCACCGGAATCGCACTCACGAAGATCAGCCCGAACAAGATGGGGCATATCGTGGATACCGCGACGGCGGCTATTCCCCTGTATTTCTTCCATTTTAACGAACTCATTTATCTCACCCCGCTTGCCAGCGCCGGGAGTACCTTGACGGTCCTGTACGCCCAGACCACCGAGGCCGTGACCGATATCCCTGACCAATTTCGCTGGATGCTCATTGATTATGCGGTGTCGCGTGCCATGTTGCGCAACCAGAAGACCATTGAATCGCTGGCGCTGGCGAACATCTACAATAATAATGTCCAATTTGTGCGCCGGGATGTCACTGAACGTGGGGTCGACACGATTGATGACCTGACAATCCCTGACACCAGCGTCATGCCATCACGGGCAGCGTAAAAGGTGCGTATGGCTGATGCGAATGATGATGCCGTGTTGTCGACCATCGAAAATCATCTGAGCCGCGTCGTGCGAGGGGAGGCATCGCTCGAAGACCTGCTCGCCTTGCAGGCGGCGACAACGCGCGGGGTCCCGCCGAAGGCGCCTAGTGCTGTCGTGCAGCGGCAGGCCGCCCTGCTGGACCTGCTCGACATGCAGAGTGCCACCGCGCGTGGTGTTCCGCCGAAGGTGCCCAGGGCCGTTCTTGTCCAACGTGCGGCGCTCCTGGACCTGCTGGACCTCCACGGGGCGACGACGCGCGGGGTCCCGCCGAAGGCGCCCAGGGCCGTCCGTGTGCAGCCAGCTGCGCTCTTGGATTTGTTGGACCTCCAAGGTGCCACAACACGTGGTGTTCCTCCCAAACAGTCCAGGGGTATCGTGCGGGGCCAGGCCGGTCTGCTCGACCTGTTGGACCTGCAAGGGGCCGCGACCAGGGGACTGGGCGCCCTCGAAGACCTGAAGCGCATAGAGATTGCGTTTAATGGCGCCATGATCCTCGATACGGACCCGCTCAAAATTGGGGTCAATAACTTTGCGGATCTGCAAAACCTGCGCTATGTCGATGTGGGCCTGGAGGGCGTGCAGGGCTATACGAAAATTAACACGGTGGCACTGGGCAACCCGGCGCTCCGCAACGGGATTCAGCTCATCAAGACGATTAACGCGAATCCTGCGATATCCCATGTGCTTGTGCAGGCGTGGAATGCTGGTCTTACTGCCTCGGCGGTCTATCTGAACACCACGGCGATTCCGAGCCAGGGGAACTTTGCGGCGACGGTGCTCAGTACCGATCCCTCCGGGGCAGGGCTGGGGCGCTTTGCCACGGGACCAGATGGGTCCGTGTTCTATACGAACGAAGACCAGATTCTCGTGTGGAGTAGCGCCGAACACCGGGTTGGGGCTGTCATCAATTACGATGATCCAGCGGCCGCCTTCCGTTATGACATTTCCGAGCGGATGCAAAACAATCTTTTCGACGCCTCGAACCGCTTCACGTTGGTGCGCGATACCAGCAACGACATCTGGTTGCTCATCGGCAGTACGCGACCCCTCCAAGGAATAGTTTTCTATCTCTCGACGGTCAACACCGGACTCTCGACGAGCACGGTCGAATATTGGGATGGCTCAGCCTGGGTAGGGGTTGCGGGGTTTGTGGATGGCACGGCCATTGCGGGGGTGACCCTGGGGGCAACGCTCGGCACGATGAGTTTTACCAGCACCGTCGCAACGGCACGGGTGCGCCTGGAAGATGAGCGACTGCTCTACTTCTATCGTGTCCGTGTGGGGGCGACAGGTACGCCGGATGCGACGATTACGGCCTATCACATCGCTGTTGATGCGCCTATGCAACAGATCGTGGATATCTGGAATGGCATAGAGCGGAGACCTATCTATTGCGGCGATGGGGTGCAGAGAGACTATACCCTGGAAGTGTTGGAGCCCTCCAGCGCGGATATGCCTGTGGGCATTGAGTTGTCTGGCCAGGCATTTTTACAGCTGACATTTGACGAGCGTCAAACAGCCATACGTATACGTATGGCCCCAAACCAGCCTAACACCGTGGTATCCACAATGACGATTTACTATTGGACGGGGTCCGCGTTTACCACGGTGGGCACGATTCGAGATGGGACACTCTCGTCTGGGGGAGCAACGCTTGCGCGAGATGGCATTGTGTCGTGGAATGCGCCAAGCTCAACAAGCGAGCAAATCTTCGATGGCACGCTCCCGGCGGCTGGCCCCTCCACGCTCTACAATGGACCGCGCGGGTATTTTTATTTCATAGCGTTTTCTGTCCCATTAGGAAACGCGATCAACAGTGTCATCGTGGACACCGTGACCGGCATTCCGGCGCAACGATTCTCTCCCCAGATGACGATCCCAGGGTATCGCTTCCCCTTTGCCTACCAGGACCGCATCATGGTCTGCGGACGGTTGGCCAGTAACGAAGGCCACCGG